>JAABUR0100001500.1_pt1 | contig 41606 bp, 47 predicted proteins | sample 5560091 | NCBI WGS metagenome assembly JAABUR01 (sample SAMN10711879, study PRJNA513375) | rock metagenome | isolation source: Antarctica rocks | place: Antarctica: Victoria Land, University Valley sud | reverse complement strand
CCGGGTGGGGCCAAAATTCGCGACGACACACTGGCCCACCACGCAGCGGAATCACCACCCAGGTGGAGCCACAATTCGTGAAGAACAACGGCCCAGCCGGGGCCAGTTCAGGTGATCACACGCACTGGGGGCCGGTTCCCGGGTGACCGGCGAGGTGGTGGACAGCGTCATCGGCACGGACGTGGTGGTGCACCGCGGCGCCGTTGTCCGCAACTCGGTGTTGTTCGACGGCGTCGTGGTGCACCCCGGGCGCCCGCGTCGAGACGGCCATCCTGGACGAGGATGTGCAGGTCCGCGGCGGCGCGGTGATCGGTGCCGACATCGGCCGACGCACCGCCCGGGACGCCGACATTGTCCTAGTCGGCAAGGGCAGCCGGATCGGCCGGAAGGTCACGATCGGCAAGGGCGCTCGACTGGAGCCCGGCACCAGTGCCTGAGTGGGCCGGTCTCACAAGCCCGACGCAGCAGCCCGGCGCCGAAAGTCTCTGGTGGGCGGGTGGCAGTTCCAGAGTTCTCCGAGGCCGTTGGCCACCGGCGGCGGCAGCAGATAGCCGCTGCCCTGGATGTATCGCGGCCAGCCGGGCAATGACCCGAGCATTTCCTCACGTGGCAGCACCTGGTCAGGGGTCAACAGCACATCCCAGTCGATCTCGATGATGTTGGCCGGATCCGATCGCGCGGCGCTCCAATGCGGAGCCTGGAACACCTCGCCGAGGAACCGACCGGAGCCGATGACGCCGCGGGGAGCGCTGCCCACCCGCAGCAGATAGGCCCAATCGCCCCGAGCAATGCCGGATTTCCTGGCCCCGGTCGACCAATTGTCGACCTGGCTACCGAATTCGATGAGGTGCTGAGCGAATTCGGTGTGCCGCTCCCTCGACCACCCACCCCGGTGCGGGTTCCAGAGCAGCACGAAGCTGCGCGGCTGGCGTTCTTCGGGTTGACCCAGGGCCGGAGCTGTCACGGTGGCCTCCAGCCGGCTGGGTGAACGCCCTCCACGCACATCTTGCCTACCCCAACCGACACCCACGCAGGACCGAGTTGCACCACAGCGTAGTAGACTAAGTCCATGACTAAGTCGACCGCTGTGCAGGTCGGAGTGCACGAAGCCAAGACCCGGTTGTCCCAGCTACTGCGCCTGGTGGACGCCGGACAGGAGATCGAAATCCTTCGAGGCGGCGAACCGGTGGCCAAGATCGTGCCCATCCGGGCAAAGACGAAGCGCAGCCTCGGCATCGACGCCGGCGTGTTCACTGTGCCGGACGACTTCGACGCTCCGCTGCCGGATGAGGTCGTCGAAGGCTTCTACCGGTGAGTCGGGTGCTCGTTGACACTCACGTCTGGCTGTGGCTACAGAGCGATCCCGATCGGCTGCCGGCATCAGTGCGGGACATGGTCGAGGACCGGGGCGTGGAACTCCTGCTGTCGGCGGCCAGCGCGTGGGAGATCGCCATCAAGTACCGCCTCGGGAAGTTGCTCTTACCCCAGGAGCCGGCAACGTACGTGCCGGACAGGATGCGACGTTCCGGCACCACGCCGCTGTCGGTTGAGCACGCACATGTGCTGCGGGTTTCCGAGCTGCCCGACCACCACCGCGACCCGTTCGATCGACTGCTGGTCGCCCAGGCCCAGATTCTGGACGTGCCCATTGTGACCGCCGACAGTCAGTTCGAGCGTTATCAGGTCACCGTTCTTCAGGCTTGAGACCCTTTGGTGCCCAAGGCATCTGGCCGGGTATCCGTCAGCGGTGAGCGCCCGCGGCAGTGTCCGGCGTCGGCCGGCGGTCCGCAGCCGGTCCCCAGGAGATGGTGAACCCGGTCAACGCATAGAGCAGCGAGATCAGCGGCGTGACATAACAGAACACCGCCCACGGCAGGTAGGTCGCGGTGGAGACGCCGAGCGCGCCGGCGGTGAACACGGCGGTGGCGTTCCACGGGATCAACGGGCCGGTGGTGTTGCCGGAGTCCTCCGCCGCTCGGGACAGGTTCTTCGCCGAGATGCCGAGTTTGGCGTACAGCGGTCGCAGGGTGGTGATGCCCATCGCCACCGCGAAGTTGACCGCTCCACCGACGGCGTTCAGCAACGCGGTGATCACCAGGGTGGCCGGCAACAATCGCCGCTGGGTGGACAGCCGGCTCTCCAGGGCGCGCAGCAATGCCTGCGTCACTCCCGCGGCGTTCAACGCCCCGACGGTGGCCAACGCAAACACGATGATGGCCGCCAGACCGAGAAGCTTGAGAGCGCCGCCGGTTTCGCCGCCGCCGATCAACCCGGCGGCATCACCCAGATCGGCCGGCGCGGTGTAGCCGTTCCACAACTGGCCGAGCACCGCGGTCAGTTTCTCGCCCTGATACGTCACCGCGACAACCGTGCCGGACAGCACCCCGACGGCCAGTGCCGGGAACGCTTCCCAGCGCAACACCAGCAGCACCACCACCAGCAGCGGTGGGATCAGCGGGATCCAGCCGATGTGGAACGCGGATTCGATGGCCGCCATGGTCGGGGCGATCCGGGCGTCGGCGGCGGCGTCACCGTGGTAGCCGGCGCCGACGATCGCGAAGAACACCAACGAGATCAGGAAGGCCGGTCCGGTGGTCCACATCATGTGCCGGATGTGCCGGATCAGTGGGACGCCGGCGAGACCCGCTGCCATCACGGTGGTATCGGAGACCGGCGACATCTTGTCGCCGAAGATCGCGCCGGCCAGGATGGCACCGGCGGCGATGCCGACCGGGATGCCCAGCGCCGTCCCGACGCTCATCAGGGCCAGCCCGATGGTGGCGACGGTGCCGAAGTTGGTGCCGTTGATGAACGAGGTGATGGCGCACAGCACCACCGCCATCGGCAGGAACACCGATGGTGCGATCAGCCGCAGACCGAGGTCGATCATCGTCGGGACGGTGCCGGACAGGATCCAGGCGGCGATCATCGCGCCGACCGCGATGAAGATCAATACCGGTTGCAGCCCTTGCCGGATCGAATCGAAGGAGTACTGCTCGGTCCGGCGGTACGGCACCCGGCGGGCCGCGGCGAAGACGCACGCCACGCAGAAGCCGATCACCATCATCAGCGGCAGCGGAGCCTTGAACACCAGCAGGCCGACGGACAGGACAGCGACGATCACCAACAAGGCCAGCGCAGCGAACCCCGAGGATGACGGGCTGCCGTCCTTGGTGGCCGGAATCGGTAGCGCCGGCGCCGGACCGTCATCGTCGGTGGCGGTGTTCCGGTCGGTGCCACCCCGATGGTCCGGGACGGTGGGAGTGATGTCGGCGCTCATCGGGTCTGCTCCTGGACGTGACGGCGGTAGGACTCCAGGCGGGCGCGGTGCACCTTGCCCGGCTCACCGGAACCGATGGTGCGGCGGTCGATCTCGACGACCGGGACCAGTTCGCAGACGGTGCCGGTGAGGAACACTTCGTCGGCGGTGTAGAGGTCGAACAGGGTGAGCTGCTGTTCATGGGTCGGGTAGCCGGCTTCGTCACTGAGCTAAGGAGTCGGAAGGACGGAGGACCGGGGATGAACGAAGCGCTGGGCCCTGTCGCCACATCACCGGCGGCGACCGGGACGCGCAGGTGGTCGGCCGCGTCGAGCTTTCGCTGGGGTGGGAGGTGTTCGAGACCAACGTCTTCGGCGTCATCGCCGTGACCGAAGCTGTGCTCCCGCTGCTGTGCGCCTCGCGACACGGCGCATCGTCAACCTGTCGTCGAGTGTCCGTTCGCTGACTCGGCTGAGCGAACCGGAGCACTACTGTGGTGCCACCCGGCCCCATGCCACGGAGTCCAGCGCCGCTGGAACCCAGGTGCTACGATGTGCTACCTGAAGACGGTGACGCACCGCCAGATGCGCAACGACAGCGCCGAGATCCTGCGAGTCGTCGCTAACGGCGAGACCTTCGGGTGACCAACGGTGGCCAAGTGGCAGCATTCATCTCACCCCCCAGCGATAGGCCGCTGGATCGGTCGAGGGCGCAGGGGCAGGTACGCTCCGCCCGCCGCTCGGTCGCGGACCTGTCGATCATCGAACGACGGAAAATCAAGCGCACCAGCGCAGAACTCGTCGCCGACGCCCGGCGAGCCCGGTGATCTGTTACCTGGACACCTCGGCGGCCATGAAACTGCTGGTCGAAGTGCCCGAATCCGACGGACTCACCAGGTATCTGCAGGCTGGCGCCTCCGAGCAGGAACTCGTCGCATCCTGGCTCTTGCACACAGAGTTGCACTGGGCTGCCAACCGCCATCCCGATGACATCGACCAGGACTCCGTCAGCATTGTGCTGGACACCGTCTCACTGACGACGTCACCCGCGGCGACCTGCTGACTGCCGGCACGCTACCGGGGCACCTACGCTCGAACGCCGCCATCCATCTGGCCGCAGCGTTACGCCTCAGCGTGGACGAGATGCTGACCTACGACGCTGAACTCGCTGACGCCTGCGCGGCAGCTGGTATCGGTTGAACATCCGGTTTGATCTTTCGCTCCATACCGATGCCGGCGGCCCACCGGCCGATACTGACCCGCAGGGAGTCGCCGCCTGGGGCCGTAGGATCTTCATGACCGCCGCCAGATGCGGGACGGTGGTGCCCTCGTTCCGGATCCGCCAGGCCGAATACACCAACTGACCATCTTCGGTCTGCTGCGCGGCAACTTCGCTCGTCCACGCCGTGATCACGCTGCGCCGCGGCCTGCCTGGAACCGAGCGAAGGTTCGCTGCAATAGATCGTGATCGGGCCGTTCCATCCGCGAACGGGGAAGTGACATCAGCGGCTGACCGTGCCTGCCCTGTAGCCCGCGTAGCAACATCGGGCCGTCGCTCTCCTTCAGGATATCCGCACGAATCTGCACCACCAGGTCGGGTCGTATCCCGAGGAAACCCCGATCGAAGGCAGCGTGATGGATCTTGCACAGTGCGATGCCGTTCCGGACGGCGGCGATGCCGCTTTCATCGGAGTCCGGAACGATGTGAGCCGCGTCGAGTAGCTCCGGATGATTCAAAGCACAGATGGCGCAACGCTTATCATAAGCACGGATAACGTTGGCGCGAAACACGGGCTGATGGAGACGTTGATGCGTCTGCGCGAGTAGGTAACGGCGAAGCCACTCCTCGACGGGACTGTCGGTGGCTAGCGCCAGTACTGAGCCAGGATTCAGCACAAACTGCTGCCGATCGGGTTCCTCGTGCACCACGTAGATATCGACAATGGGCAGATAGTGAGCAGGCTCGGTGCCGTGCAGCCGGATCAACGGAAGCTGACGTTGCATTGCTGCTCGCAGCGCACGGTTATCCGCTTGGAGCGGGTCTGCTCCTCGCCACTTGTAGCGCGGCAATCCATCCGGTCCGGGAGCGTCCTCTTAGGGTCGCGGCCGTCCGGAGGGCGTATAGGTCGTGCGGATGGTCAGAGCTGCGCTGAGCGACGCCGGTTTCCAGATGCCCCCTTGAGTCATCAGGGGGACCCGTACACCGTCAAACTAGAAATCCCGGCGCAAGTCGTTTCCGTGAATCGCGACGGTCCCGCCCAACGAGCGTCGCTCCAGCCACTCCCCGGCGGCCGCGCGCAGGCGGCTGTCGCGATCTCCACGCGAGACTGGTCCTGTCACGCTCGATAGCCTCCCCGGAGCACGTTGAGGGACAGCTCGTTGTCCTCTCCCCGCGATCAGTAGCGTAGAGCATCCGCTAATGGTAGCGTAGATATCCCGCTAACGGTAGTGTTGAGCTGTGGACTACCTACCGCGTCTGATCGACGCCCAGCTGGCCTCGTTGCGCGCTGGCCTTCCCGCGATCAGTATCGACGGCGCCAAGGGCGTCGGAAAGACCGAGTCGGCGCGGCACCAGCACCCGGAAGTGACCTTCGAGCTCGACGACGTTGCCCATCGGGACTTGCTCGAAGCAGATCCTGCCGCGCTGGCGCCGGTCGGACCGACGATGTTGATCGACGAATGGCAGCGACTTCCCGCCGTCTGGGACCTCGTCCGCAGAGCCGTTGACGGTGGGGCACCGTCGGGACGATTCCTGCTTACCGGGAGCGCGTCACCGGTGGACGCTCCCACTCACTCCGGCGCGGGTCGGATCGTCAGCCTCCGGATGCGCCCGATGGCCCTCGAAGAGCGCGGGGTGAGCACACCGAGCGTTAGCCTCCGATCGATGCTCTCCGGCACCGCAACTGACATCGGCGGCCGATGTGCACTGACACTGGCCGACTATGCCGAGGAGATCATCAGGTCCGGATTACCGGGAATCCGGACGCACGCCATGGGTGCCGTTCGCGATCAGCTGGACGGGTATTTGGCTCGGATAGTGGAGCACGACTTTCCCGACCAAGGTCGACCAGTCCGGCGGCCGGCGACCCTGACCAACTGGATGAGGGCCTACGCCGCGGTCATTTCGACCCCGGCGTCATACAACTCGGTGATGGCTGCCGCGACTCCCGGCGAAGCGCGGAAACCAGCCAAGACCACAACTACCGCATACCGGGACGTGCTGTCGCAACTCTGGCTGCTGGATCCGCTGCCCGCCTGGTCACCAACAAGCAACCAGTTCGGTCGACTGGGTGCGGCCCCGAAACATCATCTTGCCGACCCAGCACTGGCCGCCCGGCTGCTCGGCCTGACCATTGATGCGTTACGGGGACGCTCAACCGGACCTGGCGCCGGCGCCGGTCCTGCCATGCTGGGGCCGCTGTTCGAATCACTGGTAACGCTCGGCGTGCGCAGCGCCGCCCAGGTGGCCGGCGCGAACGTCAGCCATCTCCGCACGCGCGATGGCGATCACGAGGTCGATCTGATCGTGGAAGGAGACGACGGAGCTGTGGTGGCCTTGGAGGTGAAGCTGTCCGCCGCTGTCGACGACGCCGACGTCCGCCACTTGCGTTGGCTGCGTGACCGTATCGGCGATCGTCTGGTCGATGCAGCGGTCATCACCACCGGGCCCGGTGCCTACCGTCGCAAGGACGGAATCGCCGTGGTGCCCGCGGGTTTACTGGGAGCGTGAGATAGGGCCCGACGTTAGCCCCGCCTCGTCGTCAGTGTCGACATCGGGTAGCAGCAATCCCTGGTGTCTTCAACGAGTTGAAGACGAAATGATCGTCCCGACAGGAGTGAGGTCCGCACCGCCGCGTGCTTGCAACGGAGTCGGTACAGCGGACGAGACAAAGCGGACTGTGACAGTGTGGAACCAGAGTGATCCAGGGGGGTGACGCGTGGAGACCAAGGTTCTGACGCCGATGACGGTGTTCAATCTGCCGCAGCGACTCCTGGTGCCACTATTCCAGCGGAAGTACGTCTGGAACCGTGAGAACCAATGGGAACTGCTCTGGGAAGACATCCGCCGCCTGACCGAGCTGTATCTGGATGATCCCCGACATGACGCCCAGCACTTCCTCGGTGCGGCGGTCCTCCAGGTCCAATCCGGCCAGCTCGGGGCGCTTCCGGAATGGACCGTCATCGACGGCCAGCAGCGACTGACCACTCTCCAGCTCATCATCGACGCCGCAGGCGCGGTGATGGAGCGAGAAGGACTGGAAAAGCTCTCCCGACAGATGCACTCTCTGACATCGAACCCCGAAGAGTTCTGGGAGGGCACGGAGGACCGCTTCAAGATCCTCCCGACCAACAACGACCGGCCAGCATTTCAGGAAGTCATGTCCGCAGCACCACCGATCCACTATGCGAATCTCGTACACGCAAACAGCCTGGTGGCCAAGGCACACGAGTTCTTTCATCGCAGCATCACCGAGTGGCTCGACGAGCCCAATGACGCCGAGGCGACGGAGCAACGAGCCACTCAACTTGCTCGAGTGCTTCAGAACGGTCTACAAATCGTCGTGATCAACCTCGGCAGCGGAGAGGACGCGCAGGAGATCTTCGAGACGCTGAACGCCCGCGGCACCCCACTGACCGCCGCCGATCTGATCAAGAACTTCGTGTTTCGACGGCTGGCGGCGGAAGGCGCCGACATCGAGCGGACCTACCGAGAACACTGGCTGAGTTTCGAGACGGACTTCTGGGAGAAGACGATTTATGTCGGTACCCAATCCAGCCAACGGTCATCGCTGTTCCTCAACCAATGGCTGTCTGCGCGGCTCGGTGAGCCAGTCGTTCTGCGCTCGACGTTCAGTCGATTTCGACACTTCATCGAGCACGAGTTTCGCGGGACGATGCTCGAATTGATCGTCACGCTGCAGCGTCAAGCCGAGCTGTACAGGCGATGGATCGATCGCGCCGGTGACCCACGCGCCGACCTCGACGCTGCCGAGATGTTCGTCTATCGGACGATCGACCTTGAAGCGACCCGTCCATCGTTGTTGTGGCTCACCGACGTCACTCGGCCGGTTCCGAAGTCGTCGTCTCTGCAGGTGATTGCCGCTATTGAAAGCTGGGCAATGCGACGTGCCCTTCTAGGGCTGACGTTGGAAGACACAGGTCGACTGATCGGGGAGATGATCACCCGCAACCGGACCACGGATCCAGAGCGTATCGGCGAGAACGTGACCGCGTTCCTGGCCAGCCAGAACGGAACCCGGACCTACTGGCCCGACGACGGCCAACTACGTGCGGGGGTGCGAGAGCTTCACGCCTACCGGCAGTATCGGCGTGGTCGTTTGCGGGTGTTCCTGGAGGCAGCGGAGGACCACCTGCGCGGCTACTCATCCGGCGGTCACGCGAAGGCAGGCTTCCGGATTCCGCGAGGGCAATTCCACATCGAGCATCTCTTACCGCAGCGATGGCAATCGACCTGGCCGGTCGAAGGGCTCGCCGCCGAGCTGGACAGAGAAGAGCACGTGCATCGACTGGGAAACCTGACGCTGCTTTCTGCCGCTCTTAACAGCGCGGTCTCAAATGGCCCTTGGCTCGGCAAGACCGGCAAACTGGAGCAGCTTGATCGACACGATGTGATCCTGATGAATCGATGGGTCGGTCAGCAAGGCTCCACCGGTTGGGACGAGGCAAAGATCGACCAGCGCACCGACTCACTGGTGGATGCACTGATCGCTACCTGGCCAGTGCCTCAAGGGCACTCGGTGATATTGGTCGATCCGCTCGCCAGCACAGTGACGGTCGGGGTACGCCAGTTGGTGGCGGCGGGGATGCTCGCTGCCGGCACGGCGCTCATCGCGCGGCCGGGCACGTGGGGCGAGGTGCGGGCAATGGTTACGGAGGATGGGCGACTGGAGATCGGCCCAGATCTATTCGATACGCCGTCCGGCGCTGGGAAGCATGTTCGCGGTGGATCCACCGATGGATGGACTTTCTGGCGAGTCGATGACGGTCGACGGCTCTTCGACCTGCGGGCACAGCTCCGCCAACAACTCAGCGCAGAAGAAGAGACCACCGCCACTGCGACGGACGGACCCGCGGATGACGACATTTGGTGCCAGCCGTCGTAGGTTCGCTTTGGGATTGCGGCGGAGCTGATGTCCGTTAAGTCAGCTCCGGAAACTTCGCGTGCAGGCTCTGCAGCAGATCGCGTACGAATCTCTCGGCGACAGACTTTACGGGCTCTTCACAATCCACGGTGTAGTCGGGGTCTGAAGCCGCCGGTTTCCAGTAGTGATCGGGCGATGTAGTGGGTGAGGTTGCGGAAGCCGAGGGCTGATCCGCGTAGGTGTTCCAGTCGGCCGTTGATCGCTTCGGTGGGTCCGTTGCTGGTGCCGGGCCGGTCGAAGTAGGCGAGCACGTCGGCGGCGCGCTTGCGCAGGGTTCGTCCGAGTCGGCGGAGCTCGGTCAGGGCTCTGGGTACGCGCTCGGCGAGCGCTGCGATCACCGCGGTCAGAGCTGCTTTCCGGTGTGTGCGGTCGGGGTCGCGGTAGGCGGCGATCAGGCGTTGGTAGATGCCCCAGGTCGCTTCGACTTCGACGTGATCATCGGCGGCGAACAAGTCTTTCAGGCGCTGCTGTTGCCGGTCGGTGAGCAGGTCGGCTCCGGTGTGCAGGGTCCGCCGGGCACGGTAGCGGGTCGGTGGTGCGACCACGATGCCCGCGGGTGTGCTGTTGGACGCGGCGGCGGCACTCGTCCAACGCATCGCCGGCCAACCTGAGGACGTGGAAGGGGTCCATCACCGCGGTGGCGTCGGGCAACTGTTCGGGGGTGGCGGTCTTGAAGCCGGTGAACCCATCCATCGCGACCACCTGCAAACCGTTGCGCCAGGACGGTTCCTGCTGCTCGAGCCACCTGGCGAACGTCTTCTTCGAGCGGCCTTCGACCATGTCCAGCAGGCGGGCCGGGCCTGTCTTGTCCCGGATCGGGGTCACGTCGATGATGACGGTCAGGTACTTGTCGCCGCGCCGGGTGTGCCGCCACACGTGCTCATCCACGCCGATGACCTGCACCCCATCGAGGCGGTGCGGATCCTCGATCAGGACCCGTTTGCCTTCGGCCAGGACGGCGTCGTTCGCGGTGTTCCAGGACACCCCAAGGGCTTCGGCGATCCGGGCGACGGTGAGGTGCCGGCACACCAGGCCTTCCAACGCCCACCGCAACCCACCACGGGACAACCCGGCCCGCGGCTGCGCCGCCCGCGTGGTGTCTTGCCGCCACACATGCCCGCACCCAGTGCAGCGGTATCGGCGGACCGTGACCAGCAGCAGCGTCGGTCGCCACCCCAACGGTTCGTGCCCGAGTTGCCGGGTCACCGTGTCCCGCGCCGCCCCAGGCCACCGCAGCGGCGGCACAGGTGGTCGGGGTCGATGACCCGGCACCCAAGGACCGCGCGGTCCGGTTCCAGGAACTGACCAGTCACTTTCAGGCCGAGCCCGTCGAGGCGGGCGAACGTGGTCACATCAGGGGCAGCGAAGGTAGCGTCAGGCACGTCGAGGTCTTCCTAGTGGGCGGCGTCAAGAACCTCCATCATCGGAAGACCTCGACACCCACCAGCGGCCACCCCCGGCAGACCGGTCAGCCAGGCACTACACCCTCATTGTGAAGGGCCGGGAACCCCAGTGTTGCAGTCCGCTCGCGCAAACCTGCGTGACGCGGTTGAATGCAGAGATGAAAAGAGGATTCAGCGGTTCTGTCATGCTACCCAGTCCATTGATGGTCGCCGGCGACTGCCTTGGCCAGAAAGTGAGCGGCGTCGCCGGCCAGGATACGTTCACGTTGACCTTCCCGGAGCACGGGGTCGGCGACCAACTAGTCTCGCCGCGCTTCCATGAGCCGGAATGGCTTGACGACGACGGCAAGTCGCGCAATTTGGGTTTTTCTTCTCGCTAGTCAAGGTTCCATCGCCATCGTCACGGGCGTGGCCATCGAATTTAGCACGTCGAAACTTCAGGATCTGGCCGACGCCGATGCAGTACGTACACATGTACGTGAAGGGTTCGCACGGGACTTCCAGCATTGGGTGGGCCGAGTGGCCATCCTTCTAGAATTGTGGTCGAGACCATCGGTCGACCCACTCTTCGCCGCAAGGCTCGAGGGGCGCATCATTCAGGTATTTGATCACCAGACAGACTCTAGCTATGAGGCGGGGAACTCCGATGCAGACCCGCTAGCTGGTTCCAGAGCTGGCGTAGAACCAAGGATCCTTTCGATTGCAGACTGGCGATCGGCAGCCCGCTTGATCTCGGCCGGGAAAGACCCGGACGTAGCGTGGTCAATGTTCAATCGTGCGCGCAAACTAGCTGATGCCGAACCTCGCTTCGCGGTGATTAAAGCATGCGCCGCCGTAGAAGTCGCTGTCGGGCGACGAGTGGCTGAGACCCTCTACGGGCACCCGGAGGAAGCGCGAGATCTAGTCTTGGAAAAGGCTGGAGGCCTCGTTGGGCTGGTCCAGCTGGCAGACAAGATGTACGAACGAAAGTCAAAGTCCAAGCGGCCGGATTACTCAAACGCATTGGCTAGGCTCAGAAACCAGGTAGCTCATGCGGGCATGAACCAGACAAGGCGAAAGTCGATCTGGCTCTTGCCGCGGCGCGTCGAATGCTCGACGAGTTCCTGCGGTTGCCTATGCCCCAATCGTAATCGGTCATGAGAGGCGTTCCAGGCGGTGGGCGTGATCGGTCTTGTCCTACAGTCGGCGTATTATGCGAATTATCCGAACACCTCTACCTGTCGCCTCGACTTGAGACGTTCAGCACCCATCCTGGTTTCCCTTATGGTCTAGGTCAAGCTCCGACCAAGCGCGTCCAACGGAGTTGCGCCACGCCCGTCGACCGCTCGTGTTCGATCCGACGAGAACGCTCGCTGCGGCAGATGGGGATGCAAAGTGAAGGTGCCGGGCCAGACGAAAGTGGTCAGTTTCAAGAACGAACGATCCGTCGTTGATTAGCGCCGACCGTGCGGTCTGGTAGTTGGGTTCCAATGACGAGGACGTCGTCGGGCTCGCGTAGCCGCCCGCCAAGACGACCAATGATCCTGAGCGGCCGAAGGCGGACGCTGTCGCGCTACCCACGCCCATCCAAAGCGGCGTTCCGAGAGCCCACCTCGCAAAGTCATGTTCGCCTGTTGTGTCGAGCGGTGTCCAGTGCACCCACTGCGAGATCCCGTCCAGCACGGTGCCAATCAGCCAGAACTCGTCGGGCAAATCGCTGTCGGCGGCGACGAACAGGAACCGGTTGCTCGTTGTCTCGACCACGAGACTCACTGGGGAATCGCCGGGCATGACTCTCCCAGGTTCGATGCTTCTCGCCAGTTTCGCTACGCGCTGGAACCAATTTGGGGGCACCGCCGCTTCCCACGCGCCTTGTCGCGGACCGGAATGCCCGTCGTAGCGCGCAACCCCGTCGTGCCAGAGGGTGAGCTGGTAGTCGTGATGGCCGTGCCGCGCGAGCGTCACCGAAGTGATGGAGCGAGTCAGCAGCGTCACGACATACCTGTAAGAAGTGGGGCCGCGTCATTCGGAGTAGAGGCCACCAACCAGTCCGCGCACGCGGCCAAGTCGACGCTGTAGCCGACATCGTCGACACCGTTTGGGAGGCCACCGACAAAACTATTGCGTATGATTCGAGGAAACCCGCCTTCGACCGAGTATAACCGCTCGGCCGCTACTCGGTACGCAGTCCGATGCTCATCGGCAATTGCCGGTGACCACCCCGCCAGCGCGAGCTGGCGATCGAGCGTGGTGAGCAGGTCGCGCCGATCCGCAAGCCGTTCTCTAACCCGGGCTATCACTGAGAAGAGCGTATTGCCGGCACTCGGCTCGGGAATGGCCTGCAAGCTGAACAGGAAGAGTGATCCGGCCTCCGGGCCGTCGAGCTGGTCCAGAGTCGCGATGTGGTGCCGTGGCGGCCCGACGCTGTGCGCACTGGTTGTTTTGACCTCGACCGAGACTTGCGGGCTCGAGAAATCATGCCGGACCGCATTCGGTCCATGCCATGCGGTGACGGCGTCGGGGAATGGCGCCCATCGGTCGAGGAACCACATCTCGCCGAACAGACCGCTCGCGGCCGCCTCGGAGAGAGCCCCGCTCTCGACTCCCCAGAACCACCGCCAGGTACGCAACGTCTGCTCGACCGCCGTCAGCGGCGAACTGGCGGCCGCGGTGTCTACGACCAAGTCGGCAGCGACCGCAACGAACGTACGGTTGAGGCTGCTGTCAATGCACATGATGTCGGCCCAGACGTCGAGCGAACCGCCCTCGACGGCAATCTCGGCTATCTCCGCGTTTAGGCCCCGCGTCGTCATGAGCACCCGCCCTACCTCGGCGTCTGGCGCCCGTACCAGGAGGTGACGCCGCACAGATCCGTCCACGGCGAGCCAGACGTCCCGACTGTCTGGGTGCAGTTGCGCGGTCAGCCCGTGGCCGGGTCGCTCCAGTGCCGCCCACGTAGCTTCGACCTCGTCCCGGCTCAACCGATGTCCTCAGTCAGCTTCACGGCGTGCACGCTTTGCTTGCCAGCCAGGTACTCGACTGTCGCGCCGGTCGTCGACGGTGGGAATGACAGGGCGATCCCCACGACGGTGGGCCGACCTTTGGGCACATCGAACAGCGCATCGCGGTTCCGCGCGTTGATACCTGGCTTCGAAGCCGGGCTGATCGGGTAGATCAGCAGAAGACCATTCGTCTTGGGGCGCTGCCAGCGCAGCGCATGGCCCTTCGTCGGAAATCCATCGGCCAGTTCGGTCGCGCGGGCGATCTCATCCGTCGTCAGATCAACTGCCTCATCGGCAGCGCCGAGGTTTCCCTCTCTCGCGGGACTGACGAGTGCACCGATGGATCGCGCGTCGGCCTTGAGCCGGCTGCGGCCAATCGCACGCACTGGACCTACTCCGGTGATGTTCAGATTGCAGTCGCCAAGGAGCGGGTCGGTCTGAAGCCCGGACTGCACCGCAACTGTCCATTGCGTGAGTTCGTGATGTCGCGAGGCTTGGACGCTGATATACCAGCCGGCGGTGTCGGCGTCAAACGACATCGCGTCCTGCGCGGTTTGGAATCGGCGCAGGAACGCTTGGATGTATTCCCACGGGACACCCGTCCAGGCGGGGCGTGTTTCGCGCCCGTTGGGCGCGCCAGTCGGTTCACCAAGCGAGGCAAGCAACTCCTTCGTCGTGGTGAGGTTCTGCTGGAGCCACGCCTCGTCCTCGAGTTTGAACCGCGTCATTTGGATGAGTTCACCGGCGTAGGACTGCCGAACCGATTCGGCACTGCCCATACGGTTCTTGGCCACCACCAGCATGTCGGGGTGAGCGCGGATCTTCGGCGCGACCTGAACCGGTGTGAGATGCTCCCTTTCGTAGATCTTGATCTGGTTTCTGAGGTCCTCTTCGACAAGTGACAGATGGCGGAAGCGCGAAACCAACTCCTGTGTTGTCCAGAGCCGGGTGAGGTCGACGAACCTACCCCGGTAACCGAACCAGCGGCCCATCTGGAGGAGCGTGTCATAAGTGGCTGCCTCTCGGACGTAGAAGGAGACAGTCAAGTCCTCCAGTGTCAGTCCGCGACTAAGTCGGTTGCCACCGATCAGCAAGACCTTGATTGTTGGCTCGGATTCATAGTCGAGCAAGTCGGGGCTTTCGCTGTTCAGGACCAGCATTCGCAATGCGTGCGGTCGGCCGAGCAGGTCGTCGAGATATGGCTCGATCGCCAAGAATGGAGCGTCGAGCGAGGCATCCATGCTTACGGTGACAGGGCGGAAATCGGTGTTCCATCGTGCGATTAGCTCGGGTCGGATATTGTCGCGGTCGTAGTGCCACCGATTCTCGATCATGCGAAGCTCTGATCGAACGACGTTGGCGAGATCGTTTTGCTGCGCGATCCTCTGGGTCGTGTGGACGAGCATGCTGGAGATTCCGTCGCCGAGTCGTTGGACCTTCGCCGCGGTCGCGAGAATCCAATCGATCATCGCCAGCCGGAGGCTTTCGGTCACCACTGGTTCCCACGTGGCGGTCGCCGCACGGCCTTTGGGAACGAGTTCGATTATCTCCGTGTCCGGGACAATCCTGACCACATCGAGGCCCGAGACATCGTCAGCCTCGTCATCCAGCGCCGGGCGCCCGAAGATCCTTTCTGCGCCGACGTACGCGGCCGGGCGTGGGAGGCTGATGATGAAATCTTTGGGGAATAGGTCGCTACCCCAGCGGTCGCTCTCCGAGTCAGGGTTGATCAACACGTTCGCAAACGGTGTCGCGGTGTAGGCCACATAGGAAGCTCGTCGGAAACGCCCGATGAGCTCTCGGATGAGACCGTTGATGGTGGACGGATCAAGTTCCTTTTCCGGTGCAACCTCACCCGTGTCGTCACCGAGGTCTGCCTCTTCCATTGGGGGCGAGGTGTTGATCGAGGCCTGGTCTGCCTCGTCGTCGATGATGAGCACGGGTAGGTCGGGAGGAACATCGCCGTCAAGCCACCGGACGAGTCGACGAAGGACCGTGGCGTTCTTCTTGACGATCATGATCCCGCGTGCGCCTTGCGCGATCGGGCCCGCGTCAGTTCGGGGGTCGAAGTCGCCCTTCAGGTCGGCGCTGGTGATCGCCCACCAGCGGTGCTCTTGGTCGGGGCGCCCGACGCCTTTCGGGTCAGAGACGAGTCCCAGCTCTAGGTCAAGGCGTCGTTGTGTCTGGGCGCGGAGGCTGTTGTGAACACCAGACAGTACGATGATCAGGCGGTATCCACGGTCGGCGGCTTTCGCGATGAGCGAGGTGAAGTTCGCCGTCTTGCCTGACTGGACGTAGCCGAGAACCAGACCTTGAACGCGGAAATCATCCTTCGAATAAGGCCCGTCCGTGCGCGGGTCTTCGATGTGTCGCAGGATGCTGTTCGACGATGCATTGAGGTCATCGACCTCCCTGTCCACCCACCCTTTGTGGTCGACGAGGTACTCACGCAGACGGCGCCAGTAGTAGCCAGCGTTGGGGTCCCAACTGTCGAACCATGGTCGGGGCCCGCCGTCGATGACCGCCGCCCCGGTGCGGTAATACATGCTGACGGCTCGTTGCTCGGCCTCGATCTCCGCACGAAGATCGGCTCGAAGGTCTTCGGGCACATCGGCGAGTGCTGTTTCCAGATCCATCTCCAGCGCGTCCATTTTCACGCCAAGGACGCGCCGGTGCCTCGTTATCGCCTGCCTACGTTCACCATCCGAGTTCATCGGCGACCTCCGGCTTGGTCTGCTTGAGCTGATCGATGATTCGACTGAGTGCTTCGATGTCGCCGGTCGCTTCAGCGGCACTGACCAGGTGCTCGCGCGCCGTGCGCCTGCGCAGCGGCGGGGGTGGCCACGAAATTGGTCCCGCAGGTCCAGCGGGTGCGCCCGTCGCCTCGCCCGCTTGGGCTCCGTCGCCAGGTTCGGGCGCCGGCCTTCTTGCGGGCTTCGCCGCTGGAGCAACGGGAGGTCTGATGGGTTGACCATCCTTGGCAGGCCGACCAGGTTGGGCGGGCCTGGCGCTGTAGGCGCGCTTGGCTGAACGGATCAGGTCCTCGACCGGCTCTTTGAGACGGTCTCGAAGCTGTGGTGGGAAGTTAACCCGCATCTTGGCGATGTTGATGCCGAACGCAGCGTCGAGTTCCGGGAAGAAGTCGAGTGCGACTCGCGCGAACTTCGTATGCTCATCGGGTGCGCGCATCCGCGACCATCCGCCCGACTGAATCATGCGATTCGCGCGGTAGATGTAGAAACCTTGTTGCTGGTTCCAGCTGTTTGGTCCTGCCAACGTCTTGAATGCGGTGTCGGTCGAAAACATCGCCTGGGTGGGCAGGACGAACGGCTCGAAGCTGACCACACCGGAAACACCGTGTGCGGCGATGTCGAAGTCGCGCTGCTTGAGCCGCTGGGTTTGCTCCTCGGTCGGGGCGAACGGATTCCACGGATGTACCCGGTTGCCGTTCAGCGTGATCCTCAGCGGTCTTCGTCGCGTACCGGATAGGTCACCCTCGATGAACCGGTGGAAGACCATGCCGAGGTGCTGCTCCAGTCGTTCGACACTTGCCCACAGCGCTGCTTGCGCTCGATCTCCCGTGGGTATACGCGAGCCGAACAGCCGGTCGAGATTGCGCCAGACCACGACTGTTCCGGGATGTGCCTCGAGCGGTGCGGTGAGTTCGTCGGGCCTATCGCGATCTACAAGAATTTCGACCGCCCATTCATCGTCCTCGATGATGCGGTCCAGGTCGAAACGCCGTGCCTCAACGCGCGCGATCTGTTCACTCAGGCGCGACGCGACGTAGATCGTCCGACACTGCGAGAGGCTCGCTGTCTTCAGGCCGAGGCCGAACTTGCCGAGGTCATCGGGTCGGTACAACCGCTCTGAACCGAAGCGGAGCGCCTCGGTGATGGTCTTGGCGTCCATTCCTGTGCCGTCGTCGGCGATGCGCAGCCACGAATTTGCCCCGTCCCACTGGACGTTGATGTCGACAGTCGTAGCGTTAGCGGCGATGCTGTTGTCAATAAGGTCAGCGACCGCACCCACGAAGTCGTACCCGACATCGCGGAGCGCTTCGACCAACCTGCGGGGTGACGGTGTGACTTCTACCTTGTCAGGGCGGCGTGGCATCAGCGGTCCTCATGGTCGATAAGTCGAAGGCGCGGCCAGCCGCGTCCTCCGAGCAGGTGCGGATCTTCATGTCGAGACAGCGGCGGCGAGATACCGGCCCTGAGCGGAGGTTGAGGAGCGCTCTTCACCGACGCGGTGTGCGGTATCGGACTCACCGCTCCGACCTGCCGGGCCGACCTGACCTCGTGCTCAGCCGTCTTCGCGTGGCGGTGTTCGTCGACGGTTGCTATTGGCACGCGTGTCCCGAGCACATGACCATTCCGAAGTCGAACCCCGAGTGGTGGAAACGGAAGCTCGACGGCAACGTCGAGCGAGACCGGCGCAACGACGCCAAGCTCACCGCGATGGGGTGGGAAGCGCTGCACGTCTGGGAGCACGAAGATCCGGAGATCGTCGCCGACCAACTTACCGAACGATGGCGGGCGAGTTTTGACTGACCGAGCGAGGAAGGTACCCACCTAGCTGACCGCCAGAGTGTTGGCAGCCAGGCACACATTGGCAAGTGGGCACCTGGCACAGCCCGGCACGGGACGACAGATCTCGACTCCCAGGCCGGCCAGCGCCGCGGTGATCGCGGGTGAAGTGTCGCTGTGCCCAACCACTTGGGCGAGGAGCATACGTCCGGGGACGCCGTCGGCGTCCGGCTCGCCCATAACGCGGCCGGCCACGCGAAGAGTGCCCGCGGTCGCCGCGACATGCTTGAGTCCAAGCCCCACAGCCTCGACCCACTGCCTGTCAGACGGTCCGAGGTGTGCTGCCGCGGCCCAGGTCCCACTGCTCCAGCCGTTGCGCCTCCTCACCTCGGCCGCGACATCCGCCAATCGCCCGATGATCCGAGTCTCGCGCACCGGTCGGGGCTTGGCCGCGAGCTTTGCAACGCGGAACGCCGTCACTTTCTGCGGGCTTGGGAAGACCGAAAGGATCTCGTCTGCGAGCACGGGGTTCCCGCGCCCAGCCATCGCGCCAATCAGTACCACCCACGGCTCATTCACGCGCCGCCACGCGGGCGGCGTATCTGTGTCCGCCCAGCCAACTAACGCCTGGCGCACCGCATGTCGCCTCTCTGCGGGTTGTAGGTCGTTCTCGTTTGGCTCCCGATCGAGCGCCTTGAGCAGTGCGTCTGCAATAACAGCACCGAGCAGCGGTGGCACGGCGTTGCCAATCAGACGGAACGCGTCGCTTCGGCTTCCACTGAAACGGAACCGGTCGGGAAACGTCTGAATGCGAGCTGCCTCCCTGACAGTCAGGGTTCGGTGCTCCGACGGGTGTATGTACCAGTAACCGTCCTTGGCGATGTGGGCCGTGATCGAGCGGCTGCGGTCGTCCCACCTGAGACGGTTGTACTTGTCATCAAAGATGTCGTCCCGATAGCGCTTGAGCCGCTCGGGCAGGTCGGGGTACCGGTAGCCCTTGGCCATCAGTTGGAACGCTTCACGGTCATCGTCGCGAACCGCGCGTGTGATGTGGTCGTAGATCGTTCCGGTGTCACGTACTCGCATACCCAGACGCGCGCGCGCCTGAAATGCGGTCTTCGGGCCGCGGTACCTCATCTCCGTCTCGCCGGAGGTGTCACGAAGCCTGGGAAGGTCCCCGATGGCGTCGCGCAGGTTGACCTCGTCTCGCGGTGTCGGCCATTCGAAAACGCCATCGCGTACGCCAACAAGGATCAACCGCTGACGGTGCTGCGGTACGCCGTACCGCCATGCCTCAATTATCCGCATGCCGGTCTCATACCCTGCCGCTTCGAGCCTGTCCGCCATGTATCGGACCGTCCGCATGTCGTCACCCAGAGCCATGTCCGGCACGTTCTCCATCAGCACGGCACGCGGACGGACCTGCTCGACGACCGCGAGGAATGCCCGCCACAACTCGCGGCGCGGATCGAGTGCATCGCGGATGCCTCGGTCGACGAGGTTTCTGATCTTCGATCGGCCGGCTCTGGAGAACGGTTGACATGGGGGTCCGCCGGCGATCAGGTCCACATCGATACCGTCAAGTAGACCAACGAGGTCGTCGATACGCTCCGGCTCTGCCAGATCGAGGTCGAAGCAGGGGCCAGGAAAATTCGCAAGGTGGGTCTGCACGGCCGCTTCGTCATGATCTGCCGCAAGGATGACTCTGAACCCGGCGTCTTCCAGACCGAGGCTCAGTCCCCCGGCGCCAGAGAAAAGGTCAACGGCGATCGGCCCTTCGGCCGCACACTCCTCAACCCAGCTGCGCCACGGCTCCCTCCGCGGGGCGTGGGGGTGACGTTCCAGCTCCAACCGGGTCGAACGCAAGATCTTCACTCCGTAGGCACGTGGCACACTCAAGCCGGAATCCTCCTCGCTACACCATCAAGAAGAGCCGACACCTCGAACCGCCACTCGCGGCCTGCTTTGCGGCCCGGCAGTTCGCCTGCCTTGGCGAGCCTCAGGACCGTCTTCCTAGACACCCTCAGAAGCTGGGCTGCGCCGGGTGCATCGAGGACTCTTCCTGTGCCGGGTTCTTCAAGTGTTGCCATGGGTACGTATGTTCCCGCACAGGGGTGACATGAGTACAGAACGGGCTCGCGTGTCGCACTGAAAGCCGATCACCGAGGCGTACGGCGGCGGTCTTGGGGGTTCGGCTCATCACGACCCTTCGATGATCGTCCGAAACGCCAAGATGGGCCCGACATCCGACAGCGCCTGCTCCAGTCGGGCCAGCACGTCCGCCGCGCTCTCATCGCTGACGGCCGCGCCGTAGAGCGCCGCAACCGTAGGCGTTCGGCTCACCGCCTGCACACAGTGCAGGAGAACGGTCTTACCCTCGGCTCGCAGGCTGCGGAGCAGTTCGACGGTGTCGCGCAACACGAATCCGAGGTTCGGGTTCTTGTCGGCGCCGTCCTGATCGACGAGTCGCACCTCAATGTGTTCTGTACCAACCGGAATCGCGTCGACGTCGCGATTGCCGACCCGGCACAGCGAGACCACCGCGTCGATGTTGGCATCGAGCGGCCGCAGCGCGCCGATGGCGCCGAGATGCAAACCGTCATCCAGCGGATGCATCGCGCGGGCACTCAGGTCACCGTTTCGCTCGTATCCGTAGTCGAAGGGGTCCGGCTGTCCTCCGCGAAGGATTGCAGTGGTCACCGCTTCGAGTTGCCGCACGCGCATTCCGGGCCAACCGTGCAGCTTTCGGCGCCACTCGGCCGGTACCGCGGACGCGCCGTGCAGCGCACCGAGCAGGCCGCCGGCGATGGCCGCGACGGTGTCAGTGTCGTGGCCGCAGCGGACTGCCGCATCCAGGCCGTGCCGCAGATGGTCGGCCTGGAACATCTGGCCGGCTGGATCGTCGTCGGGGATCGGTGTGCCGACGATGGCACTCCACGCCGCCTGCAGTGCACCGACCACCCAGCCGTTCGACGGAAAGTCCTGTGGTCGCAACCGTTCCGCCTCATCCAGACGCTCGGACCACACTCTGCGCCGATCTGTCACCAGCTGCTCAAGCCCGCGCCGGATGTCCAGTTCACCGGTGAGCACCGCATGCCGGATGGCCAGGCACCAGAGGACGCAGGCGTCGGCGCAATCGGGGTCGCCGTGGGTGAGGTCGCTGATCGCGATCGCCGCCTCGACGGTCGCATCCTCACCCGCTTGCCCACCCTGACCGAGGTAGGCGAGTGCCACCGGCGCGGTGCGCATCAGAGAGCCGTTGCCGGCCGACTTGGCGCCGTCCGCGAACCTGCGGGCGGCATACTCCCTCGCCGAGGCTGCGGGTCGCGAGGAACCGATCGCCGCGAGAACGTCACGGGTCTGGTTGCCGACATCCTTCGCCGTTCTAGTCCACTCGACCCATCGGCGGACAATGGTGTCCTGCGCATCCTCGTCACGAAGGTCCGCGCCGGTGGCGGCGACCTCGGCGATGGCGATGGCCATGGACGTGTCGTCGGTCCATTCGCCGGGTTCCCAGCCGAACGACCCACCGCCCACCATCTCGACCGCCAGCTCTGGTCCACGCGGTGGCTGGAACTCGTAGGGCGCACCCAGCGCGTCGCCGGCCGCAGTACCGAGTAGGACGCCAGCCGCTCGATCATGTTGTGCGGTGGTCAGTTTCATGAGGTCACCTCCAGGAGTGGGTGCTTGATGTTCAGAATGCTCAGGTGCGCGATCCGGCGATCCGGTAGTGCCACGCCCCGGATCTGGGCCCGCGGCGTGTCCATCCGCACCGCGATACCGCGTTCGTCGACGTCGTCGGCCCACAGGTCGACGTTGTCCAGTTGGGCCAGCATCCTCCGTGCCCGCCGGGACGGCACGGGCTCACCAACGTTGGCGGAAAGCGCCTCGAAGACGGCGGTTTCCACCATCGGCATCAGATGGGCAGCGAGAGCTGCCGGCGAGCCGAACACTTCCAGGACCAGCGGCTGGCCACCGATACCGATCAGCGCGCCGCCCTGCCCGGCGAGTGGCCTGATCGGCGGATCCATCGTGCCGCGTTCATGGCTCGCTTCCTCGGGCTGATCGGCCAAGGATGCCGTCGGCGCTCGTCGCACCGACTGGTATCGCTCGACGTCGCTCCACACCCGCGCTTGGCGTTCATAGTGGTTCGCGCGCAACGACATCTGCACCCGTGCGGTAGACCGGCGAGCGCGTCTGTGATGACCGACCCCGCCGCCCCATCGGTGCTGTTCCACGCACGCCACCTCGATGGGATGGGGCCCGCCGGCCGGCAGGATGGCATCGCGGACCAGTGCGCGGGTCTGCCAACCACCCTCGAACAGTTCGCCCTCCAGGAGCAGCGCCGGTTGCACACCCCGGTTGTGGATCGACAGCAACTCCACCGCTGGTCCCTCCGGTCTTCACCGACCTCGAGCTTCGCGTGAGCACCCGTCGCCAGACCGCGCATCGGTGTCGCGGCCGACCAGACCGGGAACACCGTCACCACATCACTCGGGCCGTACGACAGGCCGCGTCCCACGTGCAGCTGCGGCATCGCCATCTTCGTCATCGGAGCCTCCCTTGTTAAGCGCATTATTGCGCTAATTGCTGATACCGTCGAGGTACGACGAGGGTCCGACACTGGGTCTCAACGGAAGGGCGCTGGCATGACGCAGGTGTGTCGGGATCGTTCCGGACGACGGTTGGAGGACTACCCGCGGCCGTCGGTGGCCGTGGACGTCGCACTGCTGACGGTGCTGCCCGCAGACGAGCCGACGCTCGGCGTCCTGCAGGTGCGAGGCGAACGACGCGGGTGGGCACTGCCGGGCACCTTCCTGCATACCGGCGAGCGGCTGGTCGACGCCGCCCTCCGATGCCTGGCCGACAAGGCCGGCGTCAGCGGCATGCACCCTCGTCAGCTTCATGTCTTCGACGACCCCGACCGCGACGATCGGGGCTGGGTACTCTCGGCCGCACATGTCGATGCGTGCCCGGTCGATCGCTTGGCGGACCGCACGCCAGACTCCACCCGTATCGTGCCGGTGGCCGCCCCTGGGCGGCTACCGTTTGGTCACGGCGACATCATCGAGTTGGCAGTGGACGATCTTCGCCGTCGTTACGCGCGCGATCCCGATCCGACTGGCTTGTTGGGGCAGACTTTCACCCTTCGCGAGCTGCGGGTCGTGCACCAGGCGGTCGCCGGTAAGCATGTGCAGCGCGATACATTTCGCCGCTCGGTGGAGGGCGGACTGGTACCCACGGGCCGCATGTCGGAAGGTCTACGAGGACGACCGGCCGAACTGTTCACGCGACGGTGAGTGGTGCTCGTGATCGGCAGCTGCGTCACAAAGCCCGGCTCGAGATGGCTGCCGCGGGACTGTCGGCGGCCATCGGTAGCGTGACCGGATGGGCAAGAACAACCAGGCCAGACGCGCGGCGAAGGCCAAGTCCCGGGCGCGACAACGGGCACGGGACGCGCATCAGGACCGTGAGCAGGGCCGAGGCCGCTCGGGCGACGATTTCTGGTTCAGCGGGCCAGGTCCTCAGACCACACCGCCGACACCCGGATCCGACGCCCGGATGCTGGCCGAACAGTTGTGGGCCGAAGTCCTCGCGCGGGATGTGTCGGGCGGCGGCGATCCCGCGGAACAGCGCGAACTTCTCGACCTGCTGGGCCGGCTGGACCGGGCCGCGGTGATCGAGGTCGCGGAGGCCCAGCTCCTTCGGCACATCACGGTGCTGTACGCACACGGCTGGCAGCCGAGCGAACTGTTGCGCCAGGTGCGGCTGAGCGCCGGTGCAACGGCGGCGCGGTTGGCCTGCTTCCTGATCGCTGCCGACCACATCCGCCGCCGCGCTGAGCGCATCGACGAACGATGGCTACGGCAGCTCCGCGAGGCAGACCTACCGGCCCTGGCCCACTCCCGAAGGTGGCTCGCCGAATGGGCGAATGCCGCCGGCGCCTCGCATCCCGACACCATCCAGACCGCTCGAGTGGTGCTGGCCGCGCTCGCAACGGCGCCGCCGCTGGAAGTCCTCATCCCACCACCCTCCGGCATCAATCCGGCAACCCCGGTGCGGCAATCGGCCGCAGCCGTCCAGGCCGACCCGGTGTTGCAAAGAGTGCGAGCACTGCTGGCCAAGGCCGAGTCGACGGAGTACGAAGCCGAGGCCACCGCGCTGACCGCCAAGGCACAGGACCTGATGACCAGGCATGCCATCGACCTGGCGACGGTCGAAGCCATCGGGGCCGCCCCAGGGGAGCCGGGCATCATCCGGGTCGCGGTCGACCCGCCGTACGCCGACGCCAAGGCGCTGCTGCTGCAGACCGTGGCCGCCGCCTCCCGCTGCCGGGCAATCTCGATGGCAACACTGTCGATGAGCAGCGTGGTCGGTTACCCGGTCGATGTGGAAGCAGTGCAGCTGCTGTTCACCTCGCTGCTGGTGCAGGCGCAGCACGCACTTCGCCTGGCGGCCAGCAGATCTGGACCCGGGGACCGGCCACGTTCTCAGCGGTTCCGATCGGCCTTCCTGCTCGGTTTCGCAGACCGGATCTCCGGCCGGCTCGAGCAGGCCAACCGGACCGCCTATGCGGATGCGGCAGGCAGCTCGACGGCCTTCTTGCCGGTCCTGCGGTCCCGGGAGGAACGCATCGACGAGTTCATCGACGAGCGCTGGGGCGAGCTCACTTCCGACCGGGTACGCGGCGGATACGACCGCGCGGGATGGGTCAGCGGCAGCATCGCCGGCGACGCGGCCGAACTCACCTCCGGCCGGCTCGCATCGCGATGACGGGTACGAACGCGCAGCGTCGAAGCTGCAGATTGCGATAGTGGACCAGATGGGATCTGCGGGCTGGACTGCGGCCGGATCCGACGGCAGCTACGAATACTCAACGGCCGCGCTGCTGGTGTTCTGGCCCGAGACGGAGCACACCGAGCTCGTGGCGAGGTGGCCGCAGTTCGCCGGCGAAGTCGGAGCTACCTGGGACGAGCATCGGCAACGGGTCGAACAGGACTGCGCTCTCGTGCAGCGCACCGAGCACGAGGTCAATCAGGTGACCGGCAACGTCGACGACCTCGCCGTCTTTTTCGGCGACCACGACATCACCGACCCGTCAGTAGACGATCTGCACGCCTACCCCGATGTGCAGTCCGTCGCGGCGCACATGACCGCTTGGCCTCCCGGGCGCACAGATTCTTGCTGGTGTGGATCCGGCCGAAAATACAAGCAGTGCTGCCGTCCTCACGGTTTGGGCAGCCTTTCCGGCCACCACGATTGATCGGTGATCCGAATGTCGTCGAAGTCGTCGCGCTCGGAACTGCGTCAGAACCGATTCACCCCACGCCAGTGGTGAGCAATCGGTGGTGGGCGGGATGTCTTGCTTCATTCAGTCGTCCTCTGCGAGTGGCGACGACGGACCTCGTAGGGTCGCGAACGTCTATACTATGGACAAGCGCTTACGGGAGGGAGTGTGTGATGACCACGTTGGAACAGATCCTCGATACCTACGGCCACGACCTGACGGCCAGCGACTTCACCACTGAGCTGGAACGGACACTGTCCCACGCGGGCCGATCCACTCCTGGTGCGCTCAGCGCGCACGACCGAGGCGTCCTGCTCGCCGTCGGCGTCTCCGCGTCGGACCTCGACATCGACGCCACCAACGATCTGATCCAGACTCGCGCGGACAACCTGATTCAGCTGGCCGCCGATTCCAACACGGTCGCGCAGACCGCCAGCCGCCTGCAGCGATCCGAGCAGCGGATTCGCGGCGCCATCGCAGACGGATCGCTCTACGCGGTAAAGATCGGAAGAAACTGGCGGCTCCCGATGTGGCAGTTCCGGGGCGACCAAGTCCTCCCGCACCTGCGGAGGGTGATCGAGAAGGTCCCGGCCGGTGCGTCGGCGCTGGCTCTCGGCAACCTCATGACCATCCCCACCAGGGAACTGTTCCTGGACGACGAGCCGGTCTCCCCCCGGGACTGGCTGCTCGCCGGGGGTGACCCGCAGCTGGTCGTCGACCTGCTCGGGAACCTCGCCCGGTGGTGAAGCTGCCCCGTACTCCTCCCGACGGGTTGTCGATCACCGAAGGGGATCTGATCGGGTGGGACGGGCCGCTGATGCGGGTACACACCACCACAGGGGCGCACGCTCTTCCCTGGCATCGGCTGCGGCACTTCGGGCCGGTAAGTGCCCGGTTCGACCCGCACCCGCCGCCGCCCCGCGAGCACGACGACTTCGCTGTGCAATACGCCGCCGGGGATCTGGAAACGGTGATCGCCGAGGTGTTCCAAGCGACCAGAACGGTCACCGCCAACCGGCCAGGTAGACCGCACCTGACGATCTGGGGTCCCACGCGTGCGCTGCGGCTACTCGACCTGACCGGTCTGTGGCCGATACGCAACGGCTCGTCTCAAGTGATCGCCAGCGGGCCCCACCCGGTGTGCAGAACCTGGTCCCACGCCGTCGCATGCCACTCGGCGCGCGTCGACGGGCTGTACTACCGATCCACGATGACTGGTGGACCGGCAGCTGCCCTATTCCTTCCGGCAGCAGACGCTTACCCGGGCCACCCATCGTTATCGCTGCCTCTGGAGCACCCTGGGCTGATCGGTGCGGTGCATGCAGCAGCACGCCGCATCAGCTACGACTGGGACTAGATCCCAGCTGTCGGCACGATCCCGGTCGCACCCGCGGAGGCCGAGCGTTCCACAACGCCCCGGACTGCCCGCAACCCATCCGCGGCCAGCGAGGCGCCGAGCCCAGGATCAAACCGTGCACCCGATCGAGCCAACCACTTGGATGAACTCACTCCCGGCGAGCCGGAGCCGTGCGAATTCTGTTGCACGCCAGCGTGGTTGGACCGACATCGATCAGTTCACCGCCGTCAGCCGGCGATCCCGACTACCGGAAAGCCCTGCGAGGTACGAGTAGGCGAGACCTGGGTGCCCGGTTCGCTGATCTGGGAGAGCGCACGGCGCGACGACGGGCTGTGGTGGGCACGGGTAGTGCGCAACACCACGGCGAGCTGGTGATCGAGAACCGCAACGAGTTCGAGATCCGTCGGCCGCCAGCAGCTGGGTGATCCGCTGACAGGTCCCGCTCAGGCCATCGCCACTCAGGCCAATGCCACTCCGGCATCGGCCGCGGCAGCCCGCAGGCGCTTATCGCGGGTCCAGAGCACCGTGTCGGGAGTGAGGAGAGTCGCCGCCAGCAGGTGCACGTCGACCAGACTCAAACCCTTGCCCGACAACTGTTGTGCGTCGATCAGTTGCAGAACCTCGGCATGCGTTGCCTCGCTGACTCCGCTCAGATCGGACAGCAGTGTGATCACCTGGTCGTGATTCTTGAGGTCCCCATTGCCATTTCGCCGATGATCATCGAGTGCGTGCACACCCGTGCCTGTTCGAGCTGCGCGACCAGGTCCGGGACCCCGATGTTCAGATGGTCGATCCACACCGCGGTGTCGACCAGAACCATTGCCACTCAGGACATCCGACGCCGTGGCGAGGCGGCACCAGTCGGGTCGGAACCGCTGAAACGCGCCAGCCGCCGAGCACTTTCCTGGGCGATCAGTGCCAGCAGTCCCAGCCGGACCAGTTGCGACTTCTCGGTGATACCGGTGAGTTCAGCAGATTTCGCGATCAACGCGTCATTGAGGTTCAGCGTGGCGCGCATAGGACTCCCAACCTCCAGCGACATGACCCGATGCATCAATTCTAGCATCAAGTGATGCTAGTCTGCGTGACTGGATGCCTGTCGCTCCGAATCGCGCCACCGGTGCCAGATGATCGCGGCCGGCCGGCTGCTGGCCAGACTCGGCCTGCGGTCGAGGGTTCAGGTGGTGATCCGCGCCCGCCAGCCGACCCGGTCAGCCCAGCCCCATGAAGCAGAGATTTCGGCAGATACTGAGTTCCTGGACACGAAGCCGAGGCCACCGCGCTGACCGCCAAGGCACAGGATCTGATGACCAGGCATGCCATCGACCTGGCGACGGTCGAAGCCATCGGGGCCGCCCCAGGGGAGCCGGGCATCATCCGGGTCGCGGTCGACCCGCCGTACGCCGACGCCAAGGCGCTGCTGCTGCAGACCGTGGCCGCCGCCTCCCGCTGCCGGGCAATCTCGATGGCAACACTGTCGATGAGCAGCGTGGTCGGTTACCCGGTCGATGTGGAAGCAGTGCAGCTGCTGTTCACCTCGCTGCTGGTGCAGGCGCAGCACGCACTTCGCCTGGCGGCCAGCAGATCTGGACCCGGGGACCGGCCACGTTCTCAGCGGTTCCGATCGGCCTTCCTGCTCGGTTTCGCAGACCGGATCTCCGGCCGGCTCGAGCAGGCCAACCGGACCGCCTATGCGGATGCGGCAGGCAGCTCGACGGCCTTCTTGCCGGTCCTGCGGTCCCGGGAGCAACGCATCGACGAGTTCATCGACGAGCGCTGGGGCGAGCTCACTTCCGACCGGGTACGCGGCGGATACGACCGCGCTGGATGGGTCAGCGGCAGCGTCGCCGGCGACGCGGCCGAACTCACCTCCGGCCGGCTCGCATCGCGAAGACAGTACTGGAGTGAGCGACACACGAGATGCACAGCCATGCGCGTCGTTGCTAGGATGTGCATGGAGGTGTTGAGATGTCCACGTTGGCAGAAGTGCTTGAGACCTACGCGCCAGAGATCAGCGAGACGGACTTCGCCGCGGGTCTGCGCGGCAAATTCGAGCACGTCCACGGTGCGGAAGACGCATCCTTGACTGCCGGAGAGCTGACCTTCCTCGCCGAGCACGGCGGTTCGGCCGCACGAGCTGTGATCGAGCGCTGGGACCCGGACGCTGAGCGTCGACGCCGAAGCCGCATCGTGGCCGAGAGCGTCCAGCACGTCTATGCACAAACCCTCTCAGCTGCGCAAGTCGCAGATCTGACGGGCAAGAGCCGATCGCAGATCACTCGCGACCTGAACAGCAGGAAGTTGTACGGCCTCAGCCTGGGTCGCCACTGGCGGATCCCCAGCTGGCAGTTCACGGACGGAAGGGCGCTCCCCGGCCTGGCTGACGTGGTACCCGCCATCCCGGATCATCTGCACCCGACATCGGTCGAGGGGTTCATGACAACTCCCCAAGAAGACCTCGACTCAAGGACACCGGTCTTCTACTTGCGCACGGGCGGCAACCCAGCGGTGGTCGCCGAGATGGTAGCCGAACTCGCCCGGCAGTGACGAACTATCCCAAGGTCCCGTCCCGGCCTCCCGCCACCGTCATCCGAGACCCGGCAGACGTCGTTTCCCACCAGCCCGAGCTCTGGCGAATCCACCCGGTAAAAGGCCCGCACCCAATGCCTTGGAACGGGTTCCGAACGTTTGGACCGCTGCACACGGCACGGTTTGACCCTCATCCAAGCCCGCAGGGCGACCATCCGGGCTACGGGGTCGCATACACCGCCCTCGACGTGGTCACCTGCGCCGCGGAAGTTTTCCAGTCATCTCGAAGAATCGCGCTCACCGACGAGTACGACCTCACCGGCTGGACGCCGGCATGCGATCTTCGACTCCTCGACCTGACCGGCACCTCGGCCGTGCGGAATGGAGCAGCAAACTCGCTAGCCTCCGCCCAGCGTTCGGTCTGCCGAGAGTGGTCCGCCAAAATCCGGACGACCTGGCCCGACCTCGACGGTCTGCTCAGTCTCTCCACCATGACGGGCCGGAATATGGTCACCCTGTTCGAGTCAGCCGCCAGGTCCTTCCCTGCGGCACCAGCGTTCCGACGCCCGCTCGATCACCCCATCGTGCAAGCGATCATGGTGCAAGCAGCCGACGAGTGCGGCTACCCGGTCGCCTGACGCCAATGCCACGGCGCGCCTGGGCACTTCGGGGCACGTTCCAAGCGAGGCCAATCCGAATGTCCACTGGTAGGTCGCACTGCGCTCCCATACGAATTGCACACCTGCTGCCCTGCGCACCAATTGCTCGCCAACGGCTGGCATCGATCCGCCATGAATGCACACCAACGCCAGTCATGTGCGCGTATGTGCAGTACGATGTAGAGATGATCACAACACCCAGCATCGGCCAGGTCCTCGCCGACTTCGGCCGGGGCATGACCGAGGACGATGTCGCGCGCATCCTGCGCAACACTCTGTCGAGTCTGCCCGACCCCGCGGCCACCACGCTGCCCGCCCACGAGCGCGATCTACTGGTCTCGATGTCTGGACTCTCGGAGAAGGACCAGGCAGCGCTGACCGCCGACCTGGCAGACCCCGCAGCGCAGGGCCGGGTACAGCGACACCATGCGGTAGCCGAGGTGACCGAGATTCTCGCTTCTTCGCTGGTCTACGCCGAGGTGGCTCAGCTGATGGGTGTCAACGCGAGCACTGTGACGCGAGCTGCCGCTGCTGGGCGGCTCTACGCGGTAGTCATCGACGGCCAGCGCCGGTTTCCCAGCTGGCAGTTCCACGACGGCAAGCAGCTGCCCGGCCTGGCCGAGGTCGGCAGGGCGATCCCCGAGGGGCTCTCGCCGAACACCGTCGCTGCCGTGATGACCACCCCTGACGAGTGGCTCAACGACACCAGTCCGGTCCAGTGGTTGGCTGGCGGCGGCCGCCCGGACCGCGTGGTCTCCCTGCTGGAGGGCCTGGAGCGGTGGTAGCGGGCAAAGTCCCGCGCCGCCCGGCGGCGGCACTGCAACGGACGCCGGCCGACGTACTGCGGTCACGCCCACGCCTGGCCCGCATCGCGCGCACCGCTGGACGACACACGTTGGCGTGGAATCAACTTCGTCACTTCGGTCCACTGCCGAACATGCGGTGGGATCCGCACCCACCGCCATTGCAGGAGCACCCCTCGCACGCAGTGGGCTACGCCGCACCGTCGATCACCTCCGCACTCGCTGAGGTGTTCCAGACCGGCCACACCATCGACGTGAACGCCGGCCGGCCGCACCTGATCATCTGGCAGCCAACACGAGCTATGGGACTGCTCGACCTGACCGGGACCTGGCCGATCCGCAACGGCGCCGCCCACGCGCTGCATGCCGCCCCGAAATCCACCTGCCGGAACTGGTCCAACCAGATCTTCGAGCAGTGGCCGGACCTGGACGGGCTGTGGGTTCCGTCAACCATGACCGGCCAACCTATCGCGGTGCTCGGCCCCGCCGCAGCTACCTCATTCCCGTCAACCCCCGAGCTGAACCTTCCGCTGAACGACCCCAGCGTGTACCGGCTTGTCGTGCTGGCCGCCGCAGGCATCGGCTATCGGACGTCATGAAAGGCCAAGCCACACAACGACTCCCCTGGACGATGATGCCGATACCGGCTGCCGCCGGGATCGATGTGACTTGCGCTGGATTCTGCCGGCCGGCGTGCGCGCCGCCGTCGCGGTCGGAGCGAGCGGAGGTGCCACGTGCACCTCGAGATGCGCGGTCGAGAACGCCGGGATTGCGTTGAGTCGTCTTGTGTACCCGCCATCCCGCGGGAGCTCTCACCGATGCGGTCACCCGAGAGGGCGCGCCGGTCCGGTTGGCGACCTCAACGGTGACCGTGGACGGCTCGCCGACGGTGAGCGTCGCCGGGACCAGATTCGTCGCCTCCACGAAGTGTGGCCTGCAAGACCGTGTCGGCGGCCGGCAACCCAAGGAAAGTGGCCTTTCCCATGAAGAAGCTGATTGAAAGCGATTGGCACTTATCTTTCAATATGCTCATACTGGCCGGGTGCGGATGACGGAGTTTCCAGCGACGGCGCGGGGCGTAGCCAGGCGCGCAGCCGGCTCGGACTACGTGGCTTACTTTCCCGCCCCACTTCCGCGCAGCTACGAGTATGACGATGAGCTGGTCCAGCAGCTCGACCTCGCGAGCAGCAGCCTGCATCGACTCGCCGGCGTCGAACGCTTGCTGCCGAACCCGACGCTGTTGATTGCCCCCCACGTACGGCTGGAGGCTGTGCTCAGCTCCCGCATCGAGGGGACGCAATCGGACGTCAGCGATCTGATTCGTTATGAGGCAGGTGACGAGTCCAGCATCCGATCACCGGGGGAAGACGTGCGCGAGGTGCGCAACTACATGACTGCGCTCGAGCATGGCATCGCCAGACTGGCCGAGGAGTTTCCACTGAGCCTGCGACTCCTGCGAGAAGTTCATGCAGAGCTGCTGACTGGCGTACGCGGCGGCTATGCCACACCAGGCGAGTTTCGCCGCAGCCAGAATTGGATCGGCGGATCCTCGCCGTCCGACGCGGCGTTTGTGCCGCCCCCCGTTGACGCCATGCACGATGCGCTGGGCGACTTCGAAGCCTTCCTCCACGAAACTCGAATGCCGTTGCTCATCCAACTCGCGATGGCCCACTACCAGTTTGAAGCCATCCACCCGTTCCTGGATGGCAACGGACGCCTGGGACGGTTGCTGATCCCACTGATGTTGCTGCAGCGCGGCGTCTTGGCGCAGCCGTTGCTGTATCTGTCCGTTTTCTTCGAACGACATCGAGACAGGTACTACGAGTTGCTGATGCACGAGCCGTTCCGGCGACATGCGCCAGTGGATCATGTTCTTCCTGCGCGGTGTCGCTCAGCAGTCCAAGGATGCCGAGGACCGAACTGTCCGTCTGGTCGAGTTGCAGGCGAACACTCGGCAGATGCTTCTTGACAACGGCGCCAGCCTCAATGTCGTGCGGGCGGCCGAGGGCCTGTTCAGCACTCCCTACACGTCGGCCGCCAGACTCGCTGAGGGCTTGGGGGTCACTGCCCCCACCGCGAGATCCGTCATCTCATTCCTCGTTGACCAGCAGATCTTGGAGGAGACTACCGGGCGCAAGCGGGGCAGGTTCTACTCGGCTCCGGCGATCTTCGAAGCGGTATACGGACCGACGATCGACGGTGACGACGAGCCCGCCTTGTTCACCCTCTGAGTTCGGCCCGCACGTACCCCCGTCGATGCGCTGTGAAAGCCAGCTCACCCAACCGGCTCACCAATGAAAGCAACCGCCGGTTCCCTTTCATATGTCGTCGCCAAGGTGGTGTGCGGGTCGCGGGTTGCCCTGGACTGCGGCAACACCACACACCCGTCGCGGCGTCTCCACCTGGATTCCGTGATAGCCGGCCACAACCGCCAGCCGTTGGTCGTAGGTCATTATCCGGTCGACGTCCAGCAGCAGAGCCGACGCCAGGTGGATCGCGTCGAGGCTGCGCAGGACCGGCGGGCGCAGCCGGCGGGCAAGTGCAATGACCTCGGAGCTGATCGGCTTCTCGACGAGTCCGGACAGTGCGATCTCGATCAATGCTTCGGCCCTGCTCGCCAGAGCAGTCTCGTCGTCAACAGATCGCCTCTCACCCGTGCTCACCGACGCGCCGAGGATCTGACTCAACACCACCCGTGAAACCTCGACCCAGGCCAGGGAGGATGCGGCCAGGGTGGCGCCGGCATCGAAACGCTCACGCAGCATTGATACGGCGGCCGGCGAGTCGGGTTCCGCGAAGACCCGCTTGAGCAGGGCGCTGCTGTCGACATAGACACGCATCGTCGGTGCCGCTCCGTCAGCCGCGGTCATCCCGGTCGAGCAATCCGATCGTCGACACTCCGGCGGGCAGCACGATCGGCTCATCGACCATCCGGAACGCGCTCCTGGCCGGCAACACCGCTCCCCGCGCGACGAGTGCATCTGCGTCAGATCGCGGCTGCGCTCGGTCGCCCGATGTGCCCTGGATATCGAGGTAGCGGTCGACGGCTTCTCGAATCAACTCTTGCTGGGATCGTCCGGTGCGGGCAGCCGCAGCCCGCATGGCGGCCTCCGCCTCTGGTCGCAGACGCAAGTTCGTCGCCATACCGAAACGGTACCACTGGTGGTACCAGCGGTGCTCCAGACCAATCGCCCCTCCAAACTTCGACCCCTGCAGCCTCACGGCTATACTTCCGATGGCGTAGGATGGTGTCGTAACCGTAGGAGGTCGGATGGCCGACACCAGCACCGCCGAGGCGCAGAAGGCCGCTGCCAGCATCGCGAGCCTGCCCGACACCGACTTCGTCGCCGCCCTCACCCAGGTGTTCGAACTGCGACCCGGAATGGTCGATTCCGTGCGGGACGAAATGCTGTCGATGATCCAGCTGAGCCTGGCAGCGCCCACCGTCCGCTCCGGGATCGAACAGGCCAACCTGGCCGGCTGGCTGCCGTCCCAGGCGAGCGCCACTCAGGTGAGCCGGATTCTGCGGATCGAGGGTGAGGCGAGAGCGGCCATCCTCCAGCACGAGATGCTGACGGCCGCCGAAGTCGCTCGGGTGCTGAACGCGCTCAGCGGCAATGTTCGAGAGGCGGCGAGCAATCTGCGGCGAGCCAGTCGCATCGTCGGGGTTGAACGCGGACAGCAGGCGTTCCTCTACCCGGCGTTCCAGTTCGATCATCGCGCCGGCCAGGTCCGGGCAGTGGTCCAGGACGTCAACCGGAAGCTGAATGCGGTCGGTGATCCGTGGGGTGTTGCCTCGTTCTGGCTCTCTCCCTCGGGTCGCCTCGGTGACGGCCGCAGCCCGGCCGATGCGGCGGTGGCCGGCGACGACGAAACGGTGCTGACGTTGGCGGCGGACGTCCTCGACCAGGATTGACCGGATGCCGCCGATCGACCCACCGAAGTCTTGTCCGGGGACACCGCAGATGGACACCTTGTCCGTGGGAACGGTGTTGTGGCACATCCATTCCGACCAGCGAACCGCTCGTCAGCTGAACCGGACGCCACAGCCCGCTGCGGGCCGCGGCGGACGATTCGACGCGCTCGCTGGCGACTACGGCTACCTGTACCTCGGTGATTCACCAGAGGCGGCTATCGCCGAGACGATCTGCCGCAACCTGCCGTTGGCTGACCCGGTCGCGCGATTCGTGCCCAGGGCCCAGATCGCCGGCCGACTGCTCAGCAGACTGCAGGTGACCGAGCCGATCACCGTGGTGATCGCGCACGGTGCAGCGCTGGCGCATCTGGGCCAGGACGTGTGGTTGACCAAGTCCCAGCCGGCCGACTATCTGCTCACCCGAAAATGGGCAGCCGCGATCAGGGGATGGGCGCCGGGCGCCGATGGGCTGGTGTATCGATGCCGATACGATGAAGATCGGCGATCCTGGATGCTGACCGCCGATCCGACTGTCGCCGAACATCCGTCGTTGACGATCGTTGGCGATCCATTGCCGTTGGACAATGCGGTGGGCCGCACCATATTGCGGTCGGTGCTGGTCGCCTACAACGCGACGATCGCCTGAGGACCGGAATCGTCATGCGTTACCGGCGCGCCATGTCGGATCGCAGGTCCCTGACCACGTCCATGATCGTGCGGGTGCGCTGGACCGAGACCGGGTTCCACCAGGCGCCGTCTTCCTTCATGGCGCTGCCGACGATGGCACCGTTCGCGTGTCCGAGTAGCTCTCGAGCGTTGTCGGCGTTCAGCCCGCTGCCGATGAGAACGGGGCGGGTGGCAACGTCCGAGATCGCGGTGATCTCTTCGACCAGAGTCGGATCGCCGGTGCGCTGCCCGGTGGCGATCACGACGTCGGCGTCGAACGCCTCGGTGTCGCGGGTGAGTTCGGCGATGGTTCGATCGGCGACGATGGCATGGCTTCCGTGCTTGACGTGCACGTCCGCCAGCACCCGGATTTCCGTGGCACCCAGGCCGGCCCGGTATCGCAGGGCGCGTCCGGCAGTGCCTTCCAGAAATCCCTCGTTGGCGACGTAGGCGTTGGCCCACTGGTTGGCGCGAATGAACTGGGCACCGGCCGCCTTTGCCACGGCAATGCTGTGCAGTGTGGCGTTTGCCAGCACCAGCACTCCGGTGGGCAGCCCGACGGTGTCGACGACTGCGGCGGTGATCACCGCCATGCAGGCGGGTGTCTCGGGTCCGAGGTCGTCCGGTTTGACGAACGGGATGTCACCCTCGTTCTCCACGATGAGGCCATCCACACCACCCTCCGCATATCGGCGGGCGTCCTGCACCGCCCGTTCCCGGATCTGCTGCACCGATTGTCCGTCGTAGCGAGGGGATCCTGGCAGCGGCGGCAGATGGATCGTTCCGATGATCGTCTTGGACACGCCGAACATCTCCCACAGTGCGTCGGGACGGTCCGCAGGATTGACCGACAGGTTGCTCATGGCGTTCTCCCGAGTGGGGTGAGCACAGCATCCAGTCGCGTCGCCGCGAGCTCCCGGTCCAGCGATGCCAGAGCCGGCAGAGCGCCTCGGGTTTCCACGACGAAGGACGCGCTCACCACTCCATGGGCGGCGGCAACGACGGGGTCGCCGGTGGCGATCAACCCCGCGAGGAAGCCACCGCAGAATGCGTCGCCGGCGCCGGTGACGTCGACCACCCGGCTCGGAACTGCCGGTACCCGAACAATTTCCGCCGGGGTGGCGACGTCGACTCCCTGTGGACCGTGCTTGATCACCAGAATCCCTTCGAAGCCCAGCCGGTTCAGCTGGGCGCGCAGCACCCGGATGTCGTCGTGCCGCCAGAGGGCGCGAACCTCCGCGGCGCTGGGAAGGAACGCATTGACGCGGTGCAGGAAGTTCGCCGCTGTGTAGCGAGTGGCGTCGATGTAGGGCTCGACGAGCAGGTCGAGGGTGATCACCGCCGGCGAGTCGTGGAAGTCGGCGATGGCGGCTGCGTGGCCCTGGCTCGACTGTGGCGCCAGGTGGACGCCGGCCGGAACGACGTCGAGCTCGTTCGCGCGAGGGCGCAGTGCGTCCAGTTGGAGAAACGTTCCACCGGCGGCCTTCTCGAACTGGTGGCGCGCTCCCGACGATTCGTACAACAGCCACAGGCCGAGGCTGTTGCACTTGTCGGTCCGCCTGACCGCACTCAGGTCGATGCCCGCGGCGGCCATCTCGTCCAGTAGCTCAGCCGGGTAGTCCGGGCCGACAGTTGAACAGATGGCAGCCTGCTCGGTCCAGAGGGCTGCTCCGACCGCACTGTAGAGCGCGCCGCCACCAGCCTGCTTCCAGTCGACGCCCTGATCCTCGATCACCACATCGTCAAGGGTCAGCTCGCCGATGCTCAGCAGCGGGCCCGTCGCGGTCATGGTTGGCCCTGAGCGCAGGGTGGGGCAACCAGCGCGCCGACAACGACCAAGGCGCGGGCGAGGTCGACCAGATCGTGAACATTCACCGCGGGCAGGCCGTTGTCGAAGTGTCGGTGCTCTCCTGGGTAGCCGAGGATGACGACCCGGTTGCTGTGCAACATGGCCACCACATCGTCCGAACGGGGAACATGTCCGCCGACGTTCGGTCGTACCCGGATCCCCTTGGTCGCAAGGCGTTCCATGGACTGCAGGAGGCCCGCGTAGATGTCGGGACGAGCAACCGATCCCTTTCCGCCGCTCGAGTACTCGGCGAAGGAAGCGCCCCAGTGGCGGTGGTGGTGCTCACTTCGTTGCAGCTCCGCAGGGCTGAGGCCGTGGATGTCAACGGTCACGGTCAACGGCGCTGGTTCGACGCGGCGCAGCAAGCGCGCGGCGCCCCGCGAAATGGTCTGGCTGGCTGCCCCACTGGGGCCTTCTTCCTCGTCGGTCAAATACGTGCTGAACGGGATCCCACAACGCGCCATCACCCGGCTGGCGATCAGTGCGGCAGCCACGCCCGCGGCGTTGTCCATCGAGCCGGTGACCCGTCCGGTTGACTCGTCGTGGGCGAACGGCGAGGCCAGGACGATCCGGTCGCCAGGAGCAAGGGCGACGTCAACCGGATGGGACACGAGATGGTGTCCGTCCTCCAGGGAGATCTGCGCCTCGCACAGCACCCGCCAGCTTCCGTCCTGGTCGAATCGAACGGCGCGGGCCGGCGCCGGGTCCACGGCCAGGTGGTAGCAGTACGGGGCGACCCGCCACAAACCTGGCTTCACCGGCTCACGGAGCAGATAGGAGACTTCGTCGAGGTGAGCCAGAATGCCGATGCCACCATGGCCGTTGCTCAGCACATCGCATCCGCTGTCGAAGGCGTCGCGTTCGAAGCGGGTGCCGTCGACCGCCAGATCGTTGGACTCGCACCAGGACTGGACGACAGCCCCCCTGCTCAACGACGAAGCGCCGGAAGGTGCCGGCGTGTCTGCGACCGTGCGCAGCAGCTCCAGGACGGTCTGCGGTGTGATGGCGTCGTTGACATCGTCGATCAGCGTCGGGCGTTCGCCAAGCACAGCATCGAGGCTGCGCATCAGTGACCTCGACCGCCTCGGCGCTGCAGCAGGACAGCTGCGACGATGAGACCGCCTCGGAAGAGGTATTGCGCGTAGGGCGAGACACCGCTCAGGTTCAGGATGTTGGACAGCACACCAAGAATCGCGGCGCCCACGAACGTGCCGCCGGCAGTTCCGATCCCACCGAAGAGGCTGGTGCCGCCGACGACTGTCGCCGCGATCGCGTCCAGCTCCTTACCGTCGCCTGCGACGGGCGTGCCTACGCCCAGCTGGCTCGCGTAGAGGACTCCGGCTATACCCACCATCAGGCCAGAGATCACGTACACGGCGCACTTGATACCTCGCACCGGGATGCCCGACAGTCGGGCGGCCTCCTCGTTCGAGCCGACCGCGTACACCGAGCGGCCGAACACCGTGCCACGGAGAACGAACATGCATGCCGCGAGCAGGATGAGGAACACCACCGCCGGGTTCGGGATGCCGAGAGTTCGGCCATTACCGAAAGCTAGGAATGCGTCGTTGGTGATCGCCACCGGCTGCCCTTCGGTGAAGATCAGTGCGACGCCCTTGGCGAAGGCCAGCATGCCCAGGGTCATGACGAACGGTTGAATTCTGCCCACAGCGACACCGATGCCGTTGATGAGGCCCAAACCGGCGCCCAGGCCGAGTGCCATCAACACGCCGGCAAGAAACCCCCGTGTCTGCACCGTGTCGGCCGTGTAGACCACGACGACAGACAACATGGAACCGACCGACAGGTCGATGCCTGCGGTGATGATCACGAAGGTCATCCCGAGCGCCAGCACTCCGACGATGGAGATTTGCCGCAGCACATTCAGGATGTTGTCCACCTGCAGGAACCGATCGGACTGCAAGGTCGAAAACAGCAGTAGCAGGATCAGTGCCACCCCGGCCCCGTACTTGCGCATCGTCGCGGCGATAGCGGGACCACGTCCACCGAGTGCGTGGTTCTTCAGTCTGGTCGCCGTCGACGTCACGATCATCACACCTGTCGTTGGTCCGTCGGAGCAGTGAGAAGCGCTGCGCGGCTGATGTTTTCTTCGGTGATCTCGTCCCCGGCAAACTCCGCGACGATGCGGCCCTGGTTCATCACCAGGACCCGATCGGACATGGCGACGACCTCCTCGATCTCGCTCGAGATCATCAGGATGCCTCGTCCCGAGTCGGTGAGCTGACGCATCAGACCGTAGATCTCGCTCTTGCCGCCGACGTCGATGCCGCGAGTGGGCTCATCGAGGATCAGCACTGTCGGCGACACTGCCAGCCAACGGGCCAGCATGACCTTCTGCTGGTTGCCGCCGGAGAGCGTCGAAGGCGGGGATCTCAGGCTGGTGGCCTTCAGGTGAACCGTTTCGGCCAGTTCCGCGACACCGGCGCGGTCGCGAGCCTGGCGCATGATACCGGCAACGGAACGTCGCTGCAGACTGGCCAGGCCGATGTTCTCGCGGATCGATCGATTCGGCAGCAGCCCCTGGTCCTTGCGGTCTTCCGGCAGGTAGGCGATGCCGGCGCGACGGGCCGAGCGGGGCGTGCGACGCCTGAATGGCTTACCAGCGACCGTCACGTGGTGGGAACCCGGATCGGCACCGAAGATGGCCCTGGCCACCTCCGTACGCCCGGATCCGACGAGCCCGGCGAGCCCGACGATCTCACCGGCGCGGATCGTGACGCCAAGCGCCGGCGCAGCCGATTCGTCAAGGGACGGAAGGGTTTCGAGCAAGGTCGCCGCCCCGTCCTGCATCGGGCGCCGTTGCGGCGTCGTCAGCTGTCGGCCGGTCATCATCGTGACCAGCCGCTCTTCGTCCAGATCGGCGACGTCGACGGTCCCCTGTGATCTACCGTCCTTCAGCACCGAGACCCGGTCGCTCAGCGACAGCACCTCTTTCAACCGGTGCGAGATGTAGACCACGGCAACTCCACCGTCACGCAGCGAACGGACCACCTCGTGCAACACCTCGAGATCCTTTCCGCCGAGGATCGCGGAAGGCTCGTCGAGAACAAGGATTCGGGCATCTCGAATCAGGGCGCGGGCTATCTCCACCAGTTGCTGCTGGCCGAGGCTGAGCCGGCCCATCTCCGTTCGCACATCGACCTTGAGCCCGACTCGTTCCAAGGCATCTCGAGCAACCGATCGGGTCACTCTCCACCGGACGCCGCCCACCGGGGTATGCGGCAGCCGGCCGAGCAACACGTTCTCGGCCACGGACAACGAGGGCGCGCTCACCAGTTCCTGGTGCACGACGCTGATCCCACGATCGATGGCAGCGTGCGGTGAGCTGAGACGGATCGGCTCGCCATCGATCAGGATCTCCCCGGCATCGGCCGCGACCGCACCACCGAGGACCTTGACCAGAGTGGACTTCCCGGCACCGTTCTCGCCGGCCAGGGCATGGATCTCCCCGGCGCGAATGCTCAGTCCTACGTCATCCAGGGCGACGACACCGGGGTATCGCTTGGTGATGTTCCTCAGCTCGGCGACATCCTCGGCGACATCGGACAACGCGACACCTCCAGACGTGGTGGGGTCCGGCGAAGCGCCGTCGAGAGGGGGAGCGCTTCGCCGGACCGGCCTCACTTGCAGGGATTCTTCGTCAGCTCGAAGGTGCCCCAGCCCTGCGGAATCCACTTGTCGGCGTTGTCCGCCGTGACCAGCGGCAGGTTGGGCAGCTGCAGGTAGGCGCCCGGTTCGGTGTAGGGCTTCGCGCCCTCCACCGGCTTGCCCTGCAGGGCGCCCAGCGCCGCGCGAACACCGATGTCACCGATGAAGGGGCTGTAGTTCCCGTCGGCCTCGAACTGGCGCTCCTTCACTGCCTGGAAGCCAGGAGAAGACCCGTCATGGGTGTACTCCTTGATGTTGTCCTTGCACCGGCCGGCATTCTTGATGGCTTGCATGGCTCCCCACGAGGACTCCTCGGCGTGCGAGAAGACGGCGTCGATCTTCGGGAACTTGGTCAGCCAGTCGTCCATCACCTTGACGGCAGGCTCACGAACCCACTGTCCATCGCCCTGGGCGAGCAGCTTGATGCCCGGAGCCTCGGCGAGCGCCTTCTTCAGGCCTGCCGATCGGTCGGTGGCCGGTGAGGATCCGGACAGCCCGGTGATCTCGACGATGTTTCCCTTGCCCTTCAGATCGG
>JAABUR0100001497.1_pt1 | contig 41656 bp, 41 predicted proteins | sample 5560091 | NCBI WGS metagenome assembly JAABUR01 (sample SAMN10711879, study PRJNA513375) | rock metagenome | isolation source: Antarctica rocks | place: Antarctica: Victoria Land, University Valley sud | reverse complement strand
AGAAAGACGTCAATTAGAAACGACTTTTCAAAGTAATTCTCTTCTGATAGAATTTCGTCTAGTTTGCACAAAGATATAATCTCTATTTCTTTGATGACTTTTGAAGAGATGACTAGTTTTTTGAATCGAAATTCGAATCGAATTCGAACTCGAAACGATTGTATTCATTGTTCACTGCATTGATTCTAGTAGGTCGATCAGAGCACTCTCTAGAGCTATGATCTGATTTATGACATATGAAACAGGTTTTGACTAGAACGTCTGCTTTCTTAACGCTAGTTAAAATCGCGTCGCGCGACTTTAGATGATCAGGTTTTGAATGATCGACTGACTGAGTAACAACAGCTCTATGAAAGATGATCTTTGACAGATCGTTGACGCGTTTGATGAGATCGACTTTGTTCTTGATTTTTCGAATGACTCGCTGATCATTATTCAAATGAATCAGGTAGAAATGAATCTCTTTGAGAAAATCAGATTGAACTAATTGATTTATTCAAACGAATCGAAGATGAGAGTTTATTTTATCTTTCAGATCGACGATCAGTTGCTTTTCGTGATACTTCAGATAGAAAGATAATCGTTGAAACTGAGTGTAAAACTCGCTAAACTTCTTTGATTCTTGAATCAAGTTGTAGTATTTTCTACGAAAGTTGACTTTCTTATCTGAATCATTGAACAACTCAGCTAGTTCTTTCAAAAGATCATCGACGATCTTATAGAAATTGACACAGTCACGTTCGCGTCTAGATTGAGCGACATCAGCTGCGTCATCGAATAATCTGAAATGTACATAGCTCAGTTTGACTCGTTCATTTGAAAAGAGATCGACGTTGATCTCTAGTTTATTCTGAATTTTGTCGTATCAGTTTTTCCAAGTAGAATTCTTTCCGTCAGTAAATCAGAAAGAATCAGGTATTTTCTGAGATCTAGAACGCTCAGAGTAGATGAAATCAAAAGAAGTGATTTCTTTAGTTTGAAGTCTAGTCTTCAACTCTTTGATTTCATTATCTCGTTGATTACTCAGCTTGTTGAGTCGATTTGTTTCTCTGTCGAGAGTCATGCATTGAGTCTTTCAGTTTTCGATAGAAACAGAGAGTATTACTGTTTCAGCGAATGACTCGTCGTCTTTACTGATGAATGATTCAGCACTAGAGAGTTTCGATGAATCAGCATCAGAGGTTTGAGAGAAACGATTTCGAAATTCTTCGAAACGTTCTTTGATAAATGAACGTTTTGACATGATGAAATTTGAAGAAAGAACGAAGTCAAGCAAATGATGATGCTCGACAGTATTAATGAAGACGTATGATCAAGTGTTTAATCTTCAGGAAAGAATGTTGTTGATTAGAAGAATATTTTTGATTTGTGAGTTTTTTGAGTGATTCTCAAGCAATTCACGAAGGTTCTTTATCGTCGATTCTCTTAATCGAGTTGAACAGCTTATTTTCACTCGTCTATTTCATGAGAATGAGTTGATTCTCTTGATCGAGTGAACTTTGCGTACTTAGTGAGCGATAAGTTGTCTAGCGATTCAAACAGTCTTGTCGTTGATTCTATCAAACTTTCTAGTGTTGTTCAGTCTTTCGATTGCGTCAATTATCAGGTAAACGAATTTCTTTAGACTCGTTCTGTCTGTACGAGTATGTTGAATGAATAATGAGATCAGTATCGTGTGATTAATGAATTCTTAATATAATGTCAGAATCGTGTCTAGATGAGTCAATCAGCGAAAGTCAGAATTGAATAGTGCTTGATCTTTAGAGATAGCTATAACTAAATATTAAGAATACAGAAGAAGATGAGTACAAGAGCTTCTATTTAAGTAATATTCAGAGACTGCATTAAGCTCGAAGAAAATGTGTTTGTGACACGAGTAGAATGTGATGTAGAAAGAAAAATGATGTTGAACAAAGAGATGTTGATGAAAGAAAATAGAGGCTGAGTCAAATCTGAGCTAAAGACACTGACTAGCTCTATTCAGTCTTGATACGCTCGTAACACATTTGTTCTTTCAAAACATTAATGAACTTCTCTTCATTCATTGTTTTTCAGTTGCAACGCGATTTTCGCGCTGACTTTTTGCAGACTCTGAAATTTATAATTGTTTATATCAATAAATGATCTGAGAAGTTTTTCATTTCTTTGTTGATTTCACATCATATTAATTGATTTATAATGTCATTTGTTGTGAAGATCAGATTTATTGTTGTTTAAGATTCTTGATAATTTCTCATAATTATATCTTAAGATAATATTAGTGATGCATTAATGTTTATGATCATTTTAATTAATTTATTTGACAATAAATGTTGTCTTGAATAAAATGATTCTTCTCATGTGAAGTGATGCAGATTGAAGTCTTCTACAAGAATGCTTTCTTTCAACATGTGCAGCATTTTTTCAATATCTGAAAGATTTTCTTTTTCATAAATAACTTCATGATTTCTGAGTGACAAATTGTATGCTTCATGAATGTGTATAGCTTTCTGAGTCATCTGTGCATCATCTGTTAATGTTTATAACATAATTGTATCTACATTTTTAAAGTATCATGTTGAATATCAAATGTTGCTGTTGATTTTCTTGTTTATGTAGAAACAGATTTTTTCTTCATTATTCTTCAGTGTAAAGTTGACAGTTGCTGAGCAGTATGCTCTGAAAATATCATCAAATTGTCAGAATTCTTGAAGAATCAGAATATCATAATTCTTTATCTTTTTCTCATGTAATAATGTTATCATCATTTTGTTTCTGAACTTGTGAACGTTGTACTGTAGTATTTGAAGCTTCTTTTGCTGAAACATTAAAGTTCACATTTCAAACTGTTTTGTATTCTCTTGAATGTTTGTAAAGTGCTTGCTTCACTTGTAAGATTTTCAACAGAAAATAACATTAATAACAATGTGATTAATGTTAACTTTAATTCATTTGATCTTAACTTCTTGATCAAGTGATTCATTATAGTGTTTTCTGATGTGATGATTATGTTGAGCAGATGACTTTCATTCATTGAACATCTTTGCTTTCTCTTCAAGTTGTTGTTCATTAACAATTTCAGACTGATAAATGTTTCTATGAATGTCTTTGATGTTGCTGTCTTGAGTTCTTTCTATTCTTGTACAACATGATATAAAGATTTGTGCTTTGTGACTCTTTTTATTCTTTCTTTTTCAGCTTGTCATTTATGACATTGAGAGTCAAAGACTCTGTGTATATCTTAACATGCTTCATATTTTTACATGTCTTAAGTCTATTTGTAAAAACAATGCTTTAAATGATAATTCAACATGCAGTAAATGCATTTCTGCTTATTTTTGCACTCATACATCTTATGATCATATTCTTGATACTTTAGACACTGATGCACTCTGCAGCTTAAGTCGTAGAACTGTGTGATCTTTATGTTGATCTCATGATATACTTTCTCATTGATCAGCTTGTTTATCATCTCAGCGCTGATTACATGTATCATCAGCAAGATGTATTTCTTCTGCTCACTCTCTTTTGTGAGTCACTTAATCTTCTTAATCTTCATTTCTGAATGTATATTTTTATTGATCTTGATGAGCATTTTCATCTCTTTCTTTTCTAAATTCTTAAACATTTCTTCAATTTTAATCTCATGTATCACTACTTCAAAATTGATTTCGTGCAGATATGCATTCAATGATATTTCTTTGATTCAAAAATCATTTTTCTTTAATGTTTTCTTGCTGTTCTTCATCTTGACTTGAAATATCAGCAATCTCAATTATCTCTTCATCATTTTTATATTCTTGCGTGTCAACAGCATCTTGTCAACGTTAATTTCTCTCACTCATCTCACTATGTTCTTTGTTGTTATTGTCATGATTCTCTTTATTTCTTCTTTCTTTTTAATGAAAATCTTTACTTCAAATTTCTTGCAATGATTTTGCACTGATGATGATATGTTAATATTGAACACAAAATGACTTTCAAATGATGTCGTTAACTTCATGCTTACTCTCTTTGCTCAGCTGTCAATGTATTTTCTCTTCTTCATGAACTTTTTTTTGAATCTGCTCATTATTTTTTTCAATCTCTTCAGCTGATTCTTTATGCGCTGATTAACAGTTAATGCAGCGATGTGTTGACGCGTCAGCTTTTCTATCATCTTTGTCAAACTTCTCATCTTTTCTCAGAGCATCAGCTCGTTGTTTCTACGTTCGTTGAGCTCATAAAATACTTGCAACTTATGTAATTTCTTCTGTATATCTTTTGTCTTGACTGAATTCTTCTGCAAGATAATGATAATCATTTCTCATTCACTTGTTGACATCACATCAACAACGCTTCTCATCTGTCTCTGATAATCAGAATAAAGCGCAAGCATCATGTCAATGATGTGCTTTGTCTCTAGATAGTTTAAGTAATTCGTTTTCGTGATTTTTTTCTTCAATAATGTATTTTTTTAATATAATATTATTTATTATTTTTTTGCAGTTCAAAAGAACATATTGAATGTGAATTTGAGTCATAAATCACTAAAAGAGTTGAGAAAAATTGATAGATTAACATTTTCAATCTTTATTCAGCTGAAAATGAAACATGATTATTTCAAGAGTTATTTGCATCGATTATCAAAGAATAATTCAAACAAATGTTATGAAATATGCAATGCAAGACAAATGTCAAAACATTTACTGCTGAACTGCAGACATTATAGAGCAAAGCAGAGAAAGTTTAAGAAAAAAGCTCAGCTCAAAAACATAAACATCATATTGACATTGTTCATCATCAAGATTAAAAGAATTGCAACATTAAAGTATTTGAAAAATACTTGAATTGCAACAAGAAAATGATTATTAGAAACGAAAGAGTAGAATGCAAAGAGTGCAAAGAAATGAAGAAAAACAAAAGTATAATTGCAAAAGTTTAAGCAAAAGCACTTGTATATACAAACTATCAATGTGATTAATCAATGAGAAGATATAAAGCAACGACTTTGATCAGATTACATGTAATATAGCACATACACAATGTTTAAACAGTATCATAGTCATAAACTGCATGCATTTAATGAAGAAAGAAAAAATCAGCATCACTTCTTACTCTTTGTGCTTCTGCTTTCAAATCAACAGCTGAATCTTCATAGTAATGATGAAAATACTCTTTGAACTCTGTCTTGTACTTGATCTTGTAGTGAACAGACTTTTCATCATGATTTGTATCTTTATTGTCTTTGTTGTCTCAAGTCTTGTAAAGATTTAGCTTCATTGTAGAATTCAAAATATTTGCAAGATTATATATTGTTTCATTGCTGTCTTTGATCTTGACATAATACTTCGTAAGTTTGATTGAGACTTTTTTACAAGTCTTTACTATAACAGCACTTGATGAACAAGTACTTCTTCTTATATTCTTTTCAATCTGCTCAAGATGATTGAAAAGTGCATTAAATATTCAAAATTTCAAGTAAATATCTGCATTAATTGTTCATGATACTATTAAAGTGCATTCATAAAAGAAATTTAATAAATTGTCAAGATGCAAAATCATGAATTTCTCACTTTCATTAAGTTTGATTCTTGCAGATATTGAAATGTATATCAAGAAATCTTTATACTAAAGTTACTGTTTACGTGAAACACTCTGAATAAAAGATTAAAGAAATATATAAGTGAAAAGAAAGAATGAAAGAACATCTTGATCAGCGATGAAACTCATCTGTATGTGATGCTGACTACAAATTTACTGTCTAGCTACAGTAAAGTTTAGAAATTATCAAAAGTTTGAATGACATCAAAGTGCTGCATGATGATGAAGTGCTGTGCATTGATTGCATGCAGAGTTTTCGCGATCGCGCAGACTTTAGTAATCTCAATGCGCATGTTATAAGCAATCTGCACGCAAATGAGAAAGTCAAATAGAATGCAGAACTACAAGAAAAATCGCTTATGAAAATTATTCAATTCAGTATCTTGTTGTTGCAATAACAAGAACTGAAACAGAACATTCTTATGTTTGATTTGTTAAGAATGATTAGCAGAAAGAACTTAAATCATGAACATTCTTTAAATTTACATGCTAACTACATATAAATCTTGTTAAGACTGTGTATCTGTTACTATGACATAAGCAACTCACAAGACTCATTAAGTTCAACATGAGCAAACTCAAGAATCTCATTAATATCGTTTAACAAATGTTTAGACACAGACATTCTATATGTGAGTAATACATTGATGAAAAGACTTTGTTAAAAGAAAAGAAACATAAGCGAGTTAATAAAGAATGATTGAACTACACTATCTGATTAAAAGTGTAGCATATGAACATTTTTGCAAGACACAATTGATCTGCATGAGAAAGATTTCTACAGATAACATGAAATAAATGAGTTGTACATCTTACAAGCAAAGTGAGTGTCTGCAAAACATGATATACAATGATGATGACTGTCAATCTTAAGAATCTTATTTCTTCACTGAACTTTAACTCTTGAATGTCTTGATGATAGAATTAATCTTTAGTTAAAAACATTATTTGTATAGTTTGAAAAAACAGTAGCGTGTGTCAATGTGATTAAAGAAGAAATCGACTGCAATATGTATGTATATCGCTGATAAAACATCTGCAACTCATGCTTAAGAAGTAAACTGTTGAAATCTGAGCAGTGAGAGATTTCACTTGTCTTAAACTGTGAATTTGCTGCAAGAAAGAAGACTATTTCTTGCTAAGAAGAAAATCAGCATAGAAATTGTGTCTTATGTATGTTGCATGCAACGTATGCAACATATTTTCGATAGATCATAAATAACAAGCTGAAAAAGAAAGAATAAAGAGAGTCACAAAGTACAAATCTTTATATTATGTTGTACGAAGGCAAAAAGAACTTAAGACAGTGATATCAAAGATATTCATAAAAACATTTATCGATCTGAAATTGCTGATGAACAACGACTTAAAGAGAAAGCAGAAACGCTCAATGAATGAAAATTATCTGCTTAGCACAGTCATCACATCAGAAAACACTATAATGAATCACTTAATTAAAAAGTCAACGTCAATCATGTTGTTATCAATGTCATCTTCTGTTGAGAATCTTACAAGTGAAGTAAGCACTTTGCAAACATTCAAGAGAATACAAAATAGTCTGAAATATGAACTTTAATGTCTCAGCAAAAGAAGCTTTGAATATTACAGTACAACGTTCACAAGTTCAGAAACAAGATGATAATAGCACTATTACATGAGAAAAAGATAAAGAACTATGACATTTTGATTCTTCAAGAACTCTGATAATTTGATGACATTTTCAAAGCATATTGCTCAGCAACTGTTGATTTTACACTGAAGAATAATAAAGATAGAATCTGTTTTTACATAAACAAGAGAATCAACAGCAACATCTGATATTCAATATGACACTTCAAAGACATAAACACAATTACATTATAAACATTAATACATAATGCACAGATGACTCAGAAAGCTATACATATTCATGAAGCATACAATTCATTATTCAGAAATCATAAGATTATTCATGAAAAAGAAAATCTTTCAAACATTGAAAAAATGCTGCATATGTTGAAAGAAAGCATTTTTGTAGAAGACTTCAATCTGCATCACTTCACATGAAGAGAATCATTTTATTCAAGATAACATTTATTGTTGAATAAGTTAATTAAAATGATCATAAACATCAATGCATCACTAACATTATTTCAAAACACAATTATAAGAAATTATCAAGAATTTCAAACAACAATAAGTTTGATCTTCATGACAGATAACATTATGAATCAATTAATATGATGTGAAATCAATGAAGAAATAAAAAACTTCTCAAATCATTTATCAATATAAACAATTATAGATTTCAGAGTCTGCAAAAAGTCAGCATGAAAATCGCGTTGCAACTGAAAGACAATGAATGAAGAGAAATTTATCAATATTTTGAAAGAACAAATGTCAAAATCACTGTTGAATTATAAGATGAAATGTTGATGTATAAATGAGTACATTAAGCAATTGTTGAATGCACTGAAGAAAATCATTGAGATTTTCACTTTCTGAGCAAGATCACACAAAATAATCAAAGCAGAATGAACGAAGAAGTGTACAAAGATCATCAAAAGCATGCAATGAATGAGAAGAAGTTGTTAAATCATTGATGATTGAACAAAGTACATTCAAGCATGTGATAAGAAGAGCAAGATCATCAGAAAACAGAAATGCAGTAAATATTGAGAAATTATGCAGAATGTTAAACAATTCTTGAAAGAACTGTTCAAAACTACGAAATGAGCAAGAAATGCAATTGCAGATACATTAACTCAAGCAACAAGTTTCTCTCTGATTAAGTCAGAATACTTTGACATCATCACAACAATGTAAAATAAAGTGAAGATGATGTTTCAGACTCACTTTTCATCATCTTCAGAGATTTTCATGCTGAATACAATAAACTTCAAGTACTCGTTCTTGATTGAAAATGATGCTTTACTGATGCATCATGAAATTAAAAGAGTCATTTACAAAGCGACATCTGATAAAACATTGAAACACATGAAATATATAAATAGAATAATGCGCAAACTCATTGATAATACATCAAAACAAATACACTGTTTCTTTGAAAAATGTTTACAGAAGAGAATACAATTAATTCAGTTCAAAAGTACAGTCATAATAATGATGTAAAAGTCAGACAAGAAAGATTACTTCAATGCAAAAATATATAAATTAATTGCATTATTCAATATATGAAGCAAAGTACTGAAGTTCATTATATTTGAACATTTGCAAAATATCATAAAAGCTTGCAACTCAATATTGAACATTCAAATGAAAGTTTGTAAGCACAAATTAATAAATATGACTTTGCAATTAATTACAGAAAAGATACATATTATGTGAAGTGACATGAGAAAAAAAGTAGTCTCACTGCTGAATTTGAATGAGAAGAGTGCATTTAACAATGTGATGCACAGCAGACTTTTACATGACATGAAGAAGAGAAAAGTTTTTAGACTGCTTCTCAAGTTTGTGAAGAACTTTCTGAAAGATTAACACATCATGATCACAATTAATGATTACATGATGATAAAATGCAGCGTGAACATCAACATATCATAAGACTCTTTGTTATCATTGATATTATATTTGTTTTACAATGTAAACTTGTTAAAAGCATGTGATGACATTAAGCTGAGAACTAACTTTACAGACTTTGTGAATAATGTCAATATCTTGATATATGAAGAGTTTATAAAATGCAACTGCAGAGTTTTTAACAAAATTTATAATAAATGTAAACAGTAATCAAAAACGCATGACATTAAATTCTTGATGACAAAGCATAAACTGATTCACTTTACAAGAACTTTTAAATGATTTAATATGAAAGTTGATGTAAAGTTAATGAAACATCAGATTGATTTGAAATCAGATATTAAAGTCTTGAAAGTTCAACTGAACTTCAAGCTGAAATGAGTGATTCACATGCATCATGTCAAAGCAAAACTAGTGATTAAACAAAAGATCATGCAGATAATCATTGAATCTACTTGAAGCTCATCAATGATAATAAGTAAGCAAATATACTTCGTGATGACACACTCTCTGCTTAATCATAAAGTCATTATATGATATACATCACAAAGAATGAAAGATCATTGAAAGAATTTAAGCATTAAGCTAAGATTAATGCAAGAAAGAATATTGCAATAAATCATTAATGTTTATTAAGCAACATTAACAAAGACTCTACAAATGAAAATAAACATGACGTTGATAGATATTCACTTACAAAAGCTAATACAAAGATCAATAATAAACATGAACTCTTGAAAATCAGACAAAGTTATTGAAATAACAATGCATTGAATTTGCAACAACTTGATATTTAAAAAAGATCAAAAATCAAAGCTGCACAAGATATCTTTACAGTTAAAGTAAAAGTGAATGAAAGAAACACTTGAACAGATGAAGATAAATTGAAGTCATTTCTACACAGCAACTTTTTGATCAAAGTCATTGAAGATAGTTATAATTGCAAACAAGAAAATATCAATAAGATAACATAATCTCAATATGTTCATGTCAAAGCAAAGAGTTTACTCAAATGATAACAACAACAGAGATGATGTTACAGTGATTGCAATGAGAATGAACTGAGAGCTAAATAAGAGACTGAGAGAATTGACTTTAGTCATCACTCATCATGATGAGCTGAAAGAATTAGTCGCGAAGATGAAACATTTCACAGACGTAGCAATAGTGAATCAAAAGTATCATGAAAAGATATACAAAGTATACAATGATAATTAGACTTCTCTGAAAACAGTGAAAGCTATAATATCAACAAAAGATCAAACATATTTGCAACAAGTTCAAATTGCACATGAAAGCATTCAATCTTAAGAAGTCACGCTGAAGCTACATTGAATAGCAAGACATGCAGAAGTACTTGAAAATGAAGTGATGAATAAAATGATTGATGATGTACATGATTTGTCTTTATTGCTGACTGAGCATTAACACACTGAAGTGATGATAAGATTGACACTCATACAGAAACAGATCAGACAAATTTGAAGAGTAGTCTGAAAAGAGAGATTCAACACAGCTCATTTTCAATATTTGACATCAAAGATGACACATCAATATCTGTGACTGCACAAGAATCACATAAAGTTTCACAGCGCATTATTGACGCAGCTACGCATGAGAAAAATTGACTTCAATCAATTTCTACATGAAAGACAAGTACTTGATGTTACTACAACGACATGCGAGTGCAACAGAGATTAAATGTCGATCAAGCACATTTTATTAACATGTTTCAAATGAAAGATAGAATGAAAGACAATGCAATGCAAAGAGAACATCATGAACTTGAGAAAGCTTCTAGAAATTATGAGCATGACAACAGCAATCATTTAAATAATACTCTTGATAAGCATACTGAATCAATTTCAGACTGTAACATCATCAAAGAATCAAATAAAAGAAAGAGAGAATAAAGAAAAAGCAAGCTCATAAAGTTCTTGCATTGAGAACAGTTACAGTATAGAGCGCAGAGAAAAAGCAATAGTAGATATGAAAAGAGCGTTACGCTAGCACAGCGTTCGCTACAATATATAGAATCTTGCACAGATTCATAATGAGTGTTGAATCAAGTAAGAATAAAAAAAAAGAACATTTTACATCTGCAAGAGTTGAATTCTCGCAAGAAGCATTGAGATTAAATGTGCTTATGTACATCTCACTCTTGTCAATTGCATCTTCGCAAAGAGCAGAGATTGATTTGAACATCAGCATGAGCGACAGCTCAAGAAAGAACTCAAAACGTTGATGATGAAATGCGTAAAGTCAATTAAAAGTAGCTGAACTCTGTCAACAGAACAGCAGCTACAAAAGAATATGAATGACTTGTTTTGCAATCAACAAAAATTATTTACATCATTGAAAAGAAGAATACAGATTGTGTTCAGTTCATCAAATGCATTGACAATCGATGCATTAATAAACTGACGAAATGCAAATGAGAATATGCAATCAACGTAAGTGATTGTGAGATTGAAAGAAATAAAAAAGCGAAAAGCGATGAAAAGCTTACACAAAAAAGTCAGCGATAAAGATAACAATGATGAAAATCAAGATGTCAGCTACAAGAAGACTTTAGTCAAAAGATTGCAAGAAAAAGCTGAATTCGAAATCAATCAGTTAGAAACAGCGATGTCAGAGCAGAAAGAGATCATCGAGCATAGCTTAAGCTACATAAGAAAAGCATGTGATGAAAGCATAAAGAATTCAATTCAACAGCAGATGAATATGTTGCAGAGTCAAATAAACAAAAAGCTAGAGACTATTCTGCAAATAGTGCAGCAAAATGCACGAAACATTGAAAAAGAAATCAACTCAAAGCAAATGACGAGAAAGACGCAAATCTCGCAGACGAAGCAAAGTTCACAAACGACGCAAGACAAGCAAATGATGCAAAGATCTGCATTGAAGTTAACATATGCACAAAAGACAGCTCAATCAGCAGATGCAAACATTAAGACAAATGCAAATGCAAAAGCGAGTGAATGAAATCTAGTTATCAAAAAACTCTCGTCAAAGTCACAAGAAATATTATATCATGAAAAAAGATTAATAGTTACTTCGAAAAATGAGAACTGAATCTTACAAGCGATGAAAATGCGTAATGCAGTGAACAACGCATTGAAGAAGACAAAGTCTGACATAATAGTTGCTACAGTGACTAAAACATAAAGAAATAACAATATTGCTCTAATAATTTCAGAGAAATACATCGCGAAAGCTCTACTAGAGTAAAGAAATATATGAAAGTATATATTTAAAGTCAAAAGTATCAAGAAAGATGAAAAATGATACAAGATAGTGATATACAGTCTGAAAATTAATATCTTCAACATGAAGATTGAAATAAAATATCTGAGAATTAAGCTAAAGAAGTACAATTCTGAATTGAAGCTGATAATCAACTTGATATAATTATCAAAAGATGAAAATAAAGCAAGAAAGAATTATGCTTCAACGATATTGATGTTCAAAATCGAAGTCGAAGCATAAAAACATCTGAAAAAATGAGTTTTAGCAGCGAGATCAACATATCAAATGATCGAATATTGAAATTATTAATCAAGTGATCAGTGTCAGAAATGTTAAACATTCAAACATTTGCAAAACAAGTGCAATAAATCATCAAGATGCTTGTTTTGTGAACAAAATCATTTAACATGAAAGCATAAATGCTTGCTGCTTACATGCAGAGAACAGCAATCATGCAATCACATGATATCAAAGTGCTGTAATACATGCGTTGCAAATATTTATCTTAATACTTTAAATTGACGACAGCGACCTATCGAAGCATATGATATATCAAATCGAACGGCAAGTTATAGAGCACAATCGTACGATCAAAACAAGCTTTCATTCGACTCAATAACTTCACAGATGACTGCGTTGCAAGTCAAAAATCGAAAAGTGAAATTTTTCGCGCTCACGCAGACTAAAATCGACGGCGAAACGAGAGTTCATCAGCGCAGAAGAAAGAATCATCAATTCAGACAGTGATTTGATTGACAAATTGAAGAGCAAACTCACACGAAAAAAACAAGTCATCAATCGACTTTAGAACAGCACAGAAAACTGCATACTGATGCAAAAATCGAAATCGAACTCTTTTGTGCTTGAAGATTACACAGAAAACAACGTTGTTTCAAAGAAGTACAGTGTTTCTTATCAAATTACTATCTGTTTTACCTTTTCTTGATGTGTAAGACAATAAGTCGAGATCAGTCGTTACTATTCTGAGCGAGATAACATGACTACTTCAATATCTGAGATATAAAGCAATTGCGTCAAGCATTTTCTATCAAAAAGAGTAATCTAGATTCTTGCAGACTAAATTTATATCATTTTCATCTGATATAAGTCAATAATAGAAGATAATTTATTGCAGATTTCAAGATAGAAATTGAGAGATCTTTACACTAAAGTTACTTTCTACATGAAACGCTTTGAGTAAAAGATTAAAGAGATATTTAAGTGATATCAAGTGAATTCTCTAGAAGTTCGAAGCTCAAAACTTGAAAAAACTCTCTATGAAAAGAAATATAAAGAGTCACTTTATGCGCTTTTTCTCGTCTCATTTCGCGAATAGTGACGTGAAACTCAGCAGAAGCAATAGCTTAGCGTCAGAACTCAAAACATCAACGATAGAAATCAAAAATTTAACGTTAGAGATTGAAATAAATCTATGAAATGAACTTAGCATGAGTTCATCAACAAGCAAACAACTGCAAAACGACATTGTCGAGTTATTTTGCAGTCAACAAAAATCGCTCACATCAGCAAATAGAAAAACGCATTACATGTTTAGTTCACTTGATGCATTAATGCTAAATTTACATGCAAATGCGCACAACGACAAGAATACAATCAATTTGCGAAATGCAAATTCGCAGCAAAAAGAGCAAACACAAGCGATTGTGAAATTCAAAGAAATGAAAAAACGAAAAGCAATGAAAAGTTCGCAAAAAGAAGCTAGCATCGAAGTTAGTACTAGCAAGTGCTACAATGTCATCTCTAAAGAGATGCAGGTAAAGAAACTGCGCGAAAGAATTGAATTTGCAGTCAATCAGCTAAGACAAGCAATATCAGAACAGAAAGAAACTATAAATCATAGCTTAATCTACATTCGAAAAGCATGTGATGAAAGTATAGAAAACTCGATTCAGAAGCAAATTGATCGACTTCAAAGTTAAACAAACAACAAACTGAAGATCATTCTACAATTGATTCAACAAAATGCTAAAAACATCAAAAAGAAAATCAATGCAAAGCAAACGACAGACAATTCACAAATCTTGCAAAAGACGCAGAATTTGCAAACGTTGCAAGTCATGCAAAATTCGTAAAAATCAACGCAGAAGCTCACATATGCGCAAAAAGCAGCTCAAGTCACAGATGCAAATGCAAATGCAAACATAAATGCAAATGTGAATGCAAATGCAGATGAATGAAACCTGATTATCAAGAAATTCTCGTCAAAATTACAAGAAATATCGTATTGCAAAAGAAAACTCATTGTCAATCTCAAAAATGAGAACTGAACGTTGAAGACGATGAAAATGCGAGATTCGATGAATAATGCATTGAAAAAGGCGAAAATCGATCTAATAGTCATCACGATAGTCAAAACATTAAAGAAAAACAACATTGCTTTGATGATCTTGAAAAAATACATCGCAAACGTCTTACTAATGTAAAGAGCAATATAAGAGCATGTTTTTGATGTTAAAAGCATTAAGAAAGATGAGAAATGACACAAAATAGTCATACACAGTCTGAAAATCGAAATCTTCAACATGAAGATCGAAATGAAATATCTGAGAATCGAGCTAGAGAAGTACAATTCTGAATTGAAGCTGATAATCAATTCAATATAATTATCAAAAGATGAAAATAAAGCAAGAAAGAATCATGCTTCGACGATACTGACGTTCAAAATCGAAGCAGAAGCACAAAGATATCTGAAAAAACGACTCTTAGCTGCGAGATCAACATATCAAACAGTTGAATACAGAGACTATTGATCAAATAATCAATGTCAAAAATGTCAAACATTCGAGCACTTACAGAACAAATGTAACAGATCATCAAGATGCTTGTACTGCAAGCGAAATCATCAAACCTGAAATCATAAATGTCAATTATCTATGTGCAAAGATGAGCAATCATGCAATCACATGATTTCTAGATGTTGCAACTGTCAAAATGCGCACTTCGCAAATAGCGCAATGTGCAAAACATATCAGACAGCTCAGTCTATTAGCTCACAAAAAGATCATCTAGTCACGAAATTGTAATGAGTATTGCATTCGAAATGTCACAAAACAACGCAAATGACAAAAGCTTTGCAAACACGTTGAATATTTGAATTCTATAGTACAATTGCGCAAGATCAACGCAAATTATGCATGCATGCATGAAATTTGTGAAAAACAAGACAAATATTGTTATACTACAAGAATCATGAATGAAAGACGAAAATATAACAATTTTGCATTCGTCGTTTATCTGCATCAAATCAAATGTTCAGAATACTCATGTCAGAGTACTGATATTTGTTGCGAAAAACGCAAAGAAATTTACATGCACATCAAGATCAGACATAGTCAATAGCGAAAATATGCAAGCGATATCAATAGCAAACAATAAAATTCAGAGAGAAATTTTATTGTTCAATATTTACAACGAAAAGTCACAGAACGCAGATGACGAGCAATCATACATGATTGAGCGAGAATTAGCAATAGTTAGGCTAAATTTTGAGCAAAAAGTTATTATTGTCGAAGACTTCAATGCACATCATAGCTGATGAAACGCAAAAATTTCAAATTCTATTAGAACGAAAGCGTTAATAAATTGAGTAAATTTACATAAGTGCAATCTGATTAACACTTCTGATATAAACACATATCACAGCTATTTGAATCAGTCAAGCTCGATACTTGACTTAGCATTTGCATCAAAGAATATGCGCAATCACATCAAGAGTTGACATATAAATGAGAACGCAGACACAGAATTCAATCATGAAGTAATTCTATTTACAATAGTTATGAAAAAGGTGAAATTAGTCGAAAATTCGTTGAACGCGTCATACAATCTGCAAAAAGTCGACTGAAAAGACTTTGATGAGCATTTGCAAAAGACGAAAGACAAAATGATTATCAAGATGCAAAGAATCACAAGATTAAAAGCAAAAGTCATTTACTTGACAAAATGCATCAAGAATACAGTGAAATTATTTGTATTTAAACAGCGAATATGCGCAAAATCAAAATTCTGATGAAACAATGAGCTCATTGAAAGGTGAAAGACGTTGTCGTCAAAAAAGTGAATCTGAAAAAGATGCAGAAATGATGATGCATGAGCAGAGATAGTGCAAATGCGAAATTCGTATCATGATGCAATAAAGCTGATCAAAAATCAATTCTGAACCAATTTTTTGAACAACGTCGAAGAGAAAGAAGTGTTTCAGGCATACAAGTTCACTAAATCACGACTAATCAAAAAGCTACTCTTGATACAAAACTTGCAAAAAGAATTGAAAACAGAATTTAATGAAAAGTGCGAGACATTTCTGAAAGCAATGTACTCATCATCTTTGAAAATTCAAATCAATGAAGAATTACTATCGAACGAAAGTATACAGTGATCAAGAGTTATCGAAGAAAAAATCAAACACGTCATTAACTTCTCAGCATTCAGAAAAGCACTTGAATCAGATGATATATCATTCGCAATCATACAGCGAGCGTACAAAACTATATTGAAAATCTTCAATTTAGTGTATTCAGATTTGAACTATCATTTGAAAATATGACGCGAAGGCACGAGAATTATTCTAAAAAAATCAAACAAGTTGAATTATTCAATTTCAAAGACATACAGAATTATTACGCTGCTAAACTGTTTAGGCAAAGTAGCAGAAAAAATAATAGCAGTGCAACTGTCTTACACAGCTGAAATCAACGACAAGCTGCTGAATTTTGATCAAATGAAAGACAGAAAACAAAGATCAGCTATAAATGCAGTACTAAACCTAGTACATAATGCGCAAATGACAAAAAGTTGAGAAAACACGCTTATCTGCCTACTTCTAGATGTCAAAGAAGTCTTTGATCATGTTGCATTGAAGCAACTAGTCAAAATATTGATTAAGTTGAAAATATTGATCAACTTAATTAATTGAATAAAATGTTTCTTACAAAATCGAGTTATTGATCTAGCATTTGACGACGAACGTCAGAAACCAAAGAAAATAAGCACAGAAATATCACAAGACTCATTTATCTCGCTCATTTTATTTCTAATTTATATTTGATACTTGTTTTCAAAGATTCGCGCAAAGTTTGAAAATTTACAGTCACTCAGCTATATTGATGACGTGACGCTATACATTGAGGAAAGAAATATTGACAAGAATGTGAAAATGCTGAAAAACGCAGCAAAAATCGCTTTCACATGAGCTAAGAACAACGCAGTGCAATTCAATGACTCGAAATCTGAATTGATACACTTTGAAAGTCACAAGATGATACTCAACCAAATAATTATTCTACTCAATAACATGATCATAAAATCAAAGACATGTGTACGATGACTAGAAGTTTGACTGAATCGAAAGCTCAACTTCAAAGTTCATGTGCAAACGAAAATCGCGACAGTCACAAGAACGCTACACTCGTTGTTTAAATTAATGAATAGCAAGTGAGAATTAAATGTTAAATCAGAAAAGCAGTTATATCTGACATGCGTCACGTCTATTAGCGATTATAACGTCGAAATATGATGAAACAATCAAAAAAGCTACTTAGTCAAATTTCGCAAACTGCAAAACGCTGCATTAAGAAAAATTCTGAGTGCGTTTTGAACATCATCGATAGATGCTATGCAAATAGAAGTCAAAATCTCGTCAATGAAGATGCAATTAGATCAAAAGTGCAAGAACTATGCAATTTAAATAGTTGAGTTATCGAAAAAACACTCTATCAGAAAAAGAATGTTTATTTCATACTCATCTCAATACTTTATTGAATTGAATCTAGATCTGAATGCATCGAAATATCTGAACTGAAACGAGACGAAGGCGAATTTATCTTGAAAAGTCAAGAAGTGCAAAGACAGACTCACGCAGATATATTGAATATTGAACAAAGTGCAAAAAACACTGAATTCAATAAAAGAAATCAAAATTTCTCACTTCAAGAAATCATGAAGTCAAGAAATCAAGCATTTAGCAAAAATTCAAACCGAATTTGCAAGAAGCGAAACCAGCGAAACGATCAATATGCACTACAGGAAATTAGAAAGAATTATCAAAAAGATGAAGAACATAGTGATGTATATTGACACATCGCAAATTCGGAAAAAGATAGCAGAAGTCAAAACAGAAATCGAAACAACAGTGATATTCACGCATGAACTCGTCAGATGCAGCAAAGCGACAAGCGTTTCAGGCAAAATTATTATAACGAAAGCGAAACTGCAAGCTATTAGCGATGCAATCGCAATGTGCAGCGAAAAAGCACTCAAAAACAGCGAAATTTAAATGTACATGAACAGTCAAATGACTTTGCAAAGACTAAACGCAAAGAGCAACGTCAATGCAAAGTTATTAGATGACATACGACAAAACTTGATCAATTTACGTCAGAATTAGTGTCAAATTCGCATACAGTGAATATTGAGTCATAAGAACATTATTGAAAACGAAAAAGCAGATCAACTAGTCAAAAGCGCTGCTCAAGAATTATCAGTTATCGACAACATGAAAGCAATCATCATAAGCTTCGTCAAAAAACAAATTTGCAAAGAGACGAAATTACAATGGTTAAATGTCTGAAAAAGCAGCATCAAGAAGGGAAATCAGTATCAAAAGCACATATCGAACGTGAATCTAAGTCAGAAATCACTAAAAGAGCTTAGAAAAATCGATAGACTAACGTTTTCAATCTTTATTCAGTTGAAAACAAAACACGAGTATTTCAAGAGCTATTTGCATCGAGTATCAGAGAATAATTCGAACAGATGCTATGAAATATGCAAAGCGAGTCAAATGTCAAAGCATTTGCTACTAAATTGCAAGCATTATGAATCAGAGCAAATAAAGCTTAAGAAAAAGACTCAGCTCAAAAACACAGACATTATAGTGACACTGTTCATCATCAAAATCGAAAGAATCACAACACTAGAGTATTTGAAAAATACTCGAATTACGACGAGAAAATGACTATTAGAAACGAAATAGTAGAACGCAAAGAATGCAAAGAAACAAAGAAGAACGAGAGTATGATTGCAAGAGTTTAAGCAAGAGCGCTTGTATGTGCAAACTATTGATGTGATTGATCAATGAAAAGATATAAAGCAGCGACTTTGATCAGATTACATGTAACTTAGCATACACACAACGTCTAGACAGTGTCATAGTCATAGACTGCATGCACTTAATGAAGAAATAAATAAAATAAAAAACTGCGTGAAGTAATCATATAAACTGTGAGTGATTTTCTATCTCAGAGAGTTTTGTTCACTTGATACAAATAGCATAAAGTTTCTCATGAGTTGACTTAATCAATGTCACAAGAATGTATGAATTTATTATTATTATTATTTTCTAAATTTATAAATTCTTTCTACAATGAGTTAAACATTGATTAAGCATTGTCAAGCTTGTTCAAATATAGTTGATTTACACTTTTATATAAATAATTCTTATTAAAAGACTTTTTACTAATGTAATATTCAGCTCATTGTATAAAAAATCTGTATCTATTTACTAAAGTAATTATTGCATATGTTCATTGTTTGTTCACTTTGTTACTTTTACAAAACTTTCTATATTGCATTTGTACTTTATTTCATGACAACATGTGACAGCATTATTATTGATCAAAGCAATGCATAACTTTATGATAAAAGTTGAGAACATCAATTATGAATAATGAAGCAATTTGCAAATTGCAAGTTGAAGTGAAGTTTAATTTATGATAGTCTTTGATAAATTACAAATTATTTACAGATTTTTGACTGCTTTGCAATAGCAGAATAATTAACATTGCTATAATATTGTTAAAGATCAACATAAAGTGAGTCATATGAGTGTCATTTAACTAATAGATAAATGCTAAGAAAGAAAAGTATTTACAGAAAAGAACTCGATTGAATTGACGTCTTACACATATAATGCAGAGTTTCAATAACATTGTCTTTAGCTTAAATGCTCACTAGACTCAATTAGAATGAAATCAAGACGAAGACTAGAAAGAATAAATGAAGACTAAAATCATAACATTATTTTCTCTTCTTGATTATTCATGTTCGCATGAATGTTATTTCTTAGTGCACTTTTGTTGAATATTTGATATAAAAGTTATCAATCATCTCTTGAATGTTTATAAATTCATTATCATCATCGTTATATTAGTTAAGATCATTATCATAACTCTTTCATTTAATTTAATATTGAAGTCATCTTTAATATTGTTGAAAGTTTAATATATTGTTGATCTTTCATTTATTCTCATCGTTTATTACTATTGACTTTAAAGATTCATTCTTCTGATCAGACAGAGAATCATTAACAACAGAATGAAGATGCTCTGAATAAAATACATTATGTATATGCATAGTGTCTGATAGTTTCAATTTATAAAAGAAGTCAACAGAGTCTGTGATCTTGAATGAATTGAGCATCTTGTCATTTAGTTTTTTTGAAGAGTCTCGCTGTAACAATGTTTCTTTCGTTCAAAAACATCTTTGATTCAATCTCATAATTGATTTCTTTTCTATGCTTATTAGCTTGTTTCATCATTTGTTTCTGTGTTTTGATCAAAGCTTTGCAAGCGAAGATCAATGTTTTTGTCATGATGAATTGACTCATAAAGATTAAATCAGAGACTAAAGTCAGAGATTGAGTTGAAAATCAGATCTGAGTTAGCTCTGAAACTTTATAACTCTGTCAAGACATCATTTAAACTACGTCATATCTTTGACTTAATATGTCATGAGTTATGTCATGCTTAACTTAACAATGCTTAACAAACTTTCTATAGTTAATTAATCTTCTTGAGTTATCGAGAGCTTCTTAATAATTAGCTTTATCATAATATATATTTATTCTGTGTCTGCTTAGAATATCACATTGTCATATCACTCTTATAGATCTCATTTATTCATTTAGTAAACTCAATTATTACAGTTTTAATTATTTCAAATTCTTCTTAAAGATGATGATTTGATATTCAAGCATGACAACAGTAATATGATTGTAACAGAGTTGTAATGATAATGTTTTGATCTTGCAAAACATTATATCAGAAAACGAACATCATATAATGAAATAAGAAAGTGAAAAAGCAAAGAATGAACTCTTTCTTGATATTAATGAACAGTTAATATGAACAATACTTCAATGTGATGAACTGCAAAAGAAATAAAAGTTAGCAGCTATTTGATCAGAGATTAAGACTCTGCAAGTCATTGAAATGACAAAGAAAAGTCATCAAGCTTTCACTCAAGCTTTCATGAAGAACTTGAATGATTTATGCATCATCTTCATAATGTCAATGATGACAAAACAAAGTCATCATAAGATCATTTCACAAAAGTGAAGATTTTCAATGTCTTTAAAGAAGTATCATGACAAAATCATAAAAGAACATAAAGAGTGAATTCGCAACATTGAAACATCATTTCAAAATACTTCTTAATATTTTGAAAGTGATGAGAACAAGATTTTATACTACATGATTTATCTGAAGAATGAATCAAAGAAACTTTGATTTAATCACGAAGAAACTATGTTTGCAGCTCAGCAAATGTGATTCAATTTTATCAACTTTCTTCTGAATTTAATCAAAGATTTGATGAATCAAGACATAAACATGACTCAACAGTATGCAAATGCATTGCAACGTTCAGATCAAATGATATAAACATTTGCAACTCATTTGAACATTCTGAAACATCAACTTTCGTTGTATAGTGATGAGCATAAGTGAGCTCATTTATTTATCAAGTTGAGATTTGAGCTGCATGTAATCATTACTAATGTGCAGTTGATTTCTATTACATGAAATGCATTAATCAATCTTGTTGCTTGATTGAAAACAAATTTGCAAAAAGAATACATCTTGTCATCAAAATTATTTCAAGATGAGAACTTGTATGATCAAGATAAAATCAACAAGAAGACTTATTCAAAGCGAAAGAAATTTTATAGATTAATCAAACTCAACTCATCATTGAAGTCAAGCTCACATGCTTCATCACATTATAGCAAAGATTTGTTTAATATAACGTGCTGAACATGCAATTGAAAAGATCATTACACGATTAATTGTAAAGACGAAAAGATCAAGAATAGATCAAAAGAATCTGATGTAAATCAAGTATTCATTGATTTGATGTTATATATGAGTTATCTTAAGATTTTGAAAAAAGATAAGCTTTTGATGAATGCTTCAAATCATTAAGAGAAAAATAAGAAGTTTTATTTATAAAGATTCTTATATATAAAGAGCATGTAATTCAGAAAGATCAAAAGACAGAAATAAATATTCATATAAATATTAATGTCAAGATGAACATGATTAGTCAACGTTTCATTGTTAAGCAGAGTTTGTCATTGCTGAACATTAATCTCTCAAGATTTATCTGAATAAATGATCAGAGTGTTTATTGCTATGACATTTATGAGATGTATTATTGATTTATAAACAGCTGAGATATAAAAAAGAAAGATATAAGTATCTTTTATGCTATTAACTGTTATGAGTCTGCATAGAGCGAATCATATGAGTGTATTCTAACTAGAAGTTCAAAGCTGAAGTAGAAAAAAGATGCAACATGACGTGAGTTTTACTCACGAAGGCACGCTAGATCACTAGCGTGTCAACAACAGTTCTACTCACAGCTTTATACTAGTTTATGTTAGACTAATCAGACTAATTAGAAAGAACAGAGATGTATGCTCGTAACATTAATCTTTTTCTTTATTTAGCAATGTTCTCATTACTGCAGTTCAATCAATCAATTCTTGTTGAGTCAATTTCTAACTTAACTTGTTCAAATACTTCTGATAAAAGTCATTTACAATCTTCAAGCAGTCTTTGAACTCATTTTCATCAACATTGTATCAATGTAGATTGACGTCATAGTCTTTTTAATTGACACAATATTGCAGTCATCTTCTATAGTATCTGAAGTTCAGTATGTTCTTCACTTTTCATTCATCTTCATCATCTATCACTATAAAATCAGATGACTTATTTCATTGTTCTTTCAAAAAGTTTTTTGAATTCAGTCGTAGTAGATTCAAGATGAACTCTGAAGAAATCTTCATTATCGATGACAGTTTCAGTCAATATGCATGTTCAATCTCAGTCAGAATCTTGAAAGATTCTAGCATCTTATCATTTAACTTCTTTAATGATCTTGCAATCATAATGTTTCTAGAATTCAGAAACATCATGTCATTTATCTTGTAAATCATTTTCTTTTAATGCTTATTAATCTGTTTCTTCATTGTGACTCTGACTCTTGCTAATGTTTGCTTGATCAACGCTAATGATCATTTTATATGTTTGAATATATTCTTTGCTTTGTTCGCTTGAATTCTAGCTTGAGTGATCTCATATTTAGTTGAATTTGAATCGAAACTCATATGAGAATGAAAGTTCTTATTCAGAAAGAATGCTGATTGTTCAATTGATGATGAAATAGCATTGTTATCAATGAATTCAGTCATAGATAGTCAGATAAATCAGTCATCTTGCATGTATGAGCAGTAGCTTCGTAGATATCATTCTACATTCTGATTCGCTCTTTTCGTTTAATTGTTGATTTGTGAATGATAGTCAATGAATAGTTTCATCTTAATGTCAAGTCTCAAACATAAAGACTTTCAAACAATTCATATAAATTACAAATCTCTATCAAACACTATTGATCTTGATAGTTCATAAGTTTTGAAGACTCATATCAGCAGCAGCTTGACTGTTTATTCAGCGAAAGTTTCTTTGTCATCTGATCAACAGAATATATAATGACGTTCTTTAAACAATCGATCTATCACTGTCAGAATCGCGTTGCTTTCATCACTTTTCAATAAATTAATAATGAAATTCAATGATATATCTTGTCATCATTGTTCAGATATAAATAATGACTTTAATAGTTTATTGATTTAATCTCTTGATGCTTTTGATCTATGATAAACATAATAGTTTTGAATGTAGTGTTTGATTGTCATTTTAACAAGTTTAACGTTTGATTCATGTCAGAATGATCATTGATCGAAAGATCATGTGCTTTTCTTATCAATTAAGTGATCATTGACTGAGAAATTCACAGTCTATCATTCTTTCAGAGTACTTCGTTCAGTACTCTGCAATTGTCTAGACTCATATCTTGACAAGTTTTTCTGTTCTGTTTTATGACTGTTTGAATATCAATACATTGTTGATTTATTTAATTTTCAACTATAATCTGATTCTAAATAGAAATCATCTCTTTAATTGAATTTTAATTAACTTTTGATTCAAGTTTTGAATCTGAGTCAGATCTTGATCAGCTTTTATTGACTGCAGTTCAAATTTGTCTTCAAGCAATAACATCTGATGCTAATATAGCTTTTAATTATCATTTGCTTCAACTGACTTAACGTTTGACATTCTGATCAGCACGTCTGCTTTCAAATTCTGCTTTTCTGATTGATATATAATCTTGAAGTTATATTTGAATAACTTCTCAGCTCATTTAGCCTGTTGTTCGATCAGTTTCTTGATGATTATGAAGTACTTTAAATTCAGATGATTGATGAAAATCTTGATCAAAATATCAGTACATTTTAATTTGAAGCATCAATGCTTCAAGCATTAAATAATAGTCAAAAGCTCTTTGTTGTAAATCTTGTAGTTAAATTCTGCAGAAATCATGTTCTTGCTATAAAAGATCATTGAATGTAGAATGTCTTCATCATCATATTGAGACAATACTTCGTCGTTGACATAGTTCAAGAAGTTTGTTTTCAGAATAACTTCTCTGATTGAATTGAAATGCTTCAGAATAAAGACTGTTATCATCTGTTACTTCAGTTTCTCAAAGATTGTCTGACAGATTTCTGTTCATTCAAATAAATGATTTTTTTTGAATCAGCTTTATCATAGATTGAGTGATTTTCAAGAAGTTCTTTATGAATCGTTGATAGAAATTGCAGAAGTTAATGAAGATTTGTACATGAGTCAATGATTAAAGCACTTCTCAGCTTTGAATTACATTCACTTTTCAAGAGTTCATTCGCAAATCATTGATGAATATTAATAGTTTTAGAAACAAGATCTTCTGAATCTTGAATTCACACTTGTCAATGTTTATCTGCAGATTGACTTCATGAAGCTTGTTTAGCATCTCTTTCACATAAGTTCTATGTTTCTTCAAAATTTTACTGTAAATAAAAATGTCATTCAGATAAATCTGACAGAATTTATGCAGATAGTTGAATAACACGTCGTTGATATAGTGCTGAAAAAATGTTTTTTTTTTAATTCTTACTTAATTCAACACTCATTGTAAATCTATGCAAGAGCTATATATTTGCAATTAATATAATCTTCGCTTGTATTATCTTTCTTGTGATAATATTCGTATACTGTAAAATTCATCAACTGCTTAAGTTCTTGTATAAATCAAACAATTTGTGCTTTTTCTTGCAGATATCATATGATATTCTGATGAAACAATCTTCTAAAGAAATCAAAGTTTCTCTTTATAAATCATCATCATATCAGAAGTGTCTCAGAATGAGTTTCAAGAGATATGCATCTTCTTTGTAAATCATAATCATATCAAAACTCATTCTCAATCTCTAATCATTTGTAAAGTCATCTTGCGTTTTGACTCTTATAAGGCGTGAAAGTCATCATATGTTTCAACTTTCGTAAGATTTCTTGTAGAGTCATTGTACATCTCGACTTTCATGAAGCGTTCTTGTAGAATTATCATGCGTTGCAACTCTTGTAAAACATAGAGTATTTCTAGCTCTTCTTGCAATCTCTTGCATGCTGTCACTTCATACATTCTAGTGACGTTCATCGCGTTGTTGTTGCTTCTTCGCACGTCTCAAGCTGTGTGAAGAGAAGAGTGTAAAGAGTTTGAGCATGCAATTGCAGTCTGAGTACATCAATTCATTATGTTGATTGCATTCATCTCTTTCGCGTTAGCGATTGCAGCTAGAAATAGTGATTTGAGCGATTGAGATGTTGTCGCGTTGATGTTGTTCTGATCGCGTCGTACGACAATGACTTTGCAACTACAATAATCTTGAGAGTAAAGAGTAAAGAACATTAGACTTCACTGAATACTGCAGACAGCATCAATGAGTTCATAGTCAACATCACGTACAGATAGTTCTTGTCATTGATCGCTGAAAGAATGTTGATTCATTGATTAATTCAAAAAGCATTACTTTATATTTGTAAACATTGAAGAAAGTGATGAATGTGATTAAATTCTCACTTTTAATGCTTATGCAAAGCTTATTAAACGTGATAATAATGTTAAGTTGAGTCAGATATTTACTGTCTTGAATTTGAGCGAGTACTTCGTTTATCAAGAGTATTGAATAACGATCTCTTTTAATCAGAGCATTCAGTTTTCAATAATTCACGCAAAAGCAAAGACTATCATCTTTCTTTTCAATGAATAGTATTGACGAAGCGAATGAAGCTTTGCTGAGTGTAATAAACTTCTTCTTCAAGTTCTCTTCTAGATACTTCTTAATCTTCTGCAACTTGTAACTTGACATGAAATACAATCAACTTCTAGAAGATTAATTCTCATCTTCTAATTCAATCTTATGATCATATGATTGATGTGAAAGCAACTGAATTGTCTTTTCTCTGTCAAAAACGTTTAGAAAGTCATGATAAACTATTGAAAGCTTCTTCTTCAGTTTCTTTAATGACATGACAGAGATCATTTCATTCAGTTTTGCTGAATCTTTGATTGAGCTAAGCATCGTGTTGATTTCACTAATGATCAATGTAAAGATCTTGATATTCTTCTTCTTGACTAAAGTTTGATAAGCAACAACTTTGATCATGATAATATTGACGAATTCTTTCTTCTTTGATGACTGAATAAGTTCATGTTGATTGAGATCAATTTGAGTGCTTTGCTTTCGTATGAGAGCTGATTCAATGAATCAATTCACTGATTTTGAATTTGTAGTTCGCTTTAAGATGATTATTGACATAAACTTCAAGTTCTTTCGTTTTATTTTGCAGATCTCGCTTAATTCAAGTTGATGAAACGCTGATTGACTGCTTGTTTTTGAAATGATAAGTTTCAAGATTTGAATATTTGATGAAGATATTAATCAATTGTTTGCAGAATTTATCAAAATTTGATTTCTTTTCAATCAGAAATTGTCAATGATTATCTTGTGCTGATCTAGACGAATTATTAATAAAGACATCATTTTATTCTTATGTTCTTGTATAATGACTGAGATATACAAAGCATGTGTAATAAATCTTCAATCAAGAATTTCATCATATGAACAAATTGACTTCGATTTGAACAGTGAAATTGACTGAATATCAAAGTGTTCACATAGTTCTAAAATTAATGAATCATTTATGAACGTCATGTCAGTGACTTCGATGTTTATCAGAGCAAGAAATCAAAATATCTTTTCTAAACTATTCAAGATGACGTCAATAATAAACGACTTGAAATTAAATGAATCATCAAGCATATTGATGAAGCAAAATATGAGCATATCGCTCTCAATCACTACTTTGATGAGAGCAAGTCGTTTTTTGAATTTGCTGCAATTTCATGCATCTGAACTGATTTAAGACAGTCATATGCTTTATGTTTTAACTTCTTGCATTTGAAGCAGAGTTTTTTTTTTAAACAACTTCTCTCTAGCAGAATTAACATTCAATATTCTGAGTTTCTTTCATGCAAAGATTGAAGCTGAGATCGCAGTAGTGATCATCATCAAGATGCTAGCAATAAAGTGAGTGACTTGAGTTGTTAATGTCTTGAGAGCTGATCAAGCATTCAATTTCGTCAATCGAACGTTGACTTGCATGCAAATGTCGATGAATTCATTCAAATTCATAGTTCATTTATTGATCATGACTCATTGAAAATCTGAGCTAATCTTATGCTAAAGATCATTTAGTAAAGTTTTGTTATTGTATTCTAGTTTTGCACTAAGTCTCTGAAATTTCATTCAAAATTCATGAAAGAAGATCTTGTTTTAATACAGCTTCAAGAACTGTTGTTGAGTCGTGTAATATTGATTAAAATCGTTGTACATCTTATTTAAGATCGACAGTATCTCTTCTACTTCAAGAAATGAGTTTGTGATCATGTTTTTCATTCTGAATGCTATATGTTTGATCATCGTTTCACTGACTCAACTTTTCACATATGCAATCTTCATTTCTTCAATAGAAAAATGATTCTTGTTCATCTTCAGCTTGTTTTGCATTCAAAACAATTAATTATTCACATTCTGTTTTGAATCTTCAAACAAAGATGAGTTAGATAGCTTGATTAATCTTGAGAATCAATCTTTTGAAACTGAAGTGCTTAGTCAACTTGATGTCACTTCTAAATGATGTATAATCACGTTCTTTTTCTTTATCTCTTTCTGTAAACGTGTTCAAACAGCATTCAACATTATCTGTGTAGCTTTCAACTTGATGTTGATAGCTTTCAATTCAATGTTAACTTTGTTAACATCATTCAACATCTGAATCATGTCATTGTGAATCTTGATTTTGATGTCATGTTGATGAGTCATATATTTGATAAAAATGATGAGATCATTTGCTTCATCATTTAATATTCAAGCATTCAGCTTCTTCTTAATATTGATCTTAATCACTTCAAGATAAAAGATCACTTCTTTGTATTCTTTCTTCAACGTTCAATCTTGCATTCATGCCTTCTGATGTTGCTTGATTCTGTAATAGAAGTAATTCTCTTCTAGCATTTTGAAAATCATAGCGAGCAATGCTCACTGATTTCGATTCTAATTCTAATTCTGTGCTTCTAGTCATTATGTGGGTAGAAAATTGCTGATTGAGATTCAACTGAAATTTCTGGTTTCAGTTCTAGAACAACACGTTCATGTTTTTCTGTTTTTCTGTTCTAGAAATTTCTTGATTTCTAACGAGTTTTCTGAACTCAATTTTCGAATTTCAATTTTAGTTTGAATGATGTAACTTGTTTTTATATCGTTTACACATCAATAGCAAGATTGATGAGCTTTGAACTAATGTTATGAGTCTGTATAAAGCGAATCATATGAATGTATTTTAACTAGAAGTTTAAAGCTGAAGTAGAAAGAAGATGCAACATGACGTGAATTTTACTCACGAAGGCACGCTAGGTCGCTAGCGTGTCAACAACAGCTCTACTTACAGCTTTATACTAGTTTATGTTAGGCTAATCAGGCTAATCAAAGATAACAGAGATGCATGCTTGCAACATTAACAAGAAAGAACTTTTCTTGATCTTGAGCATGTTGAGTATTATTATGATTCTAGTCTTTATTTATTCTTTCTAGTCTTCATCTTGATTTCATTCTAATTGAGTCTAGTGAGCATTCAAGCTAAAGATGATATTATTGAAACTCTGCATCATATGTGTAAGATGTCAATTCAATCAAGTCTAGCACAGAGCTAAGAAACATACATATAAGAATTGAGTTCTTTTCTGTAAATACTTTTCTTTCTTAGCATTTATCTATTAGTTAAATGACATTCATATGACTCGCTCTATGCTGATCTCTAACAGTAAATAAATGCTCATCAACTACTCTGCTATCAATATGTAGATGATACAAAATAATTTACTTCATTTATTCAGAAAATTTGCAAGAAATTTTTTGAATTACTTTCATCAAATTTATCAAATCTCTCACTATACACTTACATATTTATCTGTATCTTCATCTTTAATCTTTCATCATGACATGTGACTTTAAATCAGTTGAATCTCAAATGACTCATCTGCTTAAAAGCATTGCAAATAAATGAGTTTTTCTTCTTTCTTTCAATGTTTCAGCTGAATCTCAGAATGTCACAATCTCATAAAACATCAAGATTAAAGAATAACTACGTCAGTAAGTTCTTGATCAGTCAAATGAAATTATCAAGATGTTAAATGAATTAAAAGATCAACAAGACATGATTCTGAAATGCAATAAGCATTGAATTATTCTACAAGTTGAACATATTCAGAGACTGAAACAGCTAAAGATCAATTGCATAACAATGAACATTCTAAAAGAGATTAACACTCAATTACAAGAGACAACGTTGAAACTTAAAGAGAAACAGCATTCAGCTGATTAGCTTTGATCTCGACAGTCTATTAAGTCTCGATCTACTACGAATCATTTATCTCAACAAGATATTAAATTATATGCTTCTATCAAGAATCATACTTGACGAGAGATATTTACTAAGTTCATCTCATTCAAAAATGAACATCATTGATTCTACAAATTTTCGAATTTCTCTATATTCATTAATGAAGATGAATCAAATTGAAAAGATTAAAGAAACAAAATGAAAGACAAGCTGATTGTTAATGTTAATCAATTCAATGATGAAATCATCTGTATTGTTTACATGAAGTTTAGACTAGAATATGATGCTGCAAAGCACATCTTCGCTCAACGTTGTTTTGATTCTTTGAATTCATTCATTTTAATTTACGAGCTATTCAATCATTTGAAAGAAATATATGATGAACTGAATAAGAATCAAAAGTCTTGACGTGAATATAATGTTCTGAAATAAGCAGACAAGTCTTTCAATGTCTTCTACTTTAACTTTATGAAGTTATTCAATTATCTCAATTATGATTATCACATTCTGATGAATGATCTTCAGAATAAAATCAACCATCGCTTGCAGAACGCTTTATCAATCTGTTCAAAGAACTTTACTTTGCTCTCTCATTTAAAGAAATTTCTTCAAGATGTGAATAATAAACAGCGAGTCAATTATCAGCTACGCAGCGAACATCACACTGTCATCATCAAAGTCACTGTTGTATCTGACAAACGCGTTACTTCATTGTCAATAATGACTTTGATAATCAATTATGTTAAGTCTATCATCTTTTCTACTTCTGAGTTTGATCAAGCGAAATCATCTATCATCTGCTACATTTGCAAAATCTCAAATCACTTGTTTAAGAATTGCTCTCAGAACAAGATTAATATCTTTGCATTTCAAGCTTTTATTCTTCGTTTACATGAAATCATCATTTCGAAAAATAAAGAGAATGAGAAAATGTCTTCTTTCAAGAATAGTGAGGCAAAAAACTAGAGACTTTCATCAAAGACGTGATAAAAAATGTGTTAATTTCTTCAACAACAAGCATGTCAGATGATTCTTTTGCTTCTGAATCTTTAACTACTGAATGTGTACTTTCTAGCAATGAAATTAATTACTCATTAAAGTCATTGATTGACATTAAAGCTGCTGACTATTCATTTATTAATGAAGTGACTGCGCAGATTGTTTGTGATTAGTTGCAAATTAAGTTTCTGACTTTGATCAAAGCGAAGTCAATTCGAGAATTCAATGATCATTATGCTAAAAAACTCATTACTTATGTCATTTATTTGAATCTGACAGTTCAAGATCATACAATTGACACAGCTTTTATGTTGATCACTCAATTAAATCAATATCAAATGATTCTTGAAAAAACATGAATGAACAAAATCAATCTAGTAATTGATATGTGAAACGATTTTCTTTGATTTTCGAATTTCAATTCTACTAGTCAGAAATCAATTGCTTTATTCTCAAGCAATAAATTAATCACGAAACGAAAGAGCTTAACTTTTACTTATATACTGAAGAGATCTTTTACTTTCGTTACATCTCAATTCAGTCAAAACAAGAAGTTCATTGAACAGTTAAAACAGCGTGATGTGACTTTGACTAACGTCAATTCTAAGCTGATGTTCAGTTTGAAATTATTCTCTTTCAGTTCAATAAACATAGCAATGATAAAGACAGCAACATATAAAATGTTAGTCAAATGATCAGATGTCAAGATCTTTGCTGTTATCATCTTGAAAATCGATTGACTCATAACTACAGTTGAAAATAGGTCTGAAGAAGTGAATCTGCATGAGCTCTCACACGTTAAGATTCTTGAGAAGATCAAAGTCAAGCTTTCTTTCGAGTATCATGATTATCTAGACATGTTCGATCGAGCTATGATCAATCAGCTATCATTGCATCATTTCTATGATTACAAAATTGAGTTGATCGATGAAGAAACATTTTCTCGAAGCAAACTATATCAGATGTTCAATCACAAGCTTCAGAAGATAAAGAAATATCTGATCAATCATTTAAACAAAGAGTTCATTTTCTTCAGCTTTGCATCATACGTCTCGTTCATCTTATTTATTGAAAAGAAAGACGATAGTTTGCGTTTCTACATTGATTACAGAAAGCTCAATGCTTTGATCAAACGAAATCACTACTCTTTGTCATTGATAGACGAGACTTTCGCTTGTATACAAGAAAGTAAGTATCTGATTCAATTGAACATCATTGTCATGTTCAACAAACTACACATGCACTCAGATAACGAAAATTTGACTATCTTTATTACCTTCTTCAATTTATACAAATATCATGTAATGCTCTTTAAATTAATCAACGAATCTGCGTTCTATCAACACTATATAAACGACGTGTTGTTCAAGTATTTACATTAGTTTTGTCAAATTTATCTAGATGACATTATCATTTACAGCAAGATCTTGAAGAAACACAAGCAACATGTACAATTGATCTTAAATAGACTACAAGAAGCTGATCTACAGATAGATATTAACAAGTGCAAGTTTCATGTTCAGAAAACTATCTTTCTAAAACTCTTGATATTAATTGAAGAATTGAAGATGAATTTGCGAAAGATGCAAGCAGTTGTTGATTGATCTACATTCAATAATCTCACTCAGATGCAGTTTTTCATTGACTTCTGCAATTTCTATCGACGCTTCATCAAGAACTTTTCGAAGATTGTTCATTTAATGATTCAACTCATTCAAAAAAAGATCATATTTGAATGAAATGAAGTCTGTCAGATAGTCTTCAATCATATGAAGAGATATATGATTGAGACTTTTATACTACGTCACTTTGATCAAACTCGTAAGACTATTCTTGAAATCAACTCATTCAACTACGTCAATGATGAAGTTCTCTTTCAATATGATGATGAAGAAGTACTACATTTGATTGTCTTCTATAGCAAGAACATGTTTTCTGCTGAATGCAACTACGAGATATACAATAAGAAACTGCTGATCATAATTTGAGCTTTTGAACATTGATGACTTGAACTGAAGCTAACTGATATTTCTATCAAGATGTTTATCAATCATCAAGCGCTTATTTCGTTGATGAAAGATAAAGAGCTGAGCAGATGTCAGATGCATTGAATTCAGAAATTCGCTGACTTCAACTTCAGAATAATGTATCAATCTAACAAACAGAACATCAAGATCAATGCATTAACTCATTAAGCTGACATCATGCTCAGAGATTCAGAAGATGAGCGCGTTCGCTATCAATGAATTACTATTCTGACTTTAAATTGAATGAAAATTGCTAATTTAAAGAAGAACATTAGTGAATCAATTTATAAACAGATTCTTGAGATTAATGAAATCAACGAGAATTGTACGTTACTTCGCGAAGCAATAGCAAGAGACGAGACACAATATGAAGATATCAAATTAAAGAATTGTTGAACTCAGAATGAAATCTTGTATCATGATAGTCAGCTATGAATCTCATTCAATGAACTTTTACAAATGAATCTAATTCGTGAAATGCATGATCAATCATCAGTTAATCATTCTGATATTCTTAGAACTGTGAAAGTCATAAAGCGAAACTACTATTGATCATTCATGCGAAAAACGATAAATTAATATATTTGAAACTGCTTTATCTGTCAACGTTCAAAGACATCTAGAAATAAATCAAATGACTTGCTTTAATCTTTATTAATATCTGAACAGCGATGACAAGACATAGCAATGAACTTCATTATAAATCTATTTGATTCAAGCGAGTACAACGCTATTCTGATGATCATCTGCAAATTGTTAAAGAAAAGACATTATATTTCTTGCATCACTAATGATGAAAATATCACTGTCGAAAAAACAGCTGAAATGCTGATTCAATGAGTATATTGAACTTATGATTTATCAAGCTTTATAGTATCTGATCAAGATTTACAATTCATCTTTATACTATGAAAGTTTCTTTGCAAACGACTGAGCATTTCTCTTTGATTATTCATTGTTTATCATTCTCAGATTGATGATCAAAGCGAATGAGTTAATCAGAACATTAAGCGATATCTTTGATTCTTTTGTTCATATATGCAGAACGACTGATTTAAGTGACTATTCATGATCAAGTTTGTCAACAATAAAATCTTGTTCTTAATCATTTTCTTGATTCTTATATGAGCTTCGACTCTGACATCATTAAGTATGAAAGCATTCGTGAACGCTTGCAGATTGATCAAGTCAAGAATATATCTGAAAAAATGAACAAGACATTAATCTTCGCTTGTGAAGCTCTGATCAAAACACAGAAACAAATGATGAATTAAGCTAACAAGCATAGAAAGAAGATTAATTACAAGATTGAATCAAGAATGTTTCTGAATGAACAAAACATCATTACAGCGAGATTCTTCAAAAAATTGAATGACAAGATGCTTAATTCTTTTCAGATCATCAATCTTGTTGACTCATTCTATAAATTGAAACTACTTAAAACTATGCATATACATGATGTATTTCATTCAGAGCTTCTTCATTTTGTCATCAATGATTCTCTGTCTGATCAGAAAAATGAACTTTCGAAATCAATAATGATAAACAATGAAGACGAATGAAAAATCAACAATATATTAAACTTTCAATGATATTGAAGATAACTTCAATATCAAGTCAAATGAAAGAATTATGACAATGATCTTAATTGATATAACGCTGACGACAATGAATTTATGAACGCTCAAGAGATGATCAATGACTTTCATATCAAATATTCAAGAAAAGCGCATTAAGAAACAACATTTATGCGAACATGAATATTTGAAAAAGAAAGATAATGTTATAATTCTAGTCTTTGTTTATTCTTTCTAGTCTTCATCTTGATTTTATTCTAATCAAGTCTAGTGAGCATTTAAGCTAAAAGTGATGTCATTGAGATTTTGCATTATATGTGTAAGATGTCAATTCAATCGAGTCTAGCACAGAGCTGAGAAACATACATATAAGAATCAAGTTCTTTTCTGTAGATACTTTTCTTTCTTAGCATTTATTTATTAGTTAAATAACACTCATATAACTCGTTCTATGCTAACTTCTAACAAGTATGCAATTCAAGCATATTTGAATAAACTTAATTGCAAGAACATGATATTTCAACGTGAATGAGCACGCATTTGAGTTGTTCTTTGCACAAGCATTTGCAAAAGCTCTACAAGATAAGTCTATCATGTATACTCTTGTCATGATCAACGTCATCAAAGAGTTGATCATTGAACATTAAGTGAAAGCAATAAATAACGTGATAAGTTGTATCATAAATACGCTCAAAACACAAACTTTACTCGTTAAATTAAAAGAATATAAAGATGTATTTTTAACAAAAAGTGTTGACAAATTGCTTTTGCATAAAGATCACGATTATGCAATTAAAATCACTGCAAAGGCATTGTATGAATCATTGTATAATTTGTTGAACACAGAGTTAACGACTCTAAAACAGTATTTAGACAATGTTTTAGCAAAAGAATGAATTAAGCACTTCATCAGCTCAACTGATGCATCTATTCTATTCATTTTCAAAAAGAACAATAATCTTCATTTATGCATAAATTATTGAGATTTGAATAAGATCACTGTTAAGAATCATCACTCACTGTCTTTAATTAGTGAAACTTTAGACAGACTTAATTGAGTCAAGCAGTTCATTAAATTAAATCTGAAGAATATGTATCATTGTCTTAGAATTCAACATGAAGACGAGTGAAAAACGACGTTTCATACTCATTATGATTACTTTAAATATATGATCATGTTGTTTAATTTAATCAATGCATCTGTCATTTTTCAAACTTATATTAATAAATTTTTTTAAATGACTTTTGTGTTATTTATCTGAATGACATTCTAATCTTCTTTGTAGAGAAGACTGATTACATAAATCATGTAAAGCAGATTCTGAAAAAACTAAGAAAGTTCAAGCTATATGCTAGCTTGAAGAAGTGTGCATTCTTCATCACTAAAGTGAACTTTCTAGAATTTGTTATATTTACAGAGAGTGTTTCGATGAATCTAAGTAGAATAGACATCATAAAAACGTGATTTAGATCAAAGATGTATTAAGAAATACAAGTTTTTCTGAAATTTGTTAATTTCTATCGATGTTTTATACATCACTACTCTCAGATAGCAGAGTCTTTAACAGAATTGTTGAGAGATAATGTAAAAGATGTAAAAATGAATTCATTCATATGATTAAACAAAGTGAAACAAATGTTTAATTAACTTCACGACATCTTTATGAAAGCATTTATATTGAGACACTTTGACTCAGAATGACATATATACATTGAGATTAACACATTCAATTATGCAGTTGTGAGTATCTTGTTTCAGTCAAATGACGAAGATCAATGACATTTAATTGCAGTCTGATTCAGAATGATGATAGACGTTGAAAGAAATTATGAAATGCATGATCAGAAGCTTCTAGTCATAGTAGTGATGTTTAAACATTAACGACACTATGTAAAAGACAATTATCATACTGTTGAAGTTCTGACTAATCATAATAATCTGAAGAGTTTTATGAATGTTCAAGAGCTAAATAAAAGATAAGTTAAATGAGTCATGAGATTATTAATCTGCGACTTTGAAATAATGCATAAATCAGAAAAGACAAACTTAATTAATGCATCATTGAGACAATCTAACTATAAGAATGAGAACATTTTTACGAATCATTTGTTGCTCATTCTGCAACGAAAGCTGACTAGAATAGAAAGCTTAAATAACTTTATATTCGTAGCAATCAGAGAATTATACTGTATACAAGTGATTAACAAAGTTGAGAAGATGTTTATTCACAGTATAAGTATGAACAAATATTCAGCAGAACATGTTAAAAGCAGACTGTAAGATGAAATTCATTAATGAACATGAATGATTAATGATGTCAAGAAAACATTCGTTCACAGTGTCAGTAAACAAAGATATTCAGTGAAACATGTTGAAAACAGATCGCAAGATGAAATTTATTGTACATGAATGATTAATGAAGTCAAGAAGATGTTTGCTCACAGTGTTAGTGAAAACATGAATACATGTTCAGCAATGCATGTCAAAAGTATGCTGCTGAAAGTCATGATTTTAGCAGTGCAAGAAACACATTTAGACAAAGTACATTTCTCAAGAGATAGAATCTCTCAATTCAAATCAACAACTTCAAAAAGCACAGATGTTGAAACATTAATTCATAAAAATCATAACATAATTGAGAAACAGCTTAATTTTGTTGCTGAAACTGTTGATTGCAAACAACTCATTTCACGTACAATTGTTAAAGTATTGACAATTCATGAAACAATATACAACTTCAGTAGTAAATTCATAGTCAAGCTCATCAAGATCTTACAGTAAGAAGATGAATTTGCTGTGAGATTAAAAGCAGATGAAACGATAAGTATATGAAAGAGTGACATTAAAGCTTGAACATTGAATAGTCAAGAAATGATAGAATACAATGAATCATTGTATGTTTCAGAAGATCTTTCTATTAGAGAAAAGCTGTTGAAACATCATCATGATGACTTGTTAGCAAGACATTTTGATGCTGACAAGATCAGCGAGCTATTAAATTGCAAATATTACTGAAAAAGTATGATCAAGAATGTCAAAAAGTATATAGATACTTATGATATTTGTCAAAGAATAAAGATGAAACATCATTTATCATATGATGAGTTGAGATTGTTATCTTGATTCACAGATTCATGAAAAGAAATCACTATGAATTTCATAACAAATCTGTCATCTAGTAAATAAAAAAAAGTCATGTATGACTCAATTCTTATGATAGTCAATTATTACATAAAGATAACGTGTTATCTGTTTACAAAGAAGATTCTGACTGTTGTAAAGTTAACAAAGTTGTTCTTTGAGAAAATTACTTTAAGATATGAGATATTGAATGATATAATTATTAATAGAAATAGTCTATTTATCAGTGTGTTCTAATCAAAGATCTGCTATCATGTCAAGATGAAATGATGACTAAGCATCGTTTTTCATTTGTAAACAAACGATCAGACAGAATAACAGAATCAAATGCTGAAACATTATCTACAAATATATTGTTCAGAAAAGCAAGATAACTGAGCTACGCTTTTACTCATAGTTGAGTTCATGTATCATCAGACGAAGCACTTTTTGTTGAGCTGTAGTTTCTTTAAAATCATGTATAATTACAAGTCAATCTTTAACATATACATTAAGAATGATGCTATGAAAAAAGAAGTGTCAGCAGCAAAAAACATGTTGAAATGTTGCAAGATGTGTGAAACACGTTGACACAATGATGATAAAATGCAATTAATGCTCAGACAAAGTACTATAATTGAAAACATAAGTCTAAGTTCTTTAATGTTAATAATTTAATCATGCTATCAGCAAAAAATCTGAAGCAGAAGAAGTTGAGCAAAAAGCTATCAAATAAAATGATAAAGATTTTTTGTATACAAGAATTTATAAACAAGCAAATGTATTATCTTGATCTTTTGATCATTTATAAAATTCATTCTGTCTTTCATGTATTTCTTTTAAAGTTGTATAATCATAAATTAAATGATGATACTATATTTAAGTATTTTACTTTCAAGCTTATTGATGATGAACAAGAATGAAAAGTAGAAAAGATTTTATAGAAGCAAAAAAGAAAGAGAATCTTATATTATAAGATACAATGAAAAGAATATCAAGCGAAGATATAAAAGATGTCTTGAAACTTATAAAAGCTTTCAAAATAAGACTAAAACATGAGCGAAAAGCATAATCACTCACTTTCAAGCATAAACTCATTATTAGAAAAGAAGAATCATTGTATTATGATAGTTTCACTCTTTAATGAGATGATCACATATGTAAATCAACAGACAGAAGAAAAAAGCGCAAAGATGCTCAAATGCACTCAACAAGAGAGCGCAATCATCATGACATAATAAACATCATGCAATTATCACTTCATTAAACATTTTTTACATGAGACAAGATTGCAGACTTCTTCTTCTTTTTTATTGTCAGATTTACATTGAGATGTGAAGATAAAGATTTGAAAGATGACAGATTGTGTTAAAATATATCAAAACAATTAAAAACATTGACAAAATGATATATAATTAAGATTGAATGTATTGCAAAGTGCTTTACATTCAAAATTTCTTTAACAATGTCATTAACAATCATCATTTCTTTAAGAATGAGATTTTGAATCTTTAAAAACTCAAGTTTGTGAATTTTCTTGAAATAACTCTTTACATAAGTTGCTGTCATCAACTTCTTGTAAAGAATTAACTGATAAGCAGTGAATATTTTCAAAGCAATATTCTCTTCTTCATTCTTAATTGCATTATTATGAATATTCTGCAGATGAAAAAATTCATTGACAGTTGAAATGCAAATGTTGAGAATCTAAACATTGAATCATAAGTGTTTAGCAAATGTATCAAATAAGTATATTTACTGTGATACAGAAATTCTCATTACTTGCATAGCAAACACATTTCTTGTACATTATCTTTCTTTGAAAGATGATGTTACATCATGATGCTTTATTCTTGATGTGTAAAACTCAAGCACACTTTATACAAATCACTCTGTTTAGAATTTCAAGATCAGTAATGCTTCTTTTGCTTATTTTCACAATTGACAGCTTAAAAGCATCAGTAACAACATTAAGAAGTAAGATAAATGAATCTCATCATCATTCTTCAATTTCGCGAAGTCTGTGAGTTAAACAAAATCATTAACGAAGTGTTAATGATTATTTCTTTTCTCATCGTTTCTTAAATTTTCTCTTCAATAACTGAGATGTACTCAAAAGTTTAAATAGTAAAAGTGATAAACTTTCAATCAGAATTTGATAACATTTGCATCATTATGAATGATTCAGCATCAACAGCATCAGCAGCATCATGATCATTACATTTGATCAATGTCTTTTGAGCAAACTTATAATACTGTTAGTTGTAGTAATAGTCATGAAATCTCAAGTTGTAATATCACTTATTTTCATAATGATCTTGACTTAAGCATCAGTCAACTTTATTATCTTATAACTTTCTTTAAGCGTCGCTGCACATTCATAACTCATGATCTAAATCTTTTATTCTTACTATACAGATATACTCAAAATTTGTCAAAAGTAATCATACAATAATAAAAATATGATCATGATTGAAAAAAGATAAAGTTGAAGAAAATAAAAGATTAAGAAAAACTGAAAAAGCGATAAATAAATTAACAATTATTATTCACTCTTGTTTACATTTTATTATCTCAATAACATCATTTATTTGAAAGATAAACAATGTTTATGCACTATTTACACATCATTATTGCTGTCATTTACATCAACTACACATCACATATATTATTTATAATGTCATTTATACGCATTATAATTGAAGATGAATCATTATTCAATTGAAAGTTTCTTTTTTTCTTGTTTTCTTACAGAGATTTGAAGATTTTTATTGAAAGCTTCTAGAGTGAATCAATGAATGTACATCATTATTTACAAAAGTAAATAAAGACATTAGACTGATTATCAAGTCAAGTTTTCATACCTACTTTCTGACTCAACTCAATTACTCAGATTGAATCTTCTGATTCAACTTGATATTGATCTCGAGTCAGAGTTTAATTTGAGTTCTCAATTTAACTCGTCAAGCAATTGAATATGACATCAAGAGAGCTAAATATAGAAATTTTTCCGGTTTTTCGTCTTTGCATTACCTTTTTGCATTACCTTTTTGATAGAAAGTCATAAAGAGAAACATGAAGATTGTTTAATAGAGAGCTTTGATAGAAGACTATGATAGAAAGCTATGATAAAGAGTCATGAAGAGAAGTCATGAAGAAAAGTCATGAAGAGAAGTCATGAAGAAAAGTCATGAAGAAAAGTCATGAAGAAAAGTGTTACGAGTGTGTCAAGATTGAATAGAGTTTTCTAGTCAACAAGCTCTAGAAGTTTTGACTCATGTTGAATCTTTAGCCTCAACACTCTATTCTAGCGCTTTCAATACTCAAGCAAATCTGCTTCGTTTTCTTTGTTTTGCTCTACTATAGATACAGCTCGAAATTCTCTTTGATTTCTTCTGTATTCTTAATATTCTAGTTATAGCTATCTCTATTGATCAAACATTCTATTCAGCTACG
>JAABUR0100001494.1_pt1 | contig 41706 bp, 39 predicted proteins | sample 5560091 | NCBI WGS metagenome assembly JAABUR01 (sample SAMN10711879, study PRJNA513375) | rock metagenome | isolation source: Antarctica rocks | place: Antarctica: Victoria Land, University Valley sud | reverse complement strand
GAGCGAACGTCTCGGGGTCGCGAAGATCAGAATTGAATAGCGCGATCGGTGAGTGAGCATCGCAGGCCCGGAGCGAGGTACGAGCGAAGGGCCGAGGAGCGGAGCGAACGTCTCGGGGTCGCGAAGATCAGAATTGAATAGCGCGATCGGTGAGTGAGCATCGCAGGCCCGGAGCGAGGTACGAGCGAAGGGCCGAGGAGCGGAGCGAACGTCTCGGGGTCGCGAAGATCAGAATTGAATAGCGCGATCGGTGAGTGAGCATCGCAGGCCCGGAGCGAGGTACGAGCGAAGGGCCGAGGAGCGGAGCGAACGTCTCGGGGTCGCGAAGAAACAGTGGGAGGGCTGCTTCGGCCCGCACCACGACCTCCACTAGTAGAAGGAGCAGACATGAAGCGCAGCAAGGCATACCGCGCGGCCGCCGCACAGGTCGACCGCGCCAAGTTGTACAGCCCGCTGGAAGCGGCGGACCTGGCGAAGAAGACGTCGACCGGCAAGGCCGACGGCACCGTTGAGGTTGCCATGGTCCTCGGCATCGACCCACGCAAGGCCGACCAAATGGTCCGGGGGACGGTCAACCTGCCGCACGGCACCGGCAAGACGGCTCGGGTCATCGTCTTCGCCGTCGGCGACAAGGCGACCGAGGCAGAGGCCGCCGGCGCCGACGAGGTGGGCAGCGACGATCTCATCGCCAAGATCCAGGGCGGATGGCTGGACTTCGACGCGGCGATCGCCACTCCTGATCAGATGGCCAAGGTGGGCCGCATCGCCCGGGTGCTGGGACCCCGCGGCCTGATGCCGAATCCGAAGACCGGCACCGTGACGGCGGACGTGACCAAGGCCGTCACCGACATCAAGGGGGGCAAGATCAACTTCCGCGTCGACAAGGCCGCCAACCTGCACCTGGTGATCGGTAAGGCATCGTTCCCGATCGAGCAGCTGGTGGAGAACTACGGCGCTGCTCTCGACGAGGTATTGCGCGCTAAGCCCGCGGCCGCCAAGGGCCGTTACGTCAAGAAGATCGCGATGAGCACCACCATGGGTCCTGGTATCCCGGTCGATCCGACCATCACCCGGAACCTGATGACCACCACGAGTGCGGACGTCGGGGTCTGATCGCCTCCTCCCCGTACCCCCGGGACGCGCTCTGAGCTCTCCGGTCGGGGCGCGTACTGGTTTCCGGCGACGGCAAGCGGGAGCGGGGGCGCACGAGATATCGTCGGTGGCGAGGACCGGGGGCTCCGATCCGAGTGTTGTCCCGATCGGAGGGTGCGGATGTCCAGGTCACGTTCGATAGTCGTCGTGCTGGTTGCTGCCGGCCTGCTGACGAGCGGATGCGCCTCCACGGTGGCCGGTTCCGCCCAGGCAGCGGGTTCGGTGAGCGCAGGTCCGGTCAGCGCTGGTCCGGTCAGCGCGGTTCCGTCGAGTGGTGCGAGCGCCACCCACGATCCAGCGGTTACCGGCACCGTCAGCGGGTCGGCGGAGGATCCTCAGCAGTTCTACGCCAGGATCCAGGCGGCGATGAAGGGGGTCACCTCTATGTCGGGCTCGATGTCGTTCCAGGGGAGCGCCGGCGGCGTGCCGATGGACGAGTCGGGTCCGATGAAGGCGACGTACCGCGATGGTGCGGTGCAGTCCATCGACATGCAGATGTCCATGACGGTCCAGGGCACCAGCGTCAGGTTCAGCTTCCGGCTGGTGGGCGACAAGGCGTACATCGGTGGACCGGCGATCATGAAGTCGTTGGGCGCGCAGGCATCCGGGAAGCAGTGGGCCCTGCTGGACAAGAACTCGTCGAACAAGAATCTCGCCATGCTGGGCTCGATGATGGGCTCCGTCATCAATTTCGGTCGCTCCGATGCCATGATCGCGACCATCAAGGGGGCCAAGAGCGTCACCAAGGTCGGTCCGGAGAAGATCGGCGCCGTCGACGCGACCAAGTATCAGGCGGTGATCGATCTCGGGGCGATCGGGTCAGCCCTGGCGACCGCCATGCCCAGTCAGGTGCCCCGCGCAACCCAGGGCGGCACCTCCACGGCGCTGTACTGGATCGACGCGCAGGATCGCATCGTGAAGGCGACCAGCCAGACCGAGCAGCAGGGCAAACCGCTGACCACCGAATACCTCGTCGACGCCTACAACCAGCCGGTCGACATTCAGGATCCCGACCCGGCGACGGTCTACACCGGCTGACGTCTGCCCACGATTGGCGCCTCGGGGCGGCGACCGGTACCGTCGGTACCGATCCACCGAAGACCGTCGGCTCCCGCACGCACTGGCCCAGCCAGGGCGTCGGGTGAAGGTCCGGGACATCCCGGGCGGCCCGCGCAGGAGGACGAGGTAGACAGGCGGATTCCGCCCTTCACGCCCCGTGCCCCGCGCCCGGGGCGTTCGTCGTTCCAGCGGGCGTCCGCGCCCGTTCCTTCCGGCACCATCGGTGGCCGGCAGCAGATCCGGGGCCGTTCCGCCCGGTGATGGTGCCCTCACTACCCGAGCCCGATGAAGGAAGGAGCGTCAGATGGCCACTCCCGCCAAGGTTTCGATGGTTGCCGAGATCGCGGACAAGTTCCGCACCTCGAACGCTGCCGTAGTGACCGAGTACCGCGGGCTGAAGGTGTCCCAGCTCAGCAAGCTCCGCAGTGACCTGGGCGCCGAGGTGTCCTACACCGTCGCCAAGAACACCCTGGTGCGCCTCGCTGCGGCCGAGGCCGGTGTGCACGGCCTGGAGGAGATGTTCATCGGCCCGACCGCGATCGCGTTCATCACCGGTGAGCCGGTGACGGCCGCGAAGGCGTTGCGTGATTTCGCCAGGACGAACGAACTGCTGGTGATCAAGGGCGGGTTGATGGACGGAAGGGTCCTGAACCCGTACGACGTCACCAAGCTCGCCGATCTGGAATCTCGCGAGGTCCTGCTGGCGAAGTTCGCCGGCGCGATGAAGGCGGGCCTGACCCAGGCCGCGGTCCTGTTCAACCAGCTTCCCTCGCAGGTGGCGCGGCTTGCCGCGGCCCTGCAGGAGAAGAAGGTCGCGGCCGGAGAGACGGTCGAGGTCGCCGCAGCGGCGGTGCCGGCAGTCGATTCCCCCGAGTTCGCCGATACACCGGAGACCGATGCGGTCGCCGAGGCAACTGCCGACCCGGAAGCAGCCACCGAAACCGAAACGGCTCAGGCCGCCGGAGATTCCGACCCGGCCTGATTCGACCAGGCCATCCGGTCGGATTCGCTTGTGCCGCCGGTTCACGTACCAGCCATGCACCATCCCATACCTGCCCTACGTCATCGCGGGGCAAGGACCACGAGAAAGGAACGCCCATCATGGCGAAGCTGACCACCGACGAGTTGCTCGACGCGTTCAAGGAACTCACCCTGATCGAGCTCTCGGAGTTCGTGAAACAGTTCGAAGAGACCTTCGGCGTCACCGCCGCGGCGCCGGTCGCCGTCGCCAGCTCGAACGGGCCGGCTGCCCCGGTCGAGGCCGTTGAGGAGCAGGACGAATTCGACGTCGTCCTCGAGGCTGCCGGTGAGAAGAAGGTCCAGGTCATCAAGGCCGTCCGCGAGATCGTTTCTGGTCTCGGCCTGAAGGAGGCCAAGGACCTGGTCGACAGTGCACCGAAGGCCATTCTGGAGAAGGCTCCCAAGGACGTCGCCGAGGCCGCAAGGGCGAAGCTGTCCGACGCCGGCGCGACCGCGACCGTCAAGTAACCCCGACCGTCAAGTAACGCCCACCGTCAAGTAACCGCACCGGCTCCGGCCGATCGCAGCAGTTCAGATCCAAGGGACGGGCTCCTCAAGGAGCCCGTCCCTTGGCATTCAGCGGATCGTCGCCCCCGGCGCGAATCTGGTCGCGCAACCGTGCGCCGCCCGGCAGGATGCGATCCGATGACTGCCTCGTTCATGCCCGGACTCAAGCTCAGCGCCGGGTACTACCGCGAAGTGGTCGCGCCGCTGCTCGGGGACCGAGCGCATTCTGCCGCGCTGCTCGGCTATGGCTCCGATGTGCTCGGCTACGACACGGCCAGCTCCACCGACCACGGCTGGGGACCGCGGCCGCAGGTCTTCGTGGCCGACGAGGACGTCGCCGAGGTGGCCGCGCTGATCGAGCACGGTCTGCCGGGAGTTCAGCGGCTGGCCGACCAGGTTCGGGTGGGACGCCATCGCCGTTCGTCATCAGGTCACCGTCACCTCTGTGCGGGACTGGCTCGTCCGGGTGCTGTCCAGCGACCGTTTCGTGCAGGCCTGCCTGGCGGAGATCTCCGACGATTGGCTGCGCGTGGAGCCGCTGGTCGGATCGGCGGATCAGTTCGCCGACTCGACCGACGTCACCAGCAACGCCGTCACCATTCGTCGGCTACGGCACGTCTACTCATCGAACCCAGGAGGCACCCTGCTGGCACGATGAACCGATGGGCATCGTTCGATGGGGCATCGTCGGGCCTGGCCGGATCGCGGCGAACGTTGCCGCGGACTTCCCGCTGGTGCCCGACGCCGAGCTGGTGGCGGTCGCTTCCCGTTCGCGGCAGCGGGCTGCGGCCTTCGCGAGTGAACACTCGATCGCCCGTGCCCACGGCTCGTACCGGGACATCGTCGCCGACCGCGAGGTCGACGTGCTGTACATCGCCACGCCGCATCCGCAACATCACGCGATCGCGGTGGCCGCGCTGCGAGCCGGCAAGGCGGTGCTGGTGGAAAAGGCATTCACTGCCACCGTCGGTGGTGCCGTGAACATCATCGACACCGCCCGGTCGGCCGGCGTGTTCGCGATGGAGGCCATGTGGACCCGGTTCCAGCCGGTCGTCGTCGCCGCCAGGAAGCTGATCGACGACGGCGCGCTCGGTGAGGTCAGGCAGGTGCAGGCCGACCTCGGCGTCGACCGGGCCTACGACCCGACAGACCGGCTGTTCGATCCGGCCAAGGGTGGCGGCGCGATGCTCGATCTCGGGGTCTACGTGGTTTCCTTCGCGCAGTACTTCCTCGGTACGCCGGACACGGTGACGGCGACCGGGTCGCTGGCGCCGACCGGCGTCGACGCCGAGGTGGGGCTGCTGCTCGGCTACCGCGACGGAAGGTCTGCGGCGCTGCAGGTCTCGCTGCGCAACCCGACACCGGGGCAGGCCAGAATGTTCGGCACCGAAGGCTGGATCGACGTGCTGCCCAGATTTCATCATCCGCAGACGATCGTGGTGCATCGCAGCGGCGCCGAGCCGGAAACCATCACCCGCCCGGCGACCGGCGGTGGCTACGCGCACGAGCTGATCGAAGTGACCGAATGCCTACTCGCCGGCCGCACCGAGAGCGCCGTGATGCCACTGGCCGACACCCTGGCCGTCCAGACGGTGATGAACACCGGCTGTGAACAGCTCGGGGTGCGGCATGCCGAGGACACCTCTGTTGTCGTCTGATCCTGTCTTGGCGGCAGCTGCGAACAACGCGGACTGGTGCGAGTTGGTCTGCCGTGCCAATGCGGTGGCCACACAACGGAACAATCGGTGGTGGTCGGCCGCCAGCCGTTCGCCAGCGCAGTATCCCGACGCGGTGACGCTGACTCCGGCCGTCAAGGTCCGGGAACTGCTCGGCACCATCGACAACACCGACGGGGCGTCGGTGAAGGACAGCTACGGCACCCTCGAGCTCGCCGGCGGCGGATTCCGGCTGCTGTTCAAGGCGCATTGGATCAGTCGGCCACCGCCCGCGCCCGCCGGCACAGCGGGACCAGCGTGGGACGAGGTGAGCGACCCTCATTCGCTCAGGGAATGGGCGGACGCGCACGGAATCGGCGCCACGCTCACACCTGCGGTGCTGGCCGATCCAGCGGTCGTCATCCTGCGACGACGGTCCGCCGGCCGCACCGACGGTGGCGCCATCCTGAACCGCAGCGCCACGGTGCTGGGCGTCAGCAACGTGTTCGGAGAGGGAGGCGCCGAGCTGTGGAACGACGTCGTCGCCGCGATCCCGTCTCGATTCCGTCGACTGCCCCTGGTCGGCTACGAGCGCGGTGACGAACTCGTCCATTGCCTGGCAGCCGGTTTCGAACAGATCGGCGACCTCAGCGTCTGGCACAGGTAACGGTCTACAGGACTGCGCCCGGGTTGAGGATTCCATCCGGATCGAGCGCGTTCTTGATCTTCCTGGTCAGCTCCATCACGGCCGGTCCCAGCTGATCGGGGAGGGCTTCCTTCTTCAACCGGCCGACGCCATGCTCGCCGGTGATGGTGCCGCCCAGCGCCAACGCCAGCGCCATCACCTCGCTAAAAGCCAGCCGGGCCCTGCGCACCGAATCCGGATCGCCACCGTCGTGCACTACCAGCGGGTGGGTGTTGCCATCACCGGCGTGGGCGACCACCGGGATGTCGACGCCGAACCTTTCGGCGATCCTCTCGATGCCAGTAAACAGGGCCGGCAACCGGGGGATCGGCACGCCGACGTCCTCGAAGAGCAACGTGCCGCGCCGCTCCAGTGCCTGGAAGGCGTTGCGTCTGGCGTGCAGGAACATCCCGCCCTCAACCGGGTCGTCGGTGACGAAACATTCCTTCGCGCCATGGAAGTCGCACGCCTGCTGCATGGCTTCGATCTCGATCCGGCGGGCCGGCCCCGGAGCATCGGACTGGCCGATCAGCAGGGCACCGGCGGTCCGATCCAGGCCCATCCGGAACATGTCCTCGACCGCGTTGATGGAATATCGGTCCATCAGCTCCATCATGCTGGGCCGTACCGACGCGCCGATGGCCACCACCGCGTTGGCCGCGGATTCCACGTCGGGAAAGGACGCCACGAACGTCGCGGCCGGCGGCTGCGCCGGGAGAAGTCGCAGGATGGCCCTGGTGATGATGCCCAGCATTCCCTCGCTGCCGACGAACAGCTTGATCAGCGACAGGCCAGCGGTATCCTTGACGCGTTGGCCACCAAGGCCTATCAGCGTTCCGTCGGCCAGCACCACGTCCATTCCGAGCACGTAGTCCGTGGTTACGCCATACTTCACGCAGCACAGGCCGCCGGCGTTGGTCGCGAGATTGCCGCCGATGGAACAGATCTCGAACGAGGATGGATCTGGCGGGTACCACAACCCTTGCAGGGCTGCCGCTTTCTTCACGTCGGCATTGATCGCACCCGGTTCGACGATCGCGGTGCGGGTGGCGACGTCGATGACGATGTCCGTCATCCGCTCCAGACTGATCACCAGCCCGCCGGTGACGGCGGTCGAACCGCCGGACAATCCGGTGCCGCAGCCGCGGGGGACGATCGGCACCCGGTGGCCGGCGGCCCAGCGCACGGCCGTCTGCACGTCGCCGGCGGCGCCGGCGCGCACCACGGCGAGCGGAACGCCGGCGTCCGGATCCCTGGCCCAGTCCTGGCGGTAGTTCTGCAGCGTTGCCGGCTCGGTCACCAGGGCTCCGGCGGCGAGGTGTGCCGCCAACTCCCGCAGCGCAGCCTCCGGCACCGGGCTCATGTCAGAGAAACTACCCCGGGAGAGCGCCACCGGCTTCTGCGGCGGATGGGCGAGACAGCTTCGATGCTCGATGCGTCGATCGGCCCGGCGGCGGCGACGGTCAAGGGCCCGGACTCTCCCATCGGACGACGCCGAACCGGCCGAAGTCGTTGTCGAAGGAGACGATGGTGGCCCGGTGCTCGACGGCGAGCGCGGCCAGATGGGCGTCGTTGACCAGATTGCCGCCGCGGCCGACCTCGGACAACAGCTCGGCCATGATCACCAGGTGCCGGCTCGTCGGTTCCAGGACATGCGCGGCCGGCTGCGCCATCCAGGCCTCGAGCTGGGCAACAGCGGTCGGCACCCGGAGTGGGTTCGCGAAGATCGACGAATTTGTCGTCAAGCGCAGGAATGCCATCATCACCAACCAGCTGAATCCGACACCGCTGGCGCCGGCCAATGAGCGATCGAGCCATTCCCGCGCCTGCTGATGGTGGACCGCGTCCTCGTTGACCGCGTACACCAGGACATTGGCGTCCACGACCTTCACCTCGCGGTCACTTGCCCAGATCCATCTTGCGAACCAGTTCCGCGTCCTCCAGATCCGCCACCACCCGCAAAGCGCGATCCAGCTCGACCGCCGGGCTGCCGAGCGACTGGGTCTTGGTCACGGACAGCGTCTTGCGCCCGCGACCGTTGGCGTCGCGGATCGAATCGTTCAGCGCCTGCTTGAACGACACGCCGCGGCGCCGCATTCGCTCGCGCAACAGCTGTTCGGTATCGCTGTCCAGGGTGACCGTCGTTCTCATCCTGGCAGCATAGCGTCAACGGTGCTGACAGCACGCTGTCAGCAGATCGGCATACTCGCAGCCGCACCACACACACCTGCACATCACCGGCGACACCGCCGATCCTTGGCCGGCCGACACCGGCGGCAGCTGTGGTCGACATCCCGCGCTGCGATGGGTGGGTGCGGCTGTCGGAGCTTGGTGCGAGGATCGGATCATGATCGATCATCTGGGAGTGCAGGCGGCCGACGTCGAGGCGTCGGCCCGGTTCTACACGACGGTGTTCGCGCCCATCGGTTTCACCGAAGGAGCGCGGTTCCCGGCAGAGAACGGCCCGGTGGTGGGGCTGGCCGATGGTTCAGGGAACCTGGGCTTCTGGCTCAGCCCCAGGACGAGCGACGGGGCGCCCAGTGAGAACCACGTCGCGTTCGCCGCCGGATCGCGCGAAGACGTCGACGCCGTCCATGCGGCTGCGGTCAAGGCCGGGGTGGAGGTGCTGCACGAACCGCGGGAATGGCCGGAATACCACCCGGGCTACTACGCGGTCTTCCTCCGCGATCCGGACGGGCACAACGTGGAGGCTGTCGTACACCGCTGACCGCCCGCACCCAAGGGCCGGGCCGTGATCCACCGGCGATGATCCGTGATCCACCGGGCGATGAAAGGCCCGGAAAACTTGCTCGCCGGGCACGGGTAGCTTGACGTTTCCGGTTTCCCGGTCCAGCATTGATGCACGACGTCGGCCATATAGCGGGCCGCCTACCCCGGTGATCAGCGGTTCGAACGAGTGGTGTGAGGAAGACCACGCTCGTAGAGGGCACAGCCCGGGGGCACGTCTGGACGGGCGTGCCCGGAAGCTGGTAGGCTTCGACGTTGCGCTGCCCTCCTTCCGCCGCCCTTTCCCAGCCCACTCACGTCGCCCTGCAGCCGTGCTCGCCACGGCGTCTCAGGTGACCTGGTGGACCGGAGCAGGAGACGGTCGGATCGCTCCCGGCGGTGCAACAGTGACCATCCGGCAGGTCCGGTCCTTGGAAGGACGCATCTTGGCAGTCAGCACGTCAGCCCAGACCCCCACCCAGATCCCCTCAGGCATCACCAAACGGGTTTCCTTCGCCAAGACACGGGAGCCACTCGAGGTTCCGAATCTCCTGGCCCTGCAGACCGAGTCGTTCGACTGGCTGGTCGGCGGCCAGGCCTGGCTCGATCGTCAGACCGAGCCCATCCCATCCGGTCTGGACGAGATCCTCGCGGAGATCTCCCCCATCGAGGACTTCTCCGGCAACCTCTCGCTGAACTTCGCCGACCCATGGTTCGACGAGGTCAAGGCCAGCGAAGCGGATTGCCGCGAGAAGGACATGACCTATTCGGCCCCGCTGTTCGTCACCGCGGAGTTCATGAACGCCGAGACCGGCGAGATCAAGTCCCAGACCGTATTCATGGGCGACTTCCCGATGATGACCAGCAAGGGCACCTTCATCATCAACGGCACCGAGCGGGTCGTCGTCTCCCAACTCGTCCGGTCTCCCGGCGTCTACTTCGACAAGACCCTGGACAAGGCCGCCGGCAAGGAGGTGTTCGCCGTCAAGGTGATCCCCTCCCGTGGCGCCTGGCTCGAGTTCGACATCGACAAGCGGGACACCATCGGCGTGCGCATCGACCGCAAGCGCCGGCAGCCGGTCACCGTGCTGCTCAAGGCCCTGGGCTGGGACACCGCCAGGATCGGTGAGAAGTTCGCCTGGTCCGAGGTGTTGCTGTCCACGCTGGAGAAGGACCACATCGCGGGCACCGACGAGGCACTGCTGGACATCTACCGCAAGCTGCGCCCGGGCGAGCCGCCGACCAAGGAGTCCGCGGAGAACCTGCTGCAGAACCTGTTCTTCCGTGACAAGCGCTACGACCTGGCCAAGGTCGGCCGGTACAAGCTGAACAAGAAGCTGGCCCTGAACGAGCCGACCAGCGTCGGTGTGCTGACCGAAGCCGACCTGGTCGCCACCATCGAGTACTTGCTCCGGCTGCACGACGGTCAGGAGTCCTGGACCGTTCGCGGCCAGGAACTGCCGGTCGAGATCGACGACATCGATCACTTCGGCAACCGTCGGCTGCGTACCGTGGGCGAGCTCATCCAGAACCAGGTGCGGGTCGGCCTGTCCCGGATGGAGCGGGTGGTCCGCGAGCGGATGACGACGCAGGACGTCGAGGCGATCACGCCGCAGACATTGATCAACATCCGCCCGGTGGTCGCCTCGATCCGCGAGTTCTTCGGCACCTCGCAACTGTCGCAGTTCATGCAGCAGACCAACCCGCTCGACGGTCTGACCCACAAGCGCCGCCTGTCGGCGCTCGGCCCCGGCGGTCTGTCGCGGGATCGGGCATCGCTCGAGGTCCGCGACGTACACCCCTCGCATTACGGCCGGATGTGCCCGATCGAGACACCGGAGGGCCCGAACATCGGCCTGATCGGCTCGCTCGCGACGTTCGCCAGGGTCAATCCGTTCGGCTTCATCGAGACCCCGTACCGCGAGGTGTCCAAGGGTGTCGCGACCGATCAGATCGACTACCTGACGGCCGACGAGGAAGACCGGCACATCATCGCCCAGGCCAACGCCAAGCTGGACGGCAAGGGCAAGCTGACCGAAGCGAAGGTGCTGGCCAGGCGGAAGGGCGGCGAGGTCGACCAGGTCGATCCGTCCGAGGTCGACTACATGGACGTCTCGCCGCGGCAGACCGTCTCGGTGGCCACCGCGATGATCCCGTTCCTGGAGCACGACGAGGCGAACCGGGCACTGATGGGCGCCAACATGCAGCGGCAGAGCGTCCCGTTGCTGCGCAGCGAGTCGCCGCTGGTCGGCACCGGCATGGAGAAGCGGGCCGCTGTCGACGCCGGTGACATGGTGCTGGCCGACGCCGCCGGTGTGGTCGAGGAGGCCAGCGCCGACTTCATCTCGGTGATGGCCGACGACGGGGCGCACAAGACCTATCGGCTGCACAAGTTCCGTCGTAGCAACCAGGGCACCAGCTCCAACCAGCGTCCGATCGTCACCGAGGGCGACCGGGTCGAGGTCGGCCAGGTGCTGGCCGACGGCCCGTGCACCGAGGGCGGCGAGATGGCGCTGGGCAAGAACCTGCTGGTGGCCTTCATGCCGTGGGAGGGCCACAACTACGAGGACGCGATCATCCTGTCCCAGCGCATCGTCCAGGACGACGTGCTGACCTCGATCCACATCGAGGAACACGAGATCGACGCCCGCGACACCAAGCTCGGCCCGGAGGAGATCACTCGGGACATCCCGAACGTCTCCGAAGAGGTGCTCGCCGATCTCGACGAGCGCGGCATCATCCGGATCGGTGCCGAGGTGCAGGACGGCGACATCCTGGTCGGCAAGGTCACGCCCAAGGGCGAGACCGAGTTGACCCCGGAGGAGCGGCTGCTGCGGGCGATCTTCGGCGAGAAGGCCCGTGAGGTCCGCGACACCTCCCTGAAGGTGCCGCACGGCGAGACCGGCAAGGTGATCGGCGTCCGGGTGTTCGCCCGCGACGAGGAAGATGCCGAACTGGCGGCCGGCGTCAACGAGTTGGTCCGCGTCTACGTGGCCCAGAAGCGGAAGATCCAGGACGGCGACAAGCTCGCCGGCAGGCACGGGAACAAGGGCGTCATCGGCAAGATCCTGCCGGTCGAGGACATGCCGTTCCTGGCCGACGGAACCCCGGTCGACATCATCCTGAACCCGCACGGGGTTCCGCGACGGATGAACGTCGGACAGATCCTGGAGACCCACCTCGGTTGGGTGGCCGCCCAGGGCTGGCAGATCGAGGGCACCCCGGACTGGTCGAAGAACATCGAGGCGCGGACGGCAGAGCCGTTCACCCGCACCGCGACTCCGGTGTTCGACGGCGCGTCCGAGGACGAGATCACCGGTCTGCTCGGTGCTACCACGCCGACCCGCGATGGCGACCGACTGGTCGACACCGACGGCAAGGCGACCCTGTACGACGGCCGCTCCGGCGAGCCGTTCCCGTACTCGGTGGCGGTCGGCTACATGTACATCCTGAAGCTGGCGCACCTGGTCGACGACAAGATCCACGCCCGCTCGACCGGCCCGTACTCGATGATCACCCAGCAGCCGCTCGGTGGTAAGGCCCAGTTCGGCGGCCAGCGGTTCGGCGAGATGGAGTGCTGGGCCATGCAGGCGTACGGCGCCGCCTACACGCTGCAGGAACTGTTGACCATCAAGTCGGACGACATCGTCGGCCGGGTGAAGGTCTACGAGGCCATCGTCAAGGGCGAGAACATTCCGGAGCCGGGCATTCCCGAGTCGTTCAAGGTGCTGCTCAAGGAGCTCCAGGCGCTGTGCCTGAACGTGGAGGTGCTGTCCAGCGACGGCGTCACCATCGAGATGCGCGACACCGACGACGACGACCTGGAAAGGGCCGCCGCCAACCTCGGGATCAACCTGTCCCGCAACGAGGCTGCCTCGGTCGACGACCTGGTGAACTGATCGTGAGGCGACAGGGAGTGAGCATCGCAGCCTCGAAGCGACGTAGGAGTGTAGAGGCGAGGCGCGGAGCGACCGTGGAGCCGAACAGTTAGACATGGACGGCCCGTACCCGACCCCATCCGGTCGGGTCCGGGCACCGTCACCCCCGTTCTGGAATGACGAGAAACGTTCCAGGACACCGCTTTCTAGAACAAGGGACGTACACAAGTGCTCGACGTCAACTTCTTCGACGAGTTGCGTATCGGCCTCGCGACCGCTGACGACATCCGCGCCTGGTCGCACGGTGAGGTCAAGAAGCCCGAGACGATCAACTACCGCACCCTCAAGCCTGAGAAGGACGGACTCTTCTGCGAGAAGATCTTCGGCCCGACCCGGGACTGGGAGTGCGCCTGCGGCAAGTACAAGCGGGTCCGCTTCAAGGGCATCATCTGTGAGCGCTGCGGCGTCGAGGTGACCAGGGCGAAGGTCCGCCGTGAGCGGATGGGCCACATCGAACTGGCCGCACCCGTCACCCACATCTGGTACTTCAAGGGTGTCCCGTCCCGGCTGGGCTACCTGCTCGATCTGGCGCCGAAGGATCTCGAGAAGATCATCTACTTCGCCGCTTACCTGATCACATCGGTGGACGAGGCGCAGCGTCACGACGACCTGCCGACCATCGAGGCCGAGATGGGCGTCGAGCGCAAGAACATCGAGAACACCCGCGACGCGGATCTGGACACCAGGGCCAAGAAGCTGGAGACCGATCTGGCCCAGCTGGAGGCCGAGGGCGCCAAGTCCGACGTGCGCCGCAAGGTGCGCGACGGCGGTGAGCGCGAGCAGCGTCAGATCCGGGACGCCGCGCAGCGCAAGCTGGATCGCCTGGACGAGGTGCTCGACCTGTTCCGCAAGCTCAAGGTCGGCGACCTGATCATCGACGAGTTGCTCTACCGCGACCTCGAGGACCGCTTCGCGGACTACTTCTCCGGCGGCATGGGCGCGACCGCGCTGCAGAAGATCATCGCCGATTTCGACATCGACGCCGAGGTCGAGCGACTGCGCGACACCATCAAGAACGGTAAGGGTCAGCGGAAGCTGCGGGCGATCAAGCGGCTCAAGGTGGTCGCCGCATTCCAGCAGACCCAGAACTCGCCCCTGGGCATGGTGCTGGACTGCGTGCCGGTGATCCCGCCGGAGCTGCGGCCGATGGTGCAGCTGGATGGTGGCCGCTTCGCCACCTCCGACCTGAACGACCTCTATCGCCGGGTGATCAACCGCAACAACAGGCTCAAGAGGCTGATGGACCTCGGCGCGCCCGAGATCATCGTCAACAACGAGAAGCGGATGCTGCAGGAGGCCGTCGACGCGCTGTTCGACAACGGCCGCCGCGGCCGCCCGGTCACCGGACCAGGCAACCGCCCGCTCAAGTCGCTGTCCGATCTGCTCAAGGGCAAGCAGGGCCGCTTCCGGCAGAACCTGCTCGGCAAGCGGGTCGACTATTCCGGCCGCTCGGTGATCGTGGTCGGTCCGCAGCTCAAGCTGCACCAGTGCGGCCTGCCCAAGCTGATGGCACTGGAGCTGTTCAAGCCGTTCGTGATGAAGCGCTTGGTCGATCTGAACCATGCGCAGAACATCAAGTCGGCCAAGCGGATGGTGGAGCGCCAGCGTCCGCAGGTCTGGGACGTGCTGGAAGAGGTGATCGGGCAGCACCCGGTGATGCTGAACCGGGCGCCCACCCTGCACCGGCTGGGCATCCAGGCCTTCGAGCCGCAGCTGGTCGAGGGCAAGGCCATCCAGCTGCACCCGCTGGTCTGCGCCGCCTTCAACGCCGACTTCGACGGCGACCAGATGGCCGTTCACCTTCCGCTGTCCGCGGAAGCGCAGGCCGAGGCCAGGGTGCTGATGCTCTCCAGCAATAACATCCTGTCGCCGGCGTCCGGCAAGCCGCTGGCGATGCCGTCGCTGGACCTGGTGACCGGCCTGTACTACCTGTGCGGGCTGGATCCCGAGGCCACCGGGGCCGGCCTGGTCTTCTCCTCGCCCGCCGAGGCGATCATGGCTCGTGACGCCGGCCTGGTGGGCGTCCGGGCGCCGATCAAGGTACGGCTCAGCGGGGTCGCCCCGTCGGCCGACGAGCTGTCGACGCTTCCGGAGGACTGGGAAGCCGGCAAGCCGTGGCTGGCCGACACCACCCTGGGCCGGGTGATGTTCAACGAGCTGCTGCCCGCCGACTACCCCTTCATCAACGAGGAGATGCCGAAGAAGCGGCAGTCGGCGATCGTCAACGATCTCGCCGAGCGGTACCCGATGTCGCTGGTCGCCCAGACCCTGGACAAGCTCAAGGAGGCCGGCTTCTACTGGGCCACCCGCTCCGGCATGACGGTCGCCATTCACGACGTCGTCATCCCGCCGGAGAAGGACGCGATCCTGGCCTCGCACGAGGCGGACGTGACCAAGGTCGAGCGGTCCTACCAGCGCGGCAACCTCAGCCACGCCGAACGGAACGCCGACCTGGTGCGGATCTGGGAGAACGCCACCAAGCAGATCGAGGCGGCGCTGCCTGGCGCGTTCCCGAAGAACAACCCGATCTACAACCTGCTGGCCGCCGGCGCCGCGGGCAACTGGATCCAGGTGCGGTCGCTGGCCGGCATGAAGGGTGTGGTCGCCAACTCGCGCGGCGAACAGATCCCGCGGCCGATCCGGTCCTCGTTCCGCGAGGGCCTGTCGGTGCTGGAGTACTTCATCAACACCCACTCGGCGCGCAAGGGCCTGGCGGACACCGCGTTGCGGACCGCCGAGTCCGGCTACCTGACCCGCCGGTTGGTGGACGTGTCTCAGGACGTGATCGTCAGGGAGAACGACTGCGGCACCGAGCGAGGCGTCGATCTTCCGATTGCCGAGACGTACGCCGACGGCAGCGTGCATGTTCACGAACATGCCGAGACTTCGGTGGAGGCCAGGACCGCCTCCGTCGATGTGGTGGATCCGCGGGGCTCCAAAGGCGGGGTCATCATTCCGGCCGGCACCGACATCCGCTCCGAGCACATCGAAGCCGCTGTTGCCGCCGGGGTGACCGTCGTCAAGGTGCGTTCGGTGCTCACCTGTGAGACGGCGATCGGTACCTGCGCGTCCTGCTACGGCAGGTCGCTGGCCACCGGCAACCTGGTGGACGTCGGTGAGGCGGTCGGCATCGTCGCCGCACAGTCCATCGGCGAGCCGGGAACGCAGCTGACCATGCGTACGTTCCAGACCGGTTCCGCGTCGGGTTCCTCAGACATCACCCAGGGTCTGCCGCGGGTGCAGGAGCTGTTCGAGGCGCGCATCCCGAAGGGCAGGGCGCCGATCGCGGACGCCGCCGGACGGGTCCAGCTCGACGACAGCGACAAGTTCCTGAAGATCACCATCATCCCGGACGACGGGAGTGACGAGGTCGTCTACGAGAAGCTGCCGAAGACGCAGCGGCTGGCGACGATCGCCGTCGACGGCTCGGAGCGACTCATCGCCGACGGCGATCAGGTGGAGGTCGGCCAGCAGCTGCTGGAAGGCAACGCCGATCCGCACGAGGTGCTGCGGGTGATGGGCGCCCGGCAGGTGCAGCTGCACCTGACCAGCGAGGTGCAGAACGTGTACCGCGCGCAGGGCGTGTCGATCCACGACAAGCACATCGAGGTGATCGTCCGGCAGATGCTCCGCCGGGTGACGGTCATCGACTCCGGTTCCACCGAGTTCCTGCCGGGTGCGGTGATCGAGCGCGGCGAGTTCGAGCACGTCAACCGCAGGACGATGGCGGAGGGCGGCGAGGCTGCCGCCGGGCGTCCGGTGCTGATGGGCATCACCAAGGCGTCGCTGGCGACCGATTCCTGGCTCTCGGCGGCCTCCTTCCAGGAGACCACCAGGGTCCTGACCGATGCCGCGATCAACGCCAAGAGCGACAAGTTGGTGGGTCTGAAGGAGAACGTCATCATCGGCAAGTTGATCCCGGCCGGTACCGGCATCGCCCGTTACCGCGACATCTCGGTCAACCCCACCGAAGAGGCCAGGGCGGCTGCCTATGCATTGCCGACGTTCGACGACACGTACTACTCCGGCGACTTCGGTAGTGGCGTCACCGGCGCCGCGGTGCCGCTGGACGACTACGACATGGGTCGCGACTACCGCTGAGCAGGGTATCCGCTGTGCGGTGATCCCGGAGGCCGTGAGCTTCCGGTCGGTGGACGAAGGGCCGGTTCCCACTGGGAACCGGCCCTTTTCGTTGCTCGGGAACAGGTTCCGCCGGCTCGTCACCTCACCCCGCTGGGCGCGCCCGCGATTTCCGGCTCGGCGACTCTCTGGCTCGGCGACTCTCCGACTCGGCGACTCTCCGACTCGGCGACTCTCCGACTCGGCGAGGATCAACTTCGGCTACGAGGCTTTGATTGTTGCTGCTGTCACTCCCGCCACAAAGCACCCGAAGTTGATCCGCGCGGGCAACGGCAGGACCTGAGTTCGGCGGGAGTTGTGCAGCGAAAGCGCCAGACTCGACGGTTGCACCCGGGACGTCTCAGGATCGACTCTGAAGGGTTTCTCCGGCCTGTCATGTCCGCAGAGCGTCGACAGTCGCGGCGTCGACGTCGAGGACGACGGTGTGGTAACTGTCGATCGGGGCCAGCACGGCATCACGCGGACCGGTTCGCCAGTCGTCACTGCCGTAGAAGTCCTCTTCCTGCCGGTCGCGTTCCCCGATGCTGGCGAAGGCGCGCATGAGGTAGGCGTGATCACCGTCGTCGGGCACCACCGACGGTCCGGTAGCCACCACGTCGATGCCGTAACGGTCGAGCAGTGGGCGCGCCTTGGCCATCGCACCCAGGAACTCCTCCAATCGGTCGGGCAGCACCTTGTAGGTACGGATCTCCAGGATCATGCACAGCAGTCTGCCAGCGCGGCGGCTCTGGTGTGCGCGGCGTCACACTCGGAGGACCTGCGGCCCCAGGACCGAGTAACGGTGGGCGTCGTGGGCCGGCAGCGCGGTATCGGTGATGAGCGCCTCGAACTCCGATACATCGGCGAACCGGCAGAAGCTGGTGACGCCGAACTTGGTGTGGACCCCCACGAACAGGCGCCGGCGAGCCGAGTGGGCTGCGGTTCGCTTGACGGCGGCCACGGCCGGGTCGGGGGTGGTCAGACCGTGTTCGCGGGAGATGCCGTTGGCGCCCAGGACAGCGAGATCGATGACCAGCTCGGCGAGCATCGAGGTGGCCCAGTGGTCGACGCTGGCCAGGGTCCGTCCGCGTACCCGACCGCCCAGGATGATCACCGTGTGCTGCGAGCTGAGAGCCAGCAGCCCGGCCGAGGTCAGCGACGAAGTGACGACAGTTAACGGACGCTGCACCGTGACCAGCTGCTCGGCAATCAGCTGCGGTGTGTACCCCTCGTCCAGATACACGGTTTCGGCGTCGTCGAGCTGGTCGACGGCGGCGACGGCTATCCGGTGCTTCTCCGCCACCCGGCTGCCGGACCGGAGATCGATGCTGGTCTCGTAGCCGGCGCTCTCGACGGGATAAGCGCCGCCATGGGTGCGGCGGATGAGTCCGTGATCCTGGAGCAGCTTGAGATCGCGGCGGACGGTTTCGGTGGCCACCTCCAACCGCTCGGCCAGCTCGGTGACGCCGATGTGACCGGTTCCACGCGCGTGGTCGAGGATCAGCCGTCGCCGCTGTTCACCTGCCTTGACCGACAAGGTGTCTCCCTCCGCGCCGAGGACCCGCGTCCCGCCTCTGCAAGCGACGAACCAATCGGACAGCCGGGGAGCTTTCCCGCCCGAACCAGTGGCACGCCTCACAGACAGGATGCCGGATGCCGTCCGGTGCCGCCACATCCGTCGAACTGAGCGATGCGCGGGTTCGACCGCACCAGAACTCCCGTCCAGCGCACTGCCGGGCGCGGGTTCTGCGGTTCGTCCCTCTGCCCTGGGGCTTCTCGCGAACAGATTCAGTGGATACCACCGACTGAGTTGCTGTTATCCGCCGAAACTGTTCGCCAGACCGAGCACCTGCTGGTCGCCCCGGCCCGGCGAGGTACCTCAAACCCAGTTCTCCACAGCGAACACACATTCCAGGGCCGAGCACCGGCTGGTCGCCCCGGCCCGGCGAGGTACTCCTCCGCTGTCTGGGGTGGTCTGCCACCCGGGGATCACGCTGTAGACTGGACGTCGAGTACCCAGCGCTGTGATTCGGTCTGCCCCCGCTACCTCCATCGCCCCTCGGGCCAGGAGGCGTGCGGATCAGTGGAGACCGGATCGGCGGAGTCGACAGCCGAGCATCGTTGTCACCCGTCCGGCATCCGCCCTCGCGAGTTCTGCCTCGTCGGCCCCGAAGGTTCCGCGTCGAACCCCTGGCCGGTCCAGTAGTGTTCGCGATCGGCCAGCACATGCTGGGTTCTTGTCGCATGCTCAGGGCGGTCGGTTCAGCGCTGGGCGTCGACCGAGTGTCGCCCAGTTCGCGGTCCGGGTAGTTCCCGGATCCGAGGGCGTCGCTCTGCAGTCCGCACGCCCTCGAGGCGGACGGACGCCGGTGGCACTGGCCCGCCAGAGCCGCCGCCGAGCACGTCCGAACCGTCACACAGCCGGAAGACAGGAAGAAGCAGCCACCAGATGCCCACGATCCAGCAGTTGGTCCGCAAGGGCCGCCAGGACAAGATCACCAAGTCCAAGACACCCGCACTCAAGGGTTCCCCGCAGCGCCGCGGTGTGTGCACCCGCGTCTACACCACCACCCCGAAGAAGCCGAACTCGGCGTTGCGGAAGGTCGCTCGGGTCAAGTTGACCTCGCAGATCGAGGTCACTGCCTACATTCCGGGTGAGGGACACAACCTGCAGGAACACTCCATCGTGCTGGTTCGTGGCGGCCGGGTGAAGGACCTGCCCGGAGTTCGGTACAAGATCATCCGCGGATCGCTCGACACCCAAGGTGTCAAGGGACGGAAACAGGCTCGCAGCCGCTACGGCGCGAAGAAGGAGAAGAGCTGATATGCCGCGCAAGGGACCCGCTCCGCGTCGGCCACTGGTCGCCGACCCGGTGTACAACTCGCCCATGGTCACCCAGCTGGTGAACAAGGTGCTGCTGGATGGCAAGCGGTCGATTGCCCAGTCCATCGTCTACGGCGCACTGGAAGGTTGCCGCGACAAGACCGGCGCCGATCCGGTCGTCACTCTCAAGCGTGCGCTGGACAACGTCAAGCCATCGCTGGAGGTCAAGAGTCGTCGCGTCGGTGGCGCCACCTACCAGGTGCCGATCGAGGTCCCGGCTCGCCGGCAGACCACCCTGGCCCTGCGCTGGCTGGTCGGCTATTCCAAGGCCCGTCGGGAGAAGACGATGACCGAACGGCTGATGAACGAGCTGCTCGACGCGAGTAACGGCCTCGGCGCTGCCGTCAAGCGACGCGAGGACACGCACAAGATGGCCGACTCGAACAAGGCGTTCGCGCACTACCGCTGGTAACCGGGCTGCGCCGGGTGACGGAGATCCGTCATCCGCCGCCTGCGGTCCGGCTCGAAAGACCGAGTTCCACGATCGACACATCGACAGACAAGAGAGATCGCAGTGGCTTCCAAGGCCCTCGACAGGACCCGCAACATCGGCATCATGGCGCACATCGATGCCGGTAAGACCACCACCACCGAGCGGATCCTGTTCTACACAGGCATCAACTACAAGATCGGTGAAGTCCACGACGGCAACGCCACCATGGACTGGATGGAGCAGGAGCAGGAGCGGGGCATCACCATCACCTCCGCGGCGACCAAGACGTCGTGGAAAGACCACACCATCAACATCATCGACACCCCCGGCCACGTCGACTTCACCGTCGAGGTCGAGCGATCCCTGCGCGTGCTGGACGGCGCCGTCGCCGTCTACGACGGCGTCGCCGGCGTCGAACCGCAGACCGAGCAGGTCTGGCGGCAGGCCGAGAAGTACCACGTCCCGCGGATGTGTTTCGTCAACAAGCTCGACCGGACCGGTGCGAACTTCTTCCGTTGTGTCGACATGATGGTGGACCGGCTCAATGCCACACCTGCGGTGCTGCAACTGCCGATCGGCGCCGAAGGCGACTTCATCGGCGTCGTCGACCTGATGACGATGAAGGCCCTCACCTGGCGCGGCGAGACCGACATGGGGGAGGCGTACACCGAGGAAGAAATTCCCGGAGATCTGCAGGCGCAGGCCGCCGAATACCGAGAGAAGCTGGTCGAGGTGATCAGCGAGAACGACGACGAGGCGATGGAGTCCTACCTCGAGGGCACCGAACTGCCGGTTGCGGAACTCAAGGCCGCGCTGCGCAGGGCCACCATCGCGTCGAAGGTGAACCCGGTCGTCTGCGGGTCCGCGTTCAAGAACAAGGGCGTGCAGCCGATGTTGGACGCCGTCGTGGATTACCTGCCCTCGCCGGTGGACGTCGGGGCCGTGCACGGCACCCTGCAGGACGGCGTCACCCCGGCCGAGCGCGAACCGGACCCCACCGTGCCGTTCTGCGGGCTGGCGTTCAAGGTCGCCACCGACCCGCATCTTGGCAAGCTGACCTTCGTCCGGATCTACTCAGGCACCCTGAACACCGGCACCCAGGTGGTGAACGCAACCCGGGATCGCAAGGAACGGATCGGCAAGATCTACCAGATGCACGCGAACAAGCGTGAGGAGCTGGCCAGCGTCTCCGCCGGCGACATCTGCGCCGTGATGGGTCTCAAGCAGACCACCACCGGCGAGACGCTCTCCGACCCGGCGAACCCGATCGTGCTGGAGTCGATGACCTTCCCGGACCCGGTGATCTCGGTGGCCATCGAGCCCAAGACCAAGGCGGACCAGGAGAAGCTGGGCACCGCGATCCAGAAACTCGCCGAAGAGGACCCGACGTTCAAGGTCCAGAACGACGAGGAGACCGGCCAGACCGTCATCTCCGGTATGGGCGAGCTGCACCTGGACATCCTGGTCGACCGGATGCGCCGCGAGTTCAGGGTCGAGGCGAACATCGGCAAGCCACAGGTCGCCTACCGGGAGACCATCCGCGGAACGGTCGAGCGACTGGATTACACCCACAAGAAGCAGACGGGTGGGTCCGGGCAGTTCGCCAAGGTGCAGATCAAGGTCGAGCCGCTGGACATGACGGCCTCAGAGGGTGCCACCTACGAGTTCGTCAACGCGGTCACCGGTGGTCGCATCCCGCGGGAGTACATCCCGTCGGTCGACGCCGGCGCCCAGGATGCGCTGCAGTACGGCATCCTGGCCGGCTACCCGATGCTCGGCGTCAAGCTCACCTTGCTGGACGGTGGCTACCACGAGGTGGACTCGTCGGAGATGGCGTTCAAGATCGCCGGTTCCATTGCGATCAAGGAGGCCGTCCGCAAGGCGCAACCGGTGATCCTGGAGCCGATGATGGCCGTCGAGGTCGTCACCCCGGAGGAGAACATGGGTGATGTGATCGGCGACCTGAACTCGCGTCGCGGGCAGATCCAGTCGATGGACGAGCGGGCCGGCGCCCGGGTCGTCCACGCGCTGGTGCCGCTCAGCGAGATGTTCGGCTACGTCGGCGACCTGCGGTCGAAGACTCAGGGTCGGGCCAGCTACTCGATGCTGTTCGACAGCTACTCGGAGGTTCCGCAGAGCGTCTCCAAGGAGATCATCGCCAAAGCAACGGGCGAATGAGGACCCGGAGCGACCGCATGCGAGTGAGGACCGGAATTCGTCCGTTGCTGTGGCAAATTCAATACAGCGAAGGCCCGAGGAGCGAAGCGACGAGGTATCGGCGCGTTGCGCCGATGAAAGAGCCGCACTGACCTCCACGCCGAACTCGATAGGAATCCACCGAAGCACCAACAAGTCGTATGACCACAGGGGAAACAACCCGGTGGTCATCGGGTCCGGGCCACATGGCCCCGGTCCAGATCCACCCAACGACGTCGCATCCGATCAGGGTCGCGGACGTTTCCATCAGTCCTGAGGAGGACCGCAGTGGCGAAGGCCAAGTTCGACCGCAGCAAGCCGCACGTCAACATCGGAACCATCGGTCACGTTGACCACGGCAAGACCACCCTGACCGCAGCCATCTCGAAGGTGCTGGCGGAGAAGTTCCCCGACGTCAACAAGGCCGCTGCGTTCGACGAGATCGACAAGGCGCCGGAAGAGCGTCAGCGCGGCATCACGATCAACATCTCGCACCAGGAGTACACCACCGCCAAGCGGCACTACGCGCATGTGGACGCTCCTGGTCACGCCGACTACATCAAGAACATGATCACCGGCGCGGCGCAGATGGACGGCGCGATCCTGGTGGTCGCCGCCACCGACGGCCCGATGCCGCAGACCAAGGAGCACGTGCTGCTGGCCCGCCAGGTCGGCGTGCCCTACATCCTGGTCGCCCTGAACAAGGCCGACATGGTCGACGACGAGGAGATCCTGGAGCTCGTCGAGCTCGAGGTCCGCGAGCTGCTGGCCTCCCAGGACTTCGACGAGGACGCCCCGGTGGTGCGCACCTCGGGGCTGAAGGCTCTTGAGGGCGACCCGGAGTGGGTCAAGACCGTCGTGGAGCTGATGGATGCGGTCGACGAGTCCATTCCGGATCCGGTCCGGGACACCGACAAGCCGTTCCTGATGCCGATCGAGGACGTCTTCACCATCACCGGTCGTGGCACCGTCGTCACCGGCAAGATCGAGCGTGGAGTGCTCAAGGTCAACGAAGAGGTCGAGATCGTCGGCATCAAGCCGAAGTCGTTCAAGACGACCGTCACCGGCATCGAGATGTTCCGCAAGCTGCTCGACACGGCGCAGGCGGGCGACAACGCCGGTCTGCTGCTGCGTGGCACCAAGCGGGAAGAGGTCGAGCGCGGTCAGGTGGTGGTGAAGCCGGGTTCCATCACCCCGCACACCGACTTCGAGGCGCAGGTCTACATCCTCGGCAAGGACGAGGGCGGCCGGCACACGCCGTTCTTCAACAACTACCGCCCGCAGTTCTTCTTCCGCACCACCGACGTGACCGGCGTGGTGACCCTTCCCGAGGGCACCGAGATGGTCATGCCCGGCGACACGACCGAGATGAACGTGAAGCTGATCCAGCCGATCGCCATCGAGGAGGGCCTGCGCTTCGCCATCCGCGAGGGCGGCCGTACCGTCGGAGCCGGTTCGGTCACCAAGATCAACGCCTGACGTCGACCTGCTCCAACTGAGCGATCCGATCTGCTCCAACTGAGCGATCCGATCTGCTCGAACTGAGCGATCCGATCTGCTCGAACTGAGCGATCCGATCTGCTCGAACTGAGCGATCCGATCTGCTCGAACTGAGCGATCCGCTAGGTCGAACTGGGGGATCCGCGGTTCGACACGGACCAGAGACCCCGTCCGGCCACCTGCCGGGCGGGGTCTCTGGGCCTGCGCTTCTGGCGAACAGATTCAGTGGATACCACCGACTGAGTGGTTGTTATCCGCTGAAACTGTTCGCCAGACCGATCACCGACGGGACGCGCCCGGCTTTGGACATGTCAGGCCGGCTCCGGCAGCCGGTTCCGCGGTGGTGCAACAGCACTCCCTCTGATGGCGCCGATCTCGACGAGTCGGCGTCGAGATCTGCAGGCCCGCATGATCCTTTCAGCCACTCGCCCGGGATCTCGCAAGTCGGCCCACGTTACTCGGATCACCAGCCACCCCAGCTCGGTGAGCAGCTCTTCGCGGGCCTTCTCCTCCAGCACCGCTTCGGTGACGTCCTGCCCGGGCTTCAACAGCTCGCGATACTTGCCCCTGCCATCGAACTCCACCAGCACCCCGTACCGCAGGAAAGCCAGATCGACGCGGGCGACGAATCGGTCCCGGTCGTCACGGATCTCAACCTGCAGGGTGGGCTCCGGCAGGCCCCGACCCATCAGGGCAAGCCGGAGGAGACTTTCCCCCGGACTCTCCGCGCGCGCATCCAGCAGCCGCAGCGCACGCCACGCCCGCGCGGATCCCTTGTGCCATCGCGCATACTGCAAGGCGTCCAAGATCTCGGTCCACGAGGTGAGGTTCCCGTGCAGCGCCGCGTCTCCGGCAGCGACCGTGGTGTCGATCGCCGACGTGCGTCCCATGTCGACCAGAGTCCTGGCCACCGACGTGAGATCCACGCCCTGGACGATCATCCGGAACTTCGCCGGTAGTTCGCCGGCGTGAACCCAGCGAGTGGCGGTGCGTCGTCCCCCTCCGGTGCCTGGACGGGTCAGGTGAACAATTGCCCGGTCGAAGTTCACCAGGGGAAGTTCGTGCACTGCCGCAGCGGATTCGTGGCTGACCACCAGCTGCAGCGCCTTGGCCGCTTCGGCCCGGACCCGGATGCGGTACTGCTCGTCCGGGTTCAGGGTGCGGTACAGATGGGTGTCGACGTACAGACCCGAACCGAGCCGGGTGGTTCGGCCCCTACGAACGGCGGCGCGGATCTCTGCGTCCGTGACGCCCGTCTCCAGAAGATCGCGTCGCAGCCGAGGACTCGGCTTTGCTGCCTGTGAGTCCTTGCCCGTACCCCGCTGTGAGTGCATGCCCGGACGCTGTTGTGACGGCGTGGTCGGACCGTGCTGTGACGGCGTGGCCGGACCGTGCTGTGTGTGGGTGGCCGGAGGCTGCTGGGTGTGGGTGGCCGGAGGCTGCTGTGTGTGGGTGGCCGGAGGCTGCTGGGTGTGGGTGGTCGGAGGCTGCTGTGAGTGCATACTCCGAACCTGCCAACGTTCCGGATCGCGAACGAGACGAAGTCCTCGCGGTGTGGACAAGTAACCGTCGGTGCACAACTCGCGGGTCATCCCGTGCTCTGAGTCCGAGCACGCGAGCAGTTTCAGTCGATAGCAACAACTGAGTAGGTGTCAACCACTGAAACTGTTCGGACGATCCGGCACTCCGCGGTGCGGTGCGGTGAGGTGCGGTGCGGTGCGGCGGGAGGTCGCAGGTCTAGGTCGCAGGTCGCAGGTCGCAGGTCAGGCCGCAGGTCTAGGTCCAGGTCGCGGGTCCGGGTCCAGGTCGCTGGTCGCAGGTTCAGGTGGCCCAGGCGCAGGTCCAGCTCCGAGCCGCTCCGCCGGACGGTGACCTCACCGGCACTGACCTTCTGGCGTCATCTCGGACTGGGCGATGGACTTGACCTCACGGGCACTTGACGTTCTAGCGTCCTCTCGAACCGCTTACCGGAAGAGGAAATCGATGCTGATCTGCGCCACCTGCGCTGTCGAGTACGACGAACCGACACCCGCAATCTGCCCGGTCTGCGCGGATGAACGGCAGTGGGTGCCAGCCGGCGGTCAGCGCTGGACCACCTTGGAAGAACTGGCGGCGGCCGGGCAGACACTCAGCTGGACGAACAACGAACCCAACCTGGCCGGCATCGCCACCGACCCCGAAGTCGGGATCGGTCAGACGTCACAGCTGGTTACCACGTCCGCCGGCTCACTGTTGTGGGATCCGGTGGGCTACGTCGACGACGAGACGGTTGCCGCCGTGCTGGAGCGAGGTCCGGTGCTGGCGATCGCCGCCAGCCACCCGCACATGTACGGCGTGCAGGTGGAATGGTCCCGGCGTCTCGGGAACGTTCCGGTACTGGTCCCGGAGGCCGATCGGCAGTGGCTGGGTCGCGCCGACTCGTTCGTCGAGTACTGGTCCGGCACCAGAGAGATTGCCGATGGGCTGACCTTGCACCAGGTCGGCGGCCATTTCGTCGGAAGCGCGGTGGTCCAGTGGACGGCCGGAGCCGAAGGCAGAGGTGTGCTGTTGACCGGCGACAGTGTCTCCCCGAACCCTGACCGGCAGTCGATCGGCTTCATGTGGAGCTACCCGAACAAGATCCCGTTGTCCGGCGCGGTCGTCGAGCGGTTGGCGACACAGTTGGCGCGGTTCGCCTTCGATCGCATCTACGGCAACTTCAACAACACCATCGATGCTGACGCCAAGAACATTCTTCGCAAGTCGGCCGACCGGCACATCGGTTGGGCACGAGGCGATTTTGACCAGCTCACCTGACCCGGCGAGGCCGAATGCGGTCGTCACCGCGCTGTCGGATTCAGTACTTGACCAGCACGGTGAATCGTTGCAGTTGCGGCGCTATCGTCGTTGCGTAGGTATAAAGATCGGGGTCAGCGCAGGCAGCGGTGATGACGAGACCGAACCGTCCGCTGGCGTAGGCGTATGTCTGGGCAGTGGCCGGTAGATCCGGGAAGTGCGTGCGGAGACCGGCGAATTCGACCCTGGTGGAACTGGCAACTCCGTTGACGGACGCGGCCAGCAAAGTCCCCTGGGTGTTGACGGCCTCGACCGTCGACGGATCGGACTTCAGCAACCGGGTGAGCTGGGCGACGGCGTCCTGGGCGAGTTCGGCACTGGTGCGCCTCTCACCCGCCGGGTACATCGGCTGGGCCACCATGACACTGCAGCCATCGCCGACCTTGTACGTCAGCGCTCCGGCTTGGTGGGCGATGATCGTCCAACCGGGGATCTTCTTGGGAAGCTGCCAGGCCAGATTCTTGGGCGGCGCACCGGCAACCAGCTTGGCCAGTGCTGTGTCGCGGTCGGTGTTGGCCGATGAGGGCAAGTGCGCCGAAGTGATTGCCGTCGTCGGGGCTGAAGGTGCGGTGGCAGTGTCCGCGGTTGACGGCGTGGTGGCAGTGTCCGCGGCTGACGGTGCCGTGGCAGTGTCGGGGGCTGAGGGTGCGGTGACAGTGTCGGGGGCTGACGGCGTGGTGGCAGTGTCAGCAGCCGAGTCAACCTCCGATGCAATGGTGACGATCTCGGGGACCGAATCGACCCGGGTTGCGGTCGGCGGGCCGGAACCACCGGAATCGGCCGCAGACAGCGCGGCCACCGCGCTACCCGCCGACGAGGTCGAACATCCGGCGAGCACCACGGAGATCACCACTCCCACCGCAGCGGCCAGGTACGTGCGCATCAGAATCCCCTTTTGCACATAGCTCCCTACGCGAACTCAGCCGACCGTATCGGTCGCTGACACCCGGCTCTGGAGTTATCCACATGCGGCCGCGGATCGCCTTTTCGGCCCTCGATCCGATGCTTCCGAAGTTCCGATCGTGCCCGAAGGTCAATCGATGAACCGCTGCAGCCAGCGCAACGGCTGGGAGACGAGCAACAGCTGCCTGGCGTGGGACAGGGCGAGGTACAGGGGTGAACCTCGCGGAGTCCTTCTTGTGCCGCCGGATCGGGCCGGCGGCAGCCAGTGCGGCGAGCTGTTCCGATGTCGGCCACCGGACAGGGCAACCGCCGCCGCATCCGCAGTCGTTGACCACCACGACGGCGACGCCCCGGATGATATCGCGTGCCGCAGCGTCGTTGAGTTCTGTCTCGGTCACCCGGGTACCAGCGGCTGTCGGCGTCGACGGACACAAACTGGATCGGGTCGGACGGCTCGGAGCGGGCGCCGCCTCTGCTCGACGGACTGCTGCTCGAAGGTGTCGACGATCTCGACGAACGTCTGGTGCCGGCGGGTGGTCATGCCGATCATGATCAACCCTCGCCCCGACGCCTGTCGAGCTCGATCGAGGCGCCCGCCGCGGATGCAACAATCAGCCGGTGAGTGAACAGCGGGGCTGCCGGATCGCGTTGGTATCGATGCACACCTCGCCGATCGCCACACCCGGGTCCGGAGACGCCGGCGGGATGAACGTCTATCTGGAGGCCGTTTCCCGGCATCTGGTCGCCGAAGGACTGAGTGTCGACCTGCTGACCCGTCGAACCGATCCGGAGCAGCCGGATTCGGTTCGGCTATCGAGCGGAGCTGTGTTGCGGTATCTGACGGCCGGACCTTCCGATGCGGTGCCCAAGGCCGAACTCGGACGCTTCGTCGAGGAGTTCTCCCATGAGCTGACCGATCTTGAACCCTACGACGTGGTGCACTCGCACTACTGGTTGTCCGGCGTCGCCGGTCTCGCGCTGGCCAGGGCCAGCGATGCACCGCATGTGCTGAACCTGCACACCGTCGCGGCCATGAAGAATGCCGCATTGGCCCCTGGGGACGCCCCCGAACCGGAGTACCGCCTGCGCTGGGAGCGTGACCTGGTCCGAGCCAGCGCGCTCACCATCGCCGCGACATCCGCGGAGGCGCAAGCGGTTTGCAGCCACTACGGCGCCGAACCGGACCAGCTGACGGTGATACCGCCGGGCGTCGACCGGGAGCTGTTCCGTCCCGATGCCCCCGCACCGAACTGGCTGCACACCCTGCGGCCGGCGGGTCTACGTGCCGCGGTGGCCTCGGGTGGCTACCTGATGATGGCGGCGCGGACCCAGCCGTTGAAGGGTCACGATCTGGCGATCCGCGCGCTGGCCACGATGGATCCGGGAACCCGGCCGCCGCTGGTCATGGTCGGTGACGTGAGTCCAGGTCAGGACGAGTATCGCTCCGAGTTGGATGCGTTGGTGCGCCGACGCGGACTGGAGGGCGAGGTGTGGTTCCTGCCCGCACAGCCGCGGGAGCGGCTGGCCGATCTGCTGCGTGGTGCCGTTCTGCTGCTGGCACCATCGCACTCCGAGACCTTCGGCCTCATCACCCTGGAGGCCGCCGCCTCCGGCACCCCCACCTTTGCGTCCAGGGTGGACGGTCTGGCCGAAGCCGTCAGCGACGGTGTGTCCGGAATCCTTGTGTCGAGCTTCGATCCGGAAATCTGGGCGGCGGCCATCGGCGAACTACTGATAAGGCCGGAAAGCCTTGCGGCGATGGCGCTTTCGGCGCGGCGCTACGCTTCCCACTTCGACTGGGCGGTGGTGGCCGCCACCTTGGCCGGACACTACCGGCAGCTGTCGGCGCTCATCTCACCAGGAACGCCGTGTTCGGGCTGACGCTGCGAACGGTGTTGTTCCTGCACGCGCACCCGGACGACGAGACGCTGGCGACCGGCGGCACCATCGCCCGCCTGGTCGATGAGGGCGTCCGCGTCGGTGTGCTCACGGCCACCCGCGGGGAACGCGGCGACGTGGTGCCCGGTTCGCTCGGCCCGGATGCAGACCTGCGGTCCATGCGGCTGGCAGAACTGGCGCTGGCACTGGATGCGCTCGGTGTCACCGACCACTTCTTCCTCGGCGATCCTGGCGCCCGGGCGTCGACGGCGTCGGCGCGTCGATACACCGACTCCGGCATGCAATGGAGCGCAACTGGTACGGCGGTTCCGGCCACCGACATCACGCCGGATTGTCTGACGGCGGCGCCGGTCGAAGAGGTGGTCGCCGACCTCTGCGCGCTGATCGACGCCTACCGGCCCGACCTGATCATCAGCTACGACGCCGGCGGTGGCTACGGACACCCGGACCACATACGTCTGTATGAGACCGGGCTGCAATCCGCCAGCCTGGCCGGCGTGCCATTTGCCGAGGTCGTCCCGTCCGGTGCCGAGACCCATACCGATGACGACCGGTTGGAGGCGGTTGACGTGTCCGCCCAACGCCCCCGGCGGATGCGGGCGCTCCGCTGCTATCGCAGCCAGCTCGAGCAAGTGCATGACGATCACGTGATCCATGTCGGCGGCCAGCGACAGGAGCTACCCACGATCGAGTACTTCCGACTGAGCTGACGGGCAGCACGCCGACCGGCAGCCTGCCCGCCAGCGTCGAACGATGACGTCGGTGCGATGATGCGCCCATGTTTGTCGCGATTACGGCCGGCCTTGCGGCGCTGGTGCACGTCTACATCTTCGTCATCGAGTCGCTGAGATTCCTCACCCCGTCGACGATGAAGGCGCTCGGCATCCGCAGCACCGAGGAAGCCGAGATCATGAAGCCGTGGGCCTTCAACCAAGGTTTCTACAACCTGTTCCTGGCCGTCGTCGCGGCCGTCGGGCTGGTGGTGTTCCTGGCGGCCGGGGACGGAAACGTCGGGGAGGCGGTCGGTCGGTCGCTGATCTGGGCCGCCGTTGCCTCGATGCTGGCCGCGGCACTGATCCTGGTCGGCAGCGATCGCAGCAAGGCCCGCGCCGGCGCGGTTCAGGGGCTGTTCCCGTTGTTGACCGTCATCGCATTGGTGGTGAGCTGACACATGACCGACTCCCCGGACCTGGACATGGTGCTGCTGGTGAACGGCGAACGGCACGATGTGACGCTCGACCCGCGCACCACCGTGCTGGACGCACTGCGAAATCGCTTGGCGTTGACCGGCACCAAGAAGGGTTGCGACCAGGGGGCGTGCGGGGCCTGCACGGTGCACGTCGCCGGCAGGCGGGTGCTCAGCTGCCTGATGTTGGCGGTGCAGGCCGATGGTCTGGAGATCAAGAGCATCGAAGGTGTTGGTACGCCGACGGATCCAGACCCGATGCAGCAGGCATTCATGGATCATGATGCGTTCCAGTGCGGCTACTGCACGCCGGGTCAGGTGATGTCCGCGCTCGCGCTGATCGCGGAGGGCCGAGCCGGTGACGACGCCGAGGTCCGGGAGTTCATGTCCGGCAACCTCTGCCGCTGCGGCGCCTACCCGCACATCGTGGATGCGATCCGGGAAGTGGCCAGTGGCGCAGCCGACATCGACCGATCGGCCGGCTCCTGATGCGGCGCTTCGACTACTTGCGGCCTCGTTCGGTTGCCGAGGCAGTGGCTGCTGGAGCAGAGCAGGGGAGCCAGTTCCTGGCCGGCGGCACCACCCAGCTCGACTTGATGAAGGATGGCGTGCTGTCGCCGCGGCGCCTCGTCGACCTGACCCGGCTGCCGCTGCGCGACGTGTCCCAGGACGGCGACGCGCTGCTCGTCGGCGCTCTGGTGACGATGGAGCAACTTGCGGTCCATCCGTTGCTCGAGCGGGCGCCCGTGGTACGTGAGGCATTGCTGGCCGGTGCATCGGTGCAACTGCGCAACATGGCCACCATCGGCGGGAACCTGTTGCAGCGCACCAGGTGCCGCTATTTCCGGGATTCGGCGGTGGCGCACTGCAACAAGCGGGCACCCGGCTCCGGCTGTGCGGCGGTGACCGGCCATGCCCGGGCGCACGCCATCCTCGGCGCCGGTCCGAACTGCATCGCGGTGCACGCCTCCGACCTGGCGGTCGCTCTGGTGGCTCTGGACGCCGCCGTGCGCATCACCGGCACCGCCGGCGACCGCACCGTTCCGCTGACCGAGTTCTACTCTGTTGCCGCCGACCGCCCCGACCGGGAGAACAGCCTTGCCCCAGGGGATCTCATCACGCAAGTGCGGATCCCGCTACCGGCCACCCACTCGCGATCCGGGTACCTGAAGGTGCGCGATCGCGCCTCCTATGAGTTCGCCCTCACCTCGGCAGCGGTGCTGCTCGAACTGGACGGCGACATCATCCGGTCCGCCAGGGTCGGGCTGGGTGGAGTGGGCACTGTGCCCTGGCGAGCACGCCGAGCCGAACAGCTGCTGACCGGTGCGCCGTCAACCACTGCCGCCTTTCGCAGCGCTGCCAATGCCGAGATGGTCGGAACCTTCACGGTGCCCGCCACCGAGTTCAAGGTCGAACTGGCCAAGCGTACGTTGGTCCGGCAACTGGAAACCGTTGCGGCGCTGCACTCGTCCGGAGCCGAGCGTTGACCGCCACCGAAGCGCCCACTACCACCGGCGCTCAGGGGCGCGCCGAGATCGGCGCCGGCATCAACCGGGTGGATGGGCCGCTGAAGGTGGCTGGGCAGGCCCCGTTCGTCAACGACTTCGCGCCGGACAACGTCTGCCACGGCGCGCTGGTGCAGAGCACGATAGCGGCCGGCCGGATCGCCCGGATCGACACCGCGGCGGCGTCAGCCGCGCCCGGCGTCATCGAGGTCATCTCTCATCTGAACGCGCCGGCGCTGGCCGATCCCACGATCAAACCGCCGCCGCCCTTCCAGAACCAGGCGATCAGCCATCACGGTCAGTACGTTGCGCTGGTCCTTGCCGAGACATTCGAGCAGGCAACGGATGCGGCCGACCTCATCGACATCGCCTACCACCGGACCGACCCGCTGGTCGATCCCAGCGATCCACGTGCCGTGCCCGAGGAGAACGTGTTCGACACCGACACCGACCGGGGCGATCCGGATGCCGGATTCGCGCACGCGGACGTAGTGATCGACGCCGAGTACAGCACTGCGGAGAACACCAACAATCCGCTTGGCCTGTTTGCCACCATCGCCTGGTGGGACGGCGACACCGTCACGGTCCGGGACGCCACCCAGGGGCCGATGTCCGCCTCGAAGGGTCTGGCGAAGACCTTCGGCATGCCGGAGTCGGCTGTGCGGGTGCTTGCCCCGTACGTCGGCGGCGGATTCGGGGCGGGCCTGCGGCTCTGGCCGCACATCGTCGCGGCCGTGATGGCCGCCAGGATGGTGCGACGCCCGGTGTCGGTGGTGTTGACCAGACCGCAGATGTTCACCGGCATCGGGCATCGGCCGCCATCCAAGCAGCGGATCAGGATCGGCGCGACATCGGGCGGCACCGTCACCGCCGTCGAGCATCTGTCCACCGTCACCACCTCGATGAATGACGGGACCTACGAAACCGTCACCGACGGGACCAACTCGGGTTACGACTTCACTCACCTGCGGACCAGGGATCGGCATGTCCGGTTGAACGTCCCGAGCGCGGGGGCGATGCGGGCGCCGGGGGAGGCGCCCGGCAACTTCGCGATCGAGACGGCGATGGACGAGCTGGCGGTTGTGCTCGGCATCGATCCGATCGAGCTGCGGATGCGGAACTACGCGAACATCAACCCGGCCAACGGATATCAGTGGTCGAGCAAGGCACTGGACGAGTGCTACCGGCGCGGCGCCGAGCTCATCGGCTGGGCCGACCGCAATCCCGAGATCGGCTCGATGCGGGATGGTCATTGGCGCATCGGCTACGGGACGGCAGGCGTCTGCTTCTTCTGGTGGCAACCGCCGTGCACCGCCGAGGTCACCCTGCGGGCCGATGGCACCGTCCTGGTCCGAGCCGCCACCACCGACATCGGAACCGGCACCTACACGGTGATGGGCCAACTCGCGGCCGAACTGCTCGACATCCCGGTACCCGCCGTCACCGTGGAACTCGGGGACTCGCAGCTGCCGTCGGCGGCCGGAGCCGGTGGGTCCGGGCTGACTGCCGCGCTCGGCAATGCGATCGCCGACGCCTGCCGCCAGATCAACGCCAGGCGGCCGATGGCCGGCGCATCCGGCGTCGCCGGCGACATCACCGCTACCGGAACCAGCGAACCGCCGGAACCGGACGAGGTGCAACTCTCCCCGTCCGGCGCGTTCGCCGCCCGGTTCGTGAAGGTCAGGGTCGACGCGGACCTCGGAGTCATCAAGGTCGATCGTGTGGTGTCGGTGGTCGACGCCGGGCGGATCCTCAACGAGAAGACAGCCCGAAGCCAGATCGTCGGCGGCACGGTCGGCGGTATCGGGCATGCTCTGCTCGAGCGGACGCTGACCGACACCGACACGGGCCGGATCGCCAACGCCACGCTCGGCGACTACCTGATCCCGGTGAACGCCGACGTACCGCAACTGGACGTCGAATTCGTCGGCGGCCGGGACCGGTACAACGGCATCGGCGTCAAAGGGGTGGGCGAGATCGGTCTGGTCGGCGTCGCGGCGGCCATCGGGAACGCCGTCTTCCACGCCACCGGAGTGCGGCTGCGCGACCTACCCTTCACCCTGGATCGGCTGCTCTGACGTTTTCCGGCTCGCTCACCCGGTGCTCCGCGCCGTGGCCGGAATCGGCGCTGTGTTCGAGATGAGTGCGGTGGGCGGGATCAGCGCGGGATCGGCGGCCACCACCGCAAAGCTCGTGTAACGGACCATGCATTCGCCCTGCTCACCGGAGTCGTCGGTGTACATCTCCACCGTGTCGCCGTCGACTCTGAGCCGCGGAGTGAGCGACGGTCGGCAGTTCTGGTCCAGGAAGCCGGCGAAGATGACGGCGTCCCGGGGCGCCGCATCGATCGCCCAAGCCAAGTCGCCCCTGAGCCGGGAATCGCGGAAGTGCCGAAGGAATGCATCCCGGGCTACCGGTTTGCCCTCCCGGGTGACCAACGTCGCGGGCACCCGCTGGAACTCCTGAGAGCTCAGTGTCTTGCTCCACCGCAGCGGCACCTCTCGACCCTGTGCGGCCGGATCGGAATCCGGGGAGCCGGCTCCGGTGACCGTTAGTCGACATCCGGCCAGGACCGTGGCGAGCGTCACCACCCCGACCAGCACACCCAGGAGTCGTGACGTGACAGCAGTACCCAGGATCCTCATGTCGGTCGGGACGGTGCCAGCTGGTATCCGGTTGCACCCGCCCGCGCCGACGTGCGACACGATCGCTGACCGGTGCTGATCGCCGCGACGGGACCACCGGCGTCGACGGCCCTGGCCGCGGCGTGATGCCGGATCGGCCGGCCGCCCCGTCAGACTCCTCGCCGTCATCCGATTTGAACCGTTGGCCCCTCGTGAGGCATACTTTTCAGGTTGCCCTCAGCGGGTTGCGCTTCGGCGCGGCCCGCACACTCCGATCACCCAGCTCGACCTGGCGGAACGTCACCCGGATGATCGGCAGGGGCGACCGACCGTAGTAGATCTCAGCAGGACACGAGCGCTCCACTGCGAGCGCTGCCGATCCGTGCGGGCCTTCCCGGCACTTGTGGGCGGGCGGACGCATGAGCAGGTGGGCGACACACCCGACTGCGTGGACCGGTGAACCCGGATTGATGAACAGCGGCAGCGGAACGTCCTTGGACGCTTCGGGCGAACCACTGGGAGCGCCCCGGCGGGAAGCACCGGGCCCTGCTCGCCATCAATGCGGCGGCAGTGCACAGGACCTCAGTGTCCGGCTTGCTCGGCCGGCACACCGACAGACGACATGAAGGACGGCAAGCGTGGCGGGACAGAAGATCCGCATCAGGCTGAAGGCCTACGACCACGAAGCGATCGACGCCTCGGCGCGCAAGATCGTGGAGACGGTGACGCGCACGGGCGCAAGGGTGGTCGGCCCTGTTCCGCTGCCCACCGAGAAGAACGTCTACTGCGTCATCCGCTCGCCGCACAAGTACAAGGACTCCCGCGAACACTTCGAGATGCGGACCCACAAGCGGCTGATCGACATCCTCGACCCGACACCGAAGACGGTGGACGCGCTGATGCGCATCGATCTGCCTGCCTCGGTCGACGTCAACATCCAGTAGCGGATCTCGAATTCTTAGCCCCCGGCCGACGCTGCCGGGGAGATGGGTTTCCACATCATGGCCAACACTCTGAAGGGCATCCTGGGTCACAAGCTCGGGATGACGCAGGTCTTCGACGCCTCCAATCGGATCGTCCCGGTGACCGTTGTCGCCGCCGGTCCGGTTGTCGTGACCGCCGTCCGTACCGTCGAGAAGGATGGATACAACGGGGTGCAGTTCGCGTTCGGCGCGATCGACCCCCGCAAGGTGACCAAGCCGGTAGCCGGTCATTTCAACAAGGCAGGTGTCACCCCGCGCCGTCACCTGGTCGAGCTGCGGACCGAGGATGTCAGCGGATACCAGGTCGGTCAGGAGTTGACGGCCGAGCAGGTGTTCGATGCGGGCGCCGAGGTGGACGTGACCGGTACCTCCAAGGGCAAGGGCACCGCCGGTGTGATGAAGCGCCACGGCTTCAAGGGTCTGTCCAGTGGACATGGTGTCCACCGCAAGCATCGGGCCCCCGGCTCCATCGGTGGCTGCTCCACTCCTGGCCGGGTGTTCAAGGGGCTGCGGATGGCTGGCCGGATGGGCAACGTCACCGTCACCACGCAGAGCCTGACCGTGCACGCGGTGGATGCCGACAGAGGTCTGCTGCTGATCAAGGGGGCCGTGCCCGGCCCCAAGGGTGGTCTGGTCATGGTCAAGACCGCCGTCAAGAGCGCCGCTGCAGGCTCTGCCGGCGGCGGGAAGGGTGACGCCTGATGAGTACCCCCATATCTGTTCCGGTGTCCACCCCGGCCGGTGACACCGCCGGTACGGTCGAGCTGCCCGGCGACATCTTCGACGCCACGTCGAACATCCCGCTGATGCACCAGGTCGTGGTGGCCCAGCTGGCCGCCGCCCGGCAGGGCAGCTCCAAGGTCAAGACCAGGGCCGAGGTCCGCGGCGGCGGCAAGAAGCCGTACCGCCAGAAGGGCACCGGCCGGGCACGGCAGGGTTCCACCCGGGCGCCGCAGTTCGTCGGAGGTGGCATCGTCCACGGGCCGTCACCTCGCGGCTACGAGCAGCGGACGCCGAAGAAGATGAAGGTAGCAGCGCTCCGCGGCGCCCTGTCGGATCGGGCCCGCTCCGGCAACGTGCACGTGTTGTCGTCGCTGGTCGAGGGCGACACCCCGTCGACCAGGGTGGCGGTGTCGGCGCTGGCTGCCGTGTCGACCGCGAAGAACATCCTGGTAGTCGTCTCTCGCGACGACGAGGCGGGCTGGAAGTCCCTGCGCAACGCCATGAGTGTGCATCTGATCACCGCCGATCAGCTCAACACCTACGACGTGTTGATCTCCGACGACGTGGTGTTCACCAAGGCCGCGCTGGAGGAGTTCCTGTCGTTCGCCAAGCCGGGCAAGAACACGGCCGTGCCGGCCGACGGCGCCGATCAGGTCCAGGCCGCCGATCAGGTCCGGGTCGCCGATCAGGTCCAGGCGTCCGATCCAGTCGAGGCCACCGATCGGCCGGTCGACGTCACCATCTCCAAGATCGCCGACATCCCGGCCGAGGGTTCTGAGGAGTCCGACAAGTGATCGCCAATCCTCGCGACATCATCCTGCGTCCCGTCGTCTCCGAGAAGAGCTACGGACTGCTGGAGAGCGGGCGGTACACCTTCGAGGTGCACCCGGACGCGAACAAGACGCAGGTCAAGATCGCCATCGAGCAGATTTTCGACGTCACCGTCACCGCGGTGAACACGCTCAACCGCCAGGGCAAACGCAAGCGCACCCGCACCGGTTACGGCCAACGGAAGTCGACCAAGCGCGCGATCGTCACGTTGTCGCCGGACAGCAAGCCGATCGAGATCTTCACGGGCGCCTGAGGACAGGGACACAGACAATGGGTATCCGTAAGTACAAGCCGACGACTCCTGGCCGTCGCGGATCCTCGGTGAGCGATTTCGCCGAGATCACCCGCGACACCCCGGAGAAGTCCCTCATCGCGCCGCTGCACTCCAGGGGTGGCCGCAACGTGCACGGCCGGGTCACCGCCCGGCACCAGGGTGGCGGCCACAAGCGGGCGTACCGGCTGATCGATTTCCGCCGGGCCGACAAGGACGGCGTGCCGGCCAAGGTCGCGCACATCGAGTACGACCCGAACCGTTCCGCGCGGATCGCGCTGCTGCACTTCAGTGACGGCGACAAGCGCTACATCGTGGCGCCGAACCGGCTGCGTCAGGGCGACCAGGTCGAGACCGGACCGTCGGCGGACATCAAGCCGGGCAACAACCTCCCGCTGCGCAACATCCCGGTCGGCACGGTGATCCACGCGATCGAACTCCGCCCCGGTGGCGGCGCCAAGATCGCCCGCAGCGCCGGCACCAAGGTGCAGCTGGTGGCCAAGGACGGTCCGTACGCACAGCTGCGGATGCCGTCCGGTGAGATCCGCAACGTCGACGTGCGATGCCGGGCCAGCATCGGCGAGGTCGGCAACTCCGACCACAGCAACATCAACTGGGGCAAGGCCGGCCGGATGCGCTGGAAGGGCAGGCGCCCGACGGTCCGCGGTGTGGCGATGAACCCGGTCGATCACCCGCACGGTGGCGGCGAGGGCAAGACCTCCGGTGGACGTCACCCGGTCAACCCCGGTGGCAAGCCGGAGGGCCGCACCCGCCGTCCGGGCAAGGCCAGCGACCAGCTGATCGTCCGCCGTCGCCGTAAGGGCGGCAAGAAGCGATGACCGCGAACCAGTGCCCACCCGCGGGCAACGTCCACTCCGAGATCACCGAGACCTGAGCAGGAAGGAAGCAAGAAGATGCCACGCAGTCTGAAAAAGGGTCCGTTCATCGACGACCACCTGCTCAAGAAGGTGGACGTCGCCAACGACAAGGGCTCCAAGTCCGTCATCAAGACCTGGTCCCGGCGCTCGACGATCATTCCCGACATGCTCGGGCACACGATCGCCGTCCACGACGGGCGCAAGCACGTCCCGGTGTTCGTCACCGAGTCGATGGTGGGCCACAAGCTCGGCGAGTTCGCCCCGACGCGGACCTTCAAGGGGCACATCAAGGACGACCGCCGCGCCCGCAGGGGCTGACGGCTCACAATGTCGCCGCGAACCGATGTCGCCCAGAATCCGAGAAGAGGAAAACTCATGAATCCCAAGGCTGTGGCCCGAGGGGATACTGACGCTGACGCGTCGGCTCGCACCAGGGCCCAGGCTCGGCACGTCCATGTGACGCCGATGAAGGCGCGGCGGGTCGTCGACCTGGTGCGCGGTCGGTCGACCGGCGACGCGCTGGCCATCCTGAAGTTCGCTCCGCAGGCCGCGGCCGAGTCTGTCGCCAAGGTGATTGCTTCCGCGGTCGCCAACGGGGAGAACAACCAAGGTCTGAACCCGGACGCCCTGATCATCGAGACCGCCTACGTGGACGAGGGTCCCACCCTCAAGCGGTTCCAGCCACGCGCGCAGGGCCGGGCCTTCCGGATCCGCAAGCGAACCTGCCACATCACCGTCGAGCTGGTCGAGGTCGAACGGGCCGACGACAGCCGTCAGTCCGGCCGTTCCCGTCAGAAGAGTGTCCGAGGGCAAGGTCAGTCGAGTACGAAGGGAAGGACCCGCTAGTGGGTCAGAAGATCAACCCGCACGGGTTCCGGCTCGGTATCACCACCGACTGGAGCTCACGCTGGTATGCCGACAAGTCGTATTCCGACTACGTCGCCGAGGACGTCGCGATCCGCAAGCTGATGGCCACCGGGATGGACCGGGCGGGCATCGCCAAGGTAGAGATCGAGCGCACCCGGGACCGGGTCAGGGTAGATATCCACACGGCCCGGCCGGGCATCGTGATCGGTCGCCGCGGCGCGGAGGCCGACCGGCTCCGCGGGACCCTGGAGAAGCTCACCGGCAAGCAGGTGCAGCTGAACATCCTCGAGGTCCGCAACCCGGAGTCCGATGCTCAGCTGGTCGCCCAGGGGGTTGCCGAGCAGCTCAGCAACCGGGTGTCGTTCCGTCGCGCGATGCGCAAGTCGATGCAGTCGGCTCAGCGGGCCGGCGCCGTGAAGGGCATCCGGATCCAGTGCTCCGGTCGCCTCGGCGGCGCCGAGATGAGCCGCAGCGAGTTCTACCGCGAGGGCCGGGTACCGCTGCACACCCTGCGCGCCGACATCGACTACGGCTTCTTCGAGGCCAAGACCACCTTCGGCCGGATCGGCGTGAAGGTGTGGATCTACAAGGGCGATAAGTCCGGCACCCTGGCCGAGCAGAAGGCCGCCGAAGCAGCTGCCGCGCAGCGTGCCAGTGCTGGCGGAGTTCGCGGCGGCAGCCGGGATGAGCGCCCGCGTCGCCGTGGCGGCGCCTCGGGCACCACTCCCACCTCCACCGACGCCGGTAGGGCCGCCGATGCTCCGGCCGAAGCTTCCCCTGCGCCGGGTGTGGTCGTCGCCGAAACATCCGGATCGGAGGCCTGATCCCCGTGCTGATTCCTCGCAAGGTCAAGCACCGCAAGCAGCACCGCCCGCACCGCACCGGCATGGCGACCGGCGGCACCCGGGTGACGTTCGGCGACTTCGGCATCCAGGCCCTGGAGCCGGCCTACGTCACCAACCGGCAGATTGAGTCCGCTCGTATCGCCATCAACCGGCACATCAAGCGTGGCGGCAAGGTCTGGATCAACGTGTTCCCTGACCGCCCGCTCACCAAGAAGCCCGCAGAGGTCCGGATGGGCTCGGGCAAAGGCTCGCCCGAGTGGTGGGTGGCGAACGTCAAGCCTGGGCGGGTGCTCTTCGAGATGAGCTATCCGACCGAGGCGACGGCTCGTGAGGCACTGCGCCGGGCGATCCACAAACTGCCGATGAAGTGCCGCATCGTGACGCGTGAAGGTGGTGACAACTGATGGCGAAGAAATCCGAGACCAAGGCTGCCGACACCACACCGAAGGCGGACCGGAGTTCGGCTGCTGACCAGCTGCGCGAACTGGGCACCGACGAGCTGACCGGTCGGCTGCTCGAGGCCAAGGAGGAGCTGTTCAACCTCCGCTTCCAAATGGCCACCGGTCAGATGGACAACAACCGCCGTCTGCGTACTGTCCGGCACGACATCGCCAGGGTCTACACCGTGATGCGCGAGCGCGAGCTCGGCCTGTCCGTCGGCCCGGATCAGGTTGCCGGTAAGGAAGGAGCTGCATGAGCACAGCCGAGAATGTGACCGCCGAGAATGTGACCGCGGAGAATGTGGCCGGGGAGAATGCGACCGCGGAGAATGTGCGCGCGGACAGCGTGATCGCGGAGAGCGTGACCGCGGACCGGACGGCCGCGGAGAGCGAGACCGGGGAGAATGCGACCGCGGAGAATGTGCGCGCGGACAGCGTGATCGCGGAGAGCGTGACCGCGGACCGGACGGCCGCGGAGAGCGAGACCGGGGAGAATGCGACCGCAGAGAATGTGCGCGCGGACAGCGTGATCGCGGAGAGCGTGACCGCGGACCGGACGGCCGGGGACATGCCGGCCGGGGACGCCGACGCGGCGCCAACCATGGTCGAGCGCGGCGAGCGCAAGACCCGCGAGGGTTACGTCGTCTCCGACAAGATGGAGAAGACGATCGTCGTCGAGCTCGAGGACCGGGTGAAACACCCGCGCTACGCCAAGGTCATTCGCCGCACCACCAAGGTGAAGGCCCACGACGTGCAGGGAATTGCCGGTATCGGGGACCGGGTGCTGCTCGCCGAGACCCGTCCGCTGTCCGCGACCAAGCGTTGGCGGCTGGTGGAGATCCTGGAGAAGGCCAAGTAGGCAGGCCAGTAGGAGGGCCGAGCAGCTCTCCTACTTCGAGGCAACCCCGATACCCACTAGGAGACTGCTGAAAAACTGTGTCGGTGCGGGGCGGGCCGGTGGGCCGCTGGGACAATCGGTGGATGCAGGGTCGAGCGCCTGATCAGCGGGAGTTATTGGATGTGGAGTCGGTGGCCGGGCAT
>JAABUR0100001483.1_pt1 | contig 41842 bp, 44 predicted proteins | sample 5560091 | NCBI WGS metagenome assembly JAABUR01 (sample SAMN10711879, study PRJNA513375) | rock metagenome | isolation source: Antarctica rocks | place: Antarctica: Victoria Land, University Valley sud | reverse complement strand
GGCCTGCGGATCGAAGGTGCCCAGCTCCCGCGCCCGGGTGTACCACTGCTCGGCCTCGCGGAGGGCGTCGTGGCGCTCGGCCTCGCGCGCCGCCCGGACGAGGGCGGTGTAGGCGGCGCCGGCCAGTCCCGGATCGGTGCGCTCCAGCTCGCGGCTGAGCACCACCGCCCGCTCGTAGTGGTGGGCCAGCAGGCCGGCCAGCGGCCCGTCGGTCTCCGAGGGGAAGCGGTGGCGCAGCCAGCGGGCCACCGCCGCGTGCTGGTCGGCGCGCTCGGAGATGGGGATGGCGGCGTAGGCGACGTCGCGGGTGAGCACGTGGCGGAACGCGTAGTCGCCCGGCCGGTCGTCGTCGGCCACCGACTCGACGATGCCCCGCGCTGCCAGCGACGCGACCGCCGCTTCGGGCCGCTCGCCGTCGGCGAGGGTGGCGATGCCGTCGACCCAGAACCGACGGCCGAACACGGCCGCCAGTTGCACCGCAGCCCGCTCGGCGCCGGGGAGGGAGTCGAGGCGGGCGCCGATCAGCGATCGGATGCCGTCGGGCAGTCCCAGGCGTTCGAAGTCGGTGGTGCCCTGCCAGCGGCCGTCCACCTCCGCGAGGGCTCCTCGCTCGGTGAGGTAGCGGACGAGCTGCTCGAGCAGGAGGGGGTTCCCGCCGGCGGCGTCCAGGATGCGCTGCTCGAGCTGGGGGCCGACCTCGGGGGCGGGCGCCGTCGCCGGGCGGACGAGCTCGGTGGTGGCCGCCAGCAGGTCCCGCAGGAGGCGGCCGGCGGGCTCAGGGCCCAGCGGGGTCAGCGGCACCGAGACGATCCCGGCCCGCCCCCGGCCCAGCCCGCCCCGACGCTCGAGGACCTCGTCACGCCCGAGGGCCAGGACGAGCAGCGGTGCGGGACCCACCCGGGAAGGCAGGCGTTCGAGGAAGCCGAGCACGGCGTCGTCGGCCCACTGCACGTCATCGACCACGGCGATCACGGGGCGGGTCCGGGCCATGCCCTCCAGCACGGTGTGGGCGGCCGCCACCAGCTGGTCCACCACCCGGGCGCGGGTTGGCCCCGGGTCGGGCTCGCTGGCCCGCTGCGGCAGGTCGTGCAGGCCGAGCAGCTGGGCCAGGCGGGCGCCGAGCAGGGCGTGGTCGCCTCCCACCGCGGCGGCGACGGGGGCGAGCGCGCTCGAGAGCGCGTCGAGCTGTGTCCCACGGTCGTCGGCGGGGTCCACGTCGAGGGCGGTGCGCATCAGGTCGGCCAGCGGCTCGAGCCCACCGCTGGCCCCGTAGGCCGGGCAGGTCGTCCACAGCACCAGCTCGTTCCGCCGTTGCCAGCGGCGGAGGGCGAAGTCGACCGCCAGCCTGGTCTTGCCAAGCCCCGGTTCGCCGGTGACGACGACCACCGTGGGGCGACCGTCCTCGAAGGCGGTGGTGGCGGCCGCTCGCAGTTGGTCCATCTCGAGGTCGCGGCCCACCAGGGGGGCGGCCAGACCGAGGGGCGTGCGCCGGCCCGGCGTCGGGTCCACACCCACCGCCGCCCACGCCCCGACGGGCGCCTGCTTGCCCCGCAGCTCATACGGCGGTCTGGTCTCGTACCGGACCGTCTCGGAGGTGGCGGCCCAGGTCCGCTCACCGACGAGGATCTCACCGGGATCGGCCACCGACACGAGCCGGTGGGCGGTGTTCACGGCGTCTCCGGTGACGGTGGAGGCGCCGCCCGGCCCCACCGGCCCGGTCAGCACCTCGCCGGTGTTTATGCCCACCCGCAGGACCAGTTCCGGCGCGATCCCGGCCAGCTCGTCCACCAGCCCGAGCGCCGCCCGCACCGCCCGTTCCGGGTCGTCCTCGTGGGCGACGGGCGCACCGAACACGGCCATCAGCTCGTCGCCGATGATCTTGTCGACGGTGCCGCCGTGGCGGGCGATCACGGGTACCAGCGCGCTGAAGCAGCGGTCGAGGAGGCTCTTGACCGCCTCGGGGTCCCGCCCCTCGGCCAGGCTCGTGAACCCGGCGAGGTCGGCGAAGACGACCGTGACCACCCTTCGTTGCGCGGCCGGCGGTTCGGCGACGCCCGCTCCGCAGGCCGAGCAGAAGTGGGCTCCGGCGGCGAGCACCGCGCCGCAGGTCTGGCAGGGCTCAGCGAGGTCCACGGCGGGGCCGTCCTCAGCTGAGCGGGAGCTCACACGCAGTCGGCGCAGAGCATGGCGTCGGCGTCGGCCAGCTGGCTCGGGTGCTTGACCAGGAAGCAGGACTGGCACACGAACTCGCCGGGGCGCTTGGGCTGCACCCGCCCCCCACCCTCGGTGCGGTCGTCGGTCTCGACCACCTCGTCCTCGTCCTCCTCCTCGTCGGGCGCCGCCGCGATGCGGTCCCGGAGGATCGTGTCGAGGTCCTCCTCGACGTCATCGGGATCGACGTCCTCCTCGTCCTCGTCCTCGTCGTCGTCGCCCTTGGCCTTGGCCTTCTCCCCCGCCGGCTTGGCCGCATCGGCATCGTCGGCGTCGTCGTCGTCGACCACCACCTCGAGGTCGTCGGTGGCCACGAGGTCGTCGTCCTCGACGAGCACCGGGTCCGCCAGCTCGTCGTCGACCAGCTCCTCGTCGGGCAGCTCCTCGTCGTCCACGACGTCGACCAGGTCCTCGTCGTCGACGTCGGCGTCAGAGGGGTCCTCGGTTGCGAGGTCCACGGGGTCCTCGACCAGCTCGTCGTCTTTCGCCATGTCGTCCTCGAGGGGTGCCGGGGGCGCGTGGGGTGCCACGTCGCGGGCGGGATGTTAGGCCGACCGCGCCCGGGTTCCTCCCCCGCCGCTCGCGGCCGCACCGCCATGGAGCTCGTCAGGTCCCGGCCCACCGGTGGTGCCACCCGGACCTGTCCCGATCGAGCGTCCGATCGGCACGACAGCACAAGCGTTCTCTACTGGGCGGGCCGGGACCTGACGGCGTCACCTCGTTGTAGCCGACCGTTCACCAGGGCGTGGCCGCCCGGGAAGGCCGTGACCAGGGGCTTTGAACGAACGCCCAGGTCAGGGCGTTCAGGATTTTCCGGGAGGACTTCAGAACCGCGCCCGCAGGGCCATCACCCCGGCCACGTAGCTGAGGGTCGACGGGTACACGCCGTTGCGGGCCACCGAGCCCAGGCCCTGGTAGTAGCCGGTGAGGGCGGTGGTGGTGCGTCCGTCGGTGACATCGAGCAGGAGCCGCAGGTAGCGGGCGCTCATGCGGATGTTCTGGTCCGGGATGAGAGGGTTCAGGCGGACGCCGATGACCACGGACATGTGGTCCACCGTGGACGGCATCAGCTGGCCGATGCCCACCGCTCCGGTGGACGACACGACCCCGTTCTGCCAACCGGATTCGAGCCAGGTGACCGCCTTGAGCAGGTCGGCGGGGACCCCGTAGTGCGCGGCCCAGTGGTCGAACATGGGCATGAGCGCCAGCCGCGACGGGCTCTCCCGCAGCCGGCTGGGGAGCTCAGAGGAACCGGCCGTTGCGCCGGAAGAGCCGGACGAGGCCGACGAGCCGACCGAGGGGATGGTCAGGGTCCGTCCGGCGAACACGAGGTTGGGGTCGGCGATGCCGTTGGCCTGGGCCAGCGCGGCCACCGAGAGGCCGAACCGCGCCGCGATGCCGCTCAGGTGCTCACCCGGGCGCACCAGGTGCCGGCTCGACGAGGTCCCGGCTTGGGCACCGGCACCTTCGGGCACCACCAGCCAGTTGCCGGCGAGCACGCGGTCGGGGTTGGCGATCCCGTTGGCCGCCGCCAGCGCGCCGGTCGACACGCCGAGGTGCAGGGCGACCTCGCTCAGGGTGTCGCCGCGGCGTACCTGGTAGCGCTGGTTCGAAGCGGCCGCGGCACCGGCGGGTGCCACTGCCGCCGCGGCCAAGAGGGCGCCGACGATGGCCACCGCGGCCACGCCGGCGGCCGTGCGGCCGGTCCGGGAACGGGAATGGGTGAACGGGTGCGCGCCGATGGCGGGACCTCCCCAGGGTTCTCCGCCCGCGGGACGGGGCGCAGCATCGCACACCTCATCCTCAACATCAACCCCAGGAGCAACAGGGGTCAACCTCGATCGTCACCAGAGGTAGCGGGTTCGGAGCGCTTGTCTCCCGAGGCTGGTGCGTTGGCCCGCCTCCGGTCCGACCGGCCGCACCAACCCGACCGGGCGCGCCAGGCTGGTCAGCCAGGTCGGTGCGCTGCGTTGCCCCCGAACCGACCGGGCGCACCAACCCGACGATGCGCACCAGCCCGGGCACGTCGCCGGGCGGACGGACCCCGTCCGGGCGACCCCTACGATTCCCGCCATGTCCCCCGGGCTCGCCTCGGACTGCGCTCGGCCGCTAACCGGGGACCCAGTGCCCGCTTCACCGAGCACTGCGACCCGGCAGCCCTCCTCACGGCGCGGAGCGGCGGGCCTCGGCGCGGCGTTCGGCGTCGAGGCGCTCGAGGGAGGGCTCGGGTGAGTGGTCCACGTAGCGCATCATCTCGGCCACCGCCGGGTGTCCGGCCTCGGTGGCGATGAGGTGGTGCATCTCCTGGGCGATCCGCCGGTAGGCGGGGTGGCCCTGGGGGCCGGAACGGAGCTCGATGAGGTGCATCGCCTCCCGGGCGTTGCACTGGAGGACGAATCGGACCTTGTAGGCCAGGCTGACCGCGTACGCCGCCTGGGTGGGGAAGCGGTCGACCAGCAGGTCGTGGAGGGCGGCGGAGCGCTCCATGGCACCGTCGAAGGCCGGCGCGGCGCCGGCCAGGTCGACGGCCTCGGGCCGGGTGAAGCCATGCCGCGGGCTGAGGGGCTGCCACTCCACCGTGAGCATGCGGTGGCGCTGCAGGTCCCGGAAGGCGCCGTAGTCGGCCAACACGTCGAACCGGTAGTCGATCCGCTCGAGGGCCCGGCCCGGCTTGTGCCGGCGGTTCGAGCGCTCCCCCACGTAGGCCCGCACCACGGCCACCCGCTCCCCCGCCGACATGGCCCGCACCCGGTCGGCCACCTGGCGCTCGGGCACGGCCACATGCGGGTAGAGCATGGCCGTCAGCAGGTGCACCTCGGCGTCGGGATCGAAGCTGGTCAGGGTCACCGTGGGGGCGGGGTCGACCGGCGTCGACGGTGGGAACAGGCGGGCGGCCTGGTCGGCCATGTCCGCGCTGGTGCGGGCCAGGTAGGTGCTCCAGGCCACCCCCCGGTCGTCCAGGTCGACCCGCTTCAAGAAGGAGGGGATGACCTTGCGCAGCTCGAACAGCATGAGGTCGGCGTAGGTCCTGGCCTCGGGGAGGGGGTGGGCCCGCATCCGGAGCAGGAGCTGCTCGTAGCCCTGCCCGGTGCCGTAGATCCCGACGTTCGACAGCGACGCCGCCGGCAGGATGCCCCGGAGGGCGTCGAACGCTTTGGCCCGCACCGCCTGGCGGTAGACGAAGTCCGAGTCGCCGGCGTCCTTGGGGAACTGCACACGGAAGAAGTCCTGGAGGCGGGGCACGAGCTCGGCGTAGGTGTCGAACAGGCGGTCCATGTCGCCCACGTAGCGGGTGCCGACGGGCGAGCCGAGCAGCTCGGGATCGCGGTAGAACCGGTACCGGCCACCGAGGCGGCTGTCGTAGGCGATGTAGCGGGTCGACTGCTCGAGGTAGGACATGAGCCGGCCCCACTCGAGCACCTTGGTCAGCAGGTTGGACGCCTGCTCACAAGCCAGGTGGACGCCGCCGAGCTGGGCCACCGAGTCGTCGCCGTACTCGAAGAAGACCTTGTCGTAGAGCTCCTCGGCCCGCCGCAGGCCGACGGTGGCGTCGATGCTGATGTCACCGCTGATGTCCAGCTCGCCCACGAACTCGTCGAGGAACAGCCGCCGGAGGCTCTTGGGTGACCGGGAGTAGCGGGCGAACAGGGCCCCCTTCACCACCTCCGGCAGGTTGACCAGGGCGAACACCGGGCCGTCCAGGTTGGTGAAGTACCGCCGGAGGATGTCGGCCTCGTCGGGGGCGAACTCCTCGGCGACGTAGGTCACGGCGGGAAGGGTAGGCGTCGCCCACCGGTCGCCAAGGGACCGCACTCGGTGGCGGCGACGGTCACGTCGACCGGTCGGCGGCCTCGAAGCCCTCCCGGACGGCGGCCAGGGCGTCGGGGCGGAGCCACAGGTCGGCCACGGTCATGGCCATCGCCTTGGCCCCGTCGACGACGGCCTGGTCACCCGTCTCGCCCCCGGCGTAGGTGGTGAACTCCTCGGTGTGGATGACCACGTGCGGCGGGGCGACGGCGATCATGGGATGGATCGACGGGACCCGGTAGCTCACGTTGCCCATGTCGGTGCTGCCCACCACGCCGGGGACGACGCGGTGGTCCTGCACCGTGCGGCCGAGCCGAGCGGCGTTGGCTACGTACAGGTCGGTGAAGGCGTCCACGTCGACCAGGTCGGCGTAGGCCGGGTCCCGCCACTCGTGGTCCATGGTGCACCCGGCGGCGGTGGCGCCGGCCTCCAGGCAGGCCAGCACCCGCTCCTTGAGCGGTTGGAGGCGGGCCAGCGTCGGTGAGCGGACGAAGTAGACGGCGGCCGTCTCGGCGGGGACGACGTTGGCGGCGTCGCCCGCCCTGGTGAAGATGCCGTGGATGCGCTCGTCGGGACGGATGTGCTGGCGCAGGGCAGCCACGTTGACGTAGCCGAGCACGGCGGCGTCGAGGGCGTTGCGGCCGCGGTGTGGAGCGGCGGCGGCGTGGGCGGCGGCCCCGTGGTAGTCCACCCAGCACTGGTGGATGGCGATGGCGTTCATGCTGCGCAGGTCCGCCCCGGCGGGGTGGACCATCATGGCGGCATCGACCCCGTCGAGGGCGCCTCGGTCGGCCATCAGCACCTTGCCGCCGCCGCTCTCCTCGGCGGGCGTGCCGAGCAGGACCACCCGCCCGCCCAGCTCGTCGGCCAGGCCGGCTGCCACCAGCCCGGCGCCGAGGCCGGCGGTGGCGATGATGTTGTGCCCGCAGGCGTGGCCGATGCCGGGCAGGGCGTCGTACTCGCACAGCACCGCCACCGTCGGTCCCTCCGAACCGGCGCGGGCGACGAATGCGGTCGGGAGGCCGAACGCGCCCCGCTCCACCTCCAAGCCGTGGTCCTCGATCAGCCCGGCGAGCAGCTCGCTGGCCTGGTGCTCCTCGAAGGCCAGCTCGGGATGGGCGTGGATCGTGTGGGACGCCTCGACGAGGACCTCGGCCAGCTCGTCGACCCGGGCGACGATGCGATCCTTGACCGCGTCCACGTTCGCCATGGTGCGACCTTACGCGTCAGTGGTGGAGGACGATCTTGCCGAGCTGGTCACCGCGGCCGAGCCGCTCGAGGGCCGCCGGGTAGTCGGACAGGGCGAGCTCGTGGTCGACGTGGACGGCCAGCCCGCCGGCCACCGCCCCGGTCAGGGCGGCGAACTCCTCCTGGCTGCCCATGGTGGACCCGATGATCTCGAGCTGGCGGAAGAACAGGGTTGGTAGATGGACCTCGACCGACCGGCCGCTCGTCCCGCCGCACACGGCGAGGCGGCCACCCCGGCGTAGGGCGGCCACCGACTTGGCCCAGGTGGCGGGGCCCACGCTCTCCACGACCACGTCGGCCTCGACGTCCCACCGGTCGGCCGCGCTGTCGTGGGCGGCGACAGCGCCGAGGGCGAGCGCCCGCTCCCCCTTGGCCCGGTCGCGGGAGGTGACGTGGACCTCGGCACCGAGGTGGCGGGCCACCGTCATGGCGGCGACCGAGACGCCTCCGCCGATGCCGACCACGAGCACCGTCTCCCCCGCCCGGAGCCGGGCGCGGCGCAGCAGTCGCCAGGCGGTGACGTGGGCGGTCGGGTAGGCGGCGCACTCGGCCCAGCTGCGCCCGGCCGGGCGAGTCACCACGTTGCGGGCGGGCACGACGACGGCCTCGCCGTGGCCGCCCCACTGGTGCTCGCCGAGGATCTGGGTGCCACGGGCGACCGGGGCGTCGATCCCCAGGGCGGCGATCGCCTCGGGCGTGCACACGGTCGGGTCGACCACGACCTCGGCGCCCACGGCCACGCCGGTCACATCGGCTCCCACCTCCTCCACCACCCCGGCGACGTCGGCCCCGGGCACGTGGGGCAACGGCGGGACCGGCAGCCCCCGGGCCACCCAGAGATCCATGTGGTTCAGGGCGCTGGCCACCACCCGCACCCGGACATCACCCGGACCGAGGGCGGGATCCGCCACCTCGCCCCAGCGGTAGGAGCCGGGCGACTCGTCCAGGACCCAGGCGCGCACGACCCGAAGGTACCGGCCGTTCCCCGCTCAGTACGGCCGTCCACGGCCACGCAGCTGGAGCGCCAAGGCGATGACCCCCCCCGGTGAGCACCAGCCCACCGACGGCCACCGCGAAGACGATGGCGATGACGATTCGGCGGAATCGGTCGCGCTCCTCGCACCGGTCACTCATGGTCGGAGCCGCCTCGGCCTCGGTGCGGAAGATCCCATCCCTGGGCAGGCGGAACTTCCCCAGGTCGATGTCGGCTGGCACGACGGCCTCCCCGGAATCGTCCACGTTGGCACCGTCGACCCGCAGGACGAGGGGTCGTCGGGGGTTGACCCCGCCGTCGGGCCCTGCCTCTGCGAAGCCCTCGTTGCCGGCGTCCAGCACCAGTCGGAGGGGGGCTCCCTTCCCTTCGAGGTGGGTCCCGTCGGGCTGTCGACTGGTCACCCCCCAGACATGGCCGCCCTTGCCGTCGGGCGTCGAGACGGTCAGGTCGTAGGCGTCGACTCGACCGATCGTGGTGTCGTGGCAGGTACCGATCAGCACCGCGGCTCCGCCTTGGTCGTCCCGGCCGATGGCGTACCAGACTCAGGGCTTCCGCGAACACCCACCGAGCAGGGCAGCCGGGACGAGGCCCAGGACGAGGAGGACGCGAGCCCGCACGAGGCAATTGAAACACGGGCCCCGAGCGGCGGGCGGTCGGTGCTGGGGACCCCTTCCCGGTGCGCGTCCCTGCCGGGTGGCGCAGACTGACGCCATGTCGACCCCGCCCCTGCGCACTCGACTCGCCGGGCTGACCCTGGCCCTCGGGCTCCTGGCCATGGCCGCGTGCGGCGTCACCTCCGACGACCTCGCGGGCGACGCCGACACCACCGCCCCGGAGGCGCCCGCCACCACCGGAGGAGCCGAGAGCGCGACCACGCCCTCCACTCCCGACCCTTCCACCCCCTCCCCACCCTCCACCCCCGCGACCCCCACCGAACCGCAGGGCGACGAGGCCGCCTTCTGCGACGACGGGGAGGGGCTTCTCGCCCTCCTGACCCGAATCGACACCGAGCGGGAATCGGGGGACCTCGAGGCCTTCCAGGACAGCTACGGCGAGGCCGTGGACCAGCTCGAGCAGATGGCCGACGAGGCCCCCGACGAGGTCGCTGACGAGTCCGAGGCGGTGGCGGGGGCCTTCGGCGATCTCGAGGACGACGTGGCCGCGGCCCAGTCGATCGCCGACATCCGCGACCTCCGCGATGCGCCGGAGCTCGTCGCCGTCGCCGGCGAGCTCGCCGACTTCGGGCGCTACCTGCAGCGCACCTGCGGCCTCGACATCGATCTCTAGACGCTCTCGATCGGATCGCTCCTACACCACGCAGACCAGCGCGTCCGGTTCCACCCGCAGCGACAGGGAGGTGGCCCGTCCCACCGGCACGCCGTCGAGCCGGACGGGGGTGGGACCGTCGAGGTCCACCTGCAGAGCCGAAGCCCGCCGTTCGGTGACGTCCGGGTGCGGGAGGTGGGTGCCCGAGGGCAGCCGGGCACGGGCCTTCCAACGGTCACCGGCGCCCATGGTCACCTCGAAGGCGTCGAGCCGACCGTCGCCGGGGTGGGACCGGGGAGCGACGTCCCAGCGGCCGAGGTACTGGGCGTTCATGGCCACGAAGGACCGGCCCCGCCACCACCGCCGCCGGGCCACGAGGTGAGCCACGAACCAGTGCAGCCGCCCGTCGACGAGCGCGGTGCCGAGATCGACCGGCACCCGCATCCCGCCCGGTCCCCGGAGGCGATCCTCGTCGCCGGTGCCGCCGAGGGTGCGGCAGAGGTCACCGCCGAGCAGGCCGAGCGGGGGCACCGGGTCCCCCGACCGCCGCGCCCGTTCGACCACGGCACGGGCCTCGGCGTCGGTGCGCACCACCACCCCTCCGGCCGGGAGCCCGCCGGCCTCGCCCCACGACCGCCCCTTGGCCACGGTCACCGGCGCACCGCCAGCCGGCCGGTCACGTCTCGGGCCCGACGACGGCGGGAGCCTCCTCGCCGGCATCACCCGCCCCCAGCACCGCCGAGGCCGCGACCACCCCCCGGAACAGCGCATCGGCCGCTTCCCGGGCGCGATCGCGGGTGGCGGCCACCGGCGCGGCGTCGCCGAGCTGGCGCAGGAGGTCGATGAGCTGGCGGATGTTGCGCACGAAGTCGCCCCCGGAGAGGTCTTCGTCCTCGAGCACGGCGCCGAGGTCCTCCCCCGCCGCCCATGCGTACGCCAGGGCGAAGAAGCTGGGATCGGGGAGGCGGGTCTCGGAGAGGTGACCGGCCCGTTCGGCGGACTGGAGCTCCCGGCCGACGCCTTCGAGCTCGTCGAAGCGCGTCCGCGCTCGGGCCGAGGGGAACCACGGTGGCGGTGCCGGGAGGCGACTGCGGTGCTCGTAGGTGAGGCACGACGCCATGCCGGCGAGTGCGGCCGGCTCGAGATCGTCGAAGAGGCCGCGGTGGAGGGCCTCGGCCACGAGGAGGTCGCTCTCGTGATACACCCGCACGAGCAGGGCGCCCTTCGGCGTGAGACGCCACCCGTCCACGTAGCCCCAGGTACCCAGCAGCTCGAGCACGGCGTCGAAGCGCAGCGCCACGGAGCCGGTGCTCCCGGCGATCCGCCGGTCGAGGTCGGCCACCTCCCGGCGGACCCTCTCGGCGTGGGCGGCCGCCCGCAGGTGGGTGGCACGGTCGGGGCAGCTCGCCACCGGGTGGTCGACGGCGACCGGCGGCGGTGCCGGCCGCTCGGCCCGGCGCCGTGATCCGCGGCCCCGGACCCGCACCCGCTGGAGCTGATGGACGACCTCGTGCTGGAAGGCCCGGTTGTTCGGGTTGAACGGCACCGGCAGCTCGATCGAGGCCACCGCCGTAGGGGGGTCGTCGAAGTCGGCGGCGCCGAGACCGACCGTGCGGCCCTTGAGCCCGATCCCGTTGACCCGCAGGCGTCCCCCGCTCCGGTAGGCCACCGAGAGCACGGCCAAGCGGTCGCGGCCGTGGTCGATCACGTCGCCCGGCCGGAGGCGGGCCATGGCCGCCTCCACGTCTCCCCGGCCCGCGGTCCCCCGCCGGGCGTCCTCGTCGGCCCGCACCAACCGCCGGTACTCCTCCACGTCCCCCCGCTCGCAGGTGGCCTCGGCCTCGAGCGCCTCCAGGGCGTCGCGGCGGGTGTCCCGGCGGGCCTGGAGCTTCACCACCGACCGGTCGGCCTGGAACTGGGCGAAGGACCGGTTGAGGAGGCGGTGGGCGTCGGCGGCGTCGTAGCGGCGGACGAGGTTGGCGGTCATGTTGTAGGTCGGGCGGAACGACGAGGTCAGGGCGAACCGGCGGCTGAGGGCCAGCGCCGCCACCTGGTCGAAGGTGACGAACGGCGACCACAGCACCACCGCCCGCCCGAGCTCGTCGATGCCCCGCCGCCCGGCGCGGCCGGTGAGCTGCGTGTACTCGCCCGCGGTGAGGAACTCGTGGTGCTCGCCGGTGAACTTGGTGAGGGTCTCGATCACCACCGAGCGGGCCGGCATGTTGATCCCGAGGGCCAGGGTCTCGGTGGCGAACACCACCTTCACGAGGCCCTCGACGAAGCAGGCCTCGACCGCCTCCTTGAACGGGGGCACCATCCCGGCGTGGTGGGCGGCGACACCCACCTCGAGGGCGGCCAGCCACCGGTCGCAGCCGAGCACGTCGAGGTCAGAGTCCGAGAGCGCGGCGGTGCGCTCCTCGGCCAGCTGGCGGATCCGGGCTCGCTCGGCCGGGTCGGTGAGGCGGACGCCGGCGTCGAGCAGGCCGGCGGCGGCGTCGTCGCACCCGGCCCGGCTGAAGATGAAGTAGATGGCCGGGAGCAGGGCCTCCTCGGCCAGGTGCTCCACCACCTCGAGGCGGCGGGGGGTGGCGAACCGGCGCCGGGGCCGGCCCCGCGACTGGTGGGACGGGCGCACCAGGTCGGCGTCGAGGCGCTCCCCGACCGGGTTGGGCCGGCCGTCGGTGAGGGTGGGGATCACCAGCGTGTCCCGTGACGTCTTGTCATGGGCGGCATAGAGGTTGACCAGCTCCACCGGCCGGCGCTCCTCGACCACGGTGGCGGTGGGGCCCCGCACGGTGGAGATCCACTCGGCCAGCTCGGCGGCGTTCGAGACGGTGGCCGAGAGGCACACCAGGCGGACCGCCGGGGGGGCGTGGATGATGACCTCCTCCCAGACCGGACCCCGGTAGGGGTCCTGGAGGTAGTGGACCTCGTCGAGGACCACCACGTCGAGGCCGGCCAGGGACGGTGATGCCGCGTAGATCATGTTGCGCAGCACCTCGGTGGTCATCACCACCACCGGGGCCTCGCCGTTGACGGCGTTGTCACCGGTCAGCAGACCGACCCGGCCAGCCCCGTGGACGGCGACCAGATCGGCGTACTTCTGGTTGGAGAGCGCCTTGATCGGGGTCGTGTAGAAGGCCTTGCGCCCCCCGGCCAGGGCCCGGGCCACGGCGTGCTCGGCCACCACCGTCTTGCCCGAGCCGGTGGGGGCGGCCACCAGCACCGACGAACCGGCGTCGATGGCGGCGATCGCCTCGACCTGGAAGCGGTCGAGGGTGAAGGCCCGGTCAGCCGCTGGCGGCGGCACGGCTGATGCGGCGGTTCCGAACCCGTCCGAACACGATGCTCAGCTCGTAGAAGAGCACCATCGGCACGGTGAGGGCGCCCATGCTGATGGGGTCGGCGCTGGGCGTGACGATGGCCACGAGGAAGGCGATGCCGACGATGGCGTAGCGGCGAACCTCGCGCAGCTTGTCGGTGCTGACGATGCCGGCCAGTTGCAGGAAGACGAGCAGGATCGGGAACTCGAAGCCCACGCCGAAGGCCAACATCATGTAGACGATCAGCCGCAGGTACTTCCCGGGCGCGTAGAACTGGTTGAAGTTCTCCTCGCCGCCGATGCTCTGGAGGAACTCCAGAGCCTTGGGCACGGTCCAGAACGCGATGCCCGCTCCCAGCACGAACAGGGCCGAGGCGCAGGCCACGAACCAGACGGCGTACTTCTTCTCGTTGGAGTAGAGCCCCGGGGCGATGAAGCGCCACAGCTGCCACAGGATCATGGGCATGGCGAACATGATGGCGGCGTAGGTGGTGATCTTGATCCGCACCGCGAACGGCTCGAGCGGGTCGAGGGTGAGCAGCCGGTCGGCCAGGTCCGACCCCTTCGGGGCCGCCTCCCGGAGCGGCCCGAGCAGGAGGTTCAGGATCGGCTGGTAGAGGAACCAGGCGATCATGGCCCCGACGGCTACGGCCAGCGCGGCCCGTACGAGGCGCTTCCGCAGCTCGACCAGGTGGTCGAGGAGCGTCATCTGGCCCCCGGGCACCTCTTTCGCCGTGGCCTTGCCCGCCTGCGTGCTCATCGGGGAGGTCTACGGCGCCGGGCGGCCACGCGGGTCAGCCGGCGGCCCGCTCGTCAGGGGCCACCGCACCCGGCTGGGCGTCGGCGTCGGGTTCGAGATCATCGTTGCGGGCCCGGATGTCGGCCTCGAGATCGGACTCATCGCCGCCCTCATCGGAGCCGACCGAACGGGCGCTGAGCGACGTGGCCCCGGGGAGGGGCCGGATGCGGGACTCCTCCGGGGAGAAGGGCGTGTCGCCGATGTCGATGGCGCTCCGCAGCTCCGACTGGAAGCCCGAGGACATCTCGCGCATCTGGCGCACGAAGTTGCCGATCTGGCGGGCAGCCCGGGGAAGGCGCTCGGGGCCGAGCACGATCAGCGCGAGCAGCAGGACGACGAGGATCTCCCCGCTGCCGAGGTTGGACATTGCTGCGAGCTTACCGTCGCCGCATCGCATCGAGCGCGTCGGAGGCGAGGGCGGTGCCGCCATCGAGGGCGCCCGTGGCCGCCCGCACCGCATCGAGCCGGGCCACCTCGTCCCGGATGTCGTCGCCTACGCGCATGGTGTCCCGCAGCAGCCGGGCCACGAACGTCGAACCGGCGATCACCACCACCGGTGGCACGATCCACATCGCCGCCCAGGTCACGGGCGGAGACTACCGGGGGTCGGCCTGCACCAGTCGGGCCAGCTCGTCGGCCCACTGGGTGTCGTCGGCCAGCAGGTCGTGGAAGTCGAGGAGGTCGTCGTGGGTGATGGCCCGCCCGTTCCGGGGCTCGGCCAACTCCGCGGGGAGGCGCCACGTGTTGAGGTAGACGCCCGAGGCGACCAGCAGCTCGACGATGCGGGGCTCGGCGTCCTTCACCACCACGGTGGCGCAGCCCGGGCAGCGGAACGAGTACGCGCCGCGGCGGTCGTCGGCGCAGACGCGCACGGTGACGTCCGCGGTGGTGAGCTCCACGTCCCCGCACTCCCCGCAGCTGGCCCGGATCATCGCCATCGCGTGCTCCCTCTCCGCATGGGGACCAATCGGCCAGGAAGGGACGACCTTTAGGGGTTCGGCGCCGGCCGGGGCCTGCCAGGATGACCCGATGCCCACCCGGCTCCCGTCGTTGCGCCGGCCGCCGATCGGCTTCGCCCACCGGGGGGCCCGGGCCCATTCCCGGGAGAACACCCTCGAGGCGTTTGCCCTGGCCCTGAAGCTGGGCGCCCCCGGGCTGGAGAGCGACGTGTGGGTGACCGCCGACGGCGTCGCCGTGCTCGACCACGACGGGGTGGTGGGCCCGGCCCTCCGCCGTCGCCGCATCGCCACCGTCGACCGCTGTGACCTGCCCGACCACGTTCCCACCGTCGCCGAGCTCTACGAGGCCTGTGGGGACGGGTTCGAGCTGTCCATCGACGTGAAGGACCCCGCCGCCGCCCCTCCCCTCGTCGCCGCCGCCCGGGCCGCCGGGCCGGCCGCCCTCGGTCGCCTGTGGCTGTGCCACGACGACCACGACCTGCTGGCCTCCTGGCGCGACCTGGCCCCGGAGGTCCGCCTCGTGGACTCCACCCGGTTGCGGCGCATGCGGTCGGGAGCCGAGCGCCACGCCGCCCTCGTCCAGGCCCGCGGCATCGACGCCGTGAACCTGCACCACACCGAGTGGACCGGTGGCCTGACCACCCTCTTCCACCGCTTCGACGTGCTTGCCTTCGGCTGGGACGCCCAGTTCGACCGGGTGCTCGACGGTCTCCTCGGGATGGGGATCGACGCCGTCTACAGCGACCACACCGACCGCATGGTCGAGGCCCTGGCCCGGGCCACGTAGGCGACGCTGCAAAGTCCGCCAGGCGAAGACAGCACGGCTAGAGGCCGTCGAAGCGGGAGAACGGCCAGATGCGCACGAACGCCCGACCCACGATCGACGACGTGCGGATCGAGTGGTCCCGGAAGCAGCGGGCATCCTTGGAGTTGGCGCGGTTGTCGCCCATCACGAACACCGCGCCCTCGGGCACCTCGAAGCTGGTCCGCAGGTCGCAGATCGGCTCGGTCCGGGTGCCCCGCGGGAGGTACGGCTCGGCCAGCACCTTGCCGTCGACGAGCACCTTGCCGTTGCGCAGGCTGACGGTCTCGCCGGGCAGGCCCACCACCCGCTTGATGAGGTCCTTCACCTGGCGACCGTTCTCGGTGATGTCGGACTCGCCGGGGGGCTTGGAGAACACCACGATGTCACCCCGGTGGACGTCGTGCACCTTGTAGCTGAGCTTGTTGACGATCACTCGGTCCTTCTCGAGCAACGTGGGGTGCATCGAGGCGGAAGGGATCCAGAACGTGGCGAAGAGGAAGGTGCGGATCACCAGCGCGACCACCAGCGCCCCGCCGAGGACGACCAGCCACTCCACTGCCGATCGCAGGATCGACGGACCCCTCGACTCCGGGGTCGGAGTGGCCCGCTGACGGGAACCCTCGGGGACGGAGCCCTCGTCCTCGGGCTCCACCCGCGTGTCGACCATCGGACGAGGACGCTAGCGGCAACCCTTCGCGAACCGGCGCCGGCTCAGTGGTACCTGGCCAGGATCCGTGCGGCCGCCTCGGCGGCCACGGCCGGTCCGCCCGAGCGCTCGTCGATCTCCACCGGTCGGGCGTGGGGACCGAGGCGCAGGAGCAGGCGGGCCAGCCAGGCGGGTGCGGCGGCCGGCATGGTCACCCGGAGCCGCCCCCCACCCAGGTCCACGACCTCGTCGACGGGATGGGACTGCGCCACCCATCGGGCCTCGGGCTCGAGGTCGAGCACCACCCGGGGGTCGCCGGCCCCGGCGCGGTAGGAGGACGCCTCGGGCAGTGGATCGGGAGGTTCGAAGCCGTCGGCGAGGGGCTCGGCACCACGGACGCGGTCGACGCGGAAGACCCGTTCCCCGCCGGCGAGGTGGCAGTCGGCCTGGAGGTACCACGCACCGCCGTCGTTGAAGACCCGCCACGGGTCGACCCGGCGCGTCGTCCGCCGGTCGCGCCCGGCCGACCAGTAGTCGAGCTGCACGCCGTGGTGGCCGGCGACCGCCGAGCGGAGGATGTCGATCACGGCGCTGTCGGCCACGCCCAGGTCGACCTCGACGGTCTCGGTCGGGTCGACGCCCAGGACGCCGGCGAGCTTGACCAGCGCCCGCGCCAGCGCCCCGTCCGGATCGCCGCCCTGCACCTCCCGGAGCCCGGCACCCGCCGCCACCAGGGCCAGGCCCTGCTCAGGGGTGAGCCGCAGGGGCCGTTGGAAGGCGAAGAGGAACACCCACACCCGCCCGTCCTCGTAGGTGACCTCGACGGGCATGTCGCCGTACTCGGGCGACTCGGCCCCGACCATGCTGGCCATGTCGAGCTGTTGGACGAGCTCCGCCTCGCTGATGCCGAAGCGACCGCACACCTCGGCGATGGCGGGACCGTCGCGCTCGGCGATCCAGGCGACGATCGAGATGAGCCGCTGCAGCTTCTCGGCGGTGGTGATCCGATGCTTCACCGGGCCGGGGTCCCGGCGACGGCGGCCAGCCATCCCACCACGTCCTCGCGCAGCTCCGGGGGACCGAGGACCTCGGCGTGCTCGAGGAAGTCGAGGACGAACGAACGGAAGCCGTCGACGTCGCTCACCTCGAGCTCGAGCACGACGGCTCCGTCGGCCCGCTCCTCCACCACGGTGGCGCTCGGCGCCACCGAGGTGGCGGTGGGGACGTGGTCGGCGTCGATCAGCACCCGCGCCGCCACCGGCTCGGTCCCTGCGAACCGCCACGCTTCCAGGCGCACGCCGGCGACCCGGCCCTCGGGGCGCTCGAAGGTCCCCGCCTCGCCCACCTCGACCGCGCCCTCCACCCGATCGAGGCGGAAGTGGCGGGAGGCGTCGCGGGTGTGGTCGTGGCCGGTGACGTACCAGCGGCCGCGGGCGCAGTCGAGGCGGTACGGGTCGACCCGCCGGCGCACCCCGCCGTAGTCGAAGGACGCCTGGCGGCGCTCGGCCACTGCCCGGAACAGGGCGACGACCCGCTCGTCGGCAGGGAGGTCGGTCACCCCCTCGGGCCCGGTCCCCCCGCCCCGGGAGGCGTCGGACGCGTCCGGCGCGCCGCCGAGCTTCCAGAGCCCGCCGCTGCCCTCGATCCCCTCGAGGCGGATGGCCGAGGCGGCAAGGTGGAGGGCGGCCAGCTCATCGGCTTCGAGGCCCGGGTCCCGCAGGTAGGCCTCGTCCCGCGGGATGCGGTAGCCGAGCTCCTCGGGGTAGGTGCCCGGCACCGCCTCGGCCGTCACCGGCAGCCCCATGGCTCGCAGCTCGTTCTTGTCCCGCTCGAACTGGCGCTGGAAGCTGGCCAGCTCATCGGGGTAGCCCGGCACCATCGTCCGTATGCGGCCGGCGGTCACCGGCCGGTCGGCGCCGATCAGGACGTTGAGCAGGTTCAGGAGGCGCTCGATGCGGCTGGCCATCTCCCGGTCAGACTACGGGCGGCCCAGGGCGGCGGCGGCGACCGCGCCGGCCGCGCCGCAGGCGGCGAAGAACGCCGGTTCCTCATCGGGTCCCCGTCCCATCGTCGTCACCGCCAACCCGGCGGCCGCCAGCAGCGCGGCGATGTCGGGCGGGTCCACCTCGGCCACCCGGTGGCGCTCGCCGAACCCGCCCGGGTCCAGGCCCCGGCCGGCAGGGACCGCCACCGTCACCGCCGACCGGGTGGCCTCGAGAGCGGTGCCGCTGTGGTGGCTGACCCCTCGGTGGCGCTCCCGGGCATCGGACTCCCCGATGCGTAGGCAGGCCACCGGTCGGCCTCCGAGCCACGCCGTCGCGTCGAGGATGCCGGCCACCTCGAGGGCGGTGGTGCCGAGGCGGGTGCCGGTGCCCACCACGCCAGGGCCCATGGCCACCACCACCACGTCGGCCCGTTGCACCGAGACGGCCAGGCTCAGCGCCGACGCCACGTTCACCGCCTCGAGGTCGCCACCGAAGGCGTGCCCGGCGGTGACGGTGGCATCGACGATCCCGGCCGTGGCCATGGCCGCCACCAGGTCCGAGAGGACGAGAGGCAGGGCGGCGCCGTCGGTCATCACGTAGCTCACCCGGGCATCGGGGCGCAGGTGCTTGACGGTGACGGCGACCCCGGGAACCTGGCTGTGGAGGCTGCACGCCACCACCGGAGTGCCGCCGAGGTCGGCGCTCAGGTCGGGGTGGTCCTCCTCACCGGCACCGGTGTCGGTCTGGAGGCTCGTGTAGCGGAGCTTCATGATGTGGCCCCGCCCGGGCTGTGACAACTCGCTCCGCGACAGGTTCCAGTGCACGACGTGCCACCCCCCGGTGCCCAGCCCGAGGTCGACGGCGGTGGTGTTCAGGATCACCTCGTCGCCGACGGCCACGGGCCCGGTCAGCTCGGTGAGGGCGTAGGCCCGTTCCTCCCCGACCGCCACCCGCTGCAGCCCGGGTCGCTCGGCGAGGAGCGCGGTGACGATCGCCCTCCGGAACGCCGGCATCAGCGGTCCGTCCCGCGGCGGGCCCAGACCAGCACGCCCCGCTTGGTCACGTCGAGCGGCACGGTGACGGCGGTGGCGACGTCGACGGCCGACTCGACGCCGACGCCCCGCGCGAGCAGGTACTCCTCCACCGCCTCCCGGTCGGGCAGGTGCACGGACGGCCGGTCCCAGCGGTCGACCTCTACGTCGCCGAAGCAGGTGGCCACCACGTCGGCGGCTTCCTCGGCGTCGAACGGCGATGGCGGGGGGGCGCCGAGGAACGGGGCCAGCTCGGGATCGTCGTCCCGCCCACTCGTGCATGCCGCGAAGAGGCCGCCGCCGCGGAGCACGCGGTGGGCCTCGGCCACTGCGGCGGCGGGGTCCTCGAGGAGGTAGAGCACCCACAGGGCGCAGACCGCGCCCATCGACGCGTCGGCCACCGGCAGGGCGGCGGCGTCGGCCTGTACCCCAGGGGTCGGCACCGTAGAGAGGAGGGCGTGTGAGCGGTCGAGGCCCACCCATCCTGCCGTCGGCCCGGCCTCGCCCAGCGCGCCGTCGCCGCAGCCCACGTCGAGCACCGGGGCGAGACCCTCCCGGGCCAGTCGGGCCGTCACCGTGACGTGCACGTCCCCGACGGAGCCGTAGCGCTCCACCGACCGCCGGGCGGCCCGGAACCGCTCGGGACTGCTCAGAGCGAGGCGATCAGCTTCTCGACCCGCTCGTCGCGGGACTTGAACGGGTCCTTGCACAGCACCGTGCGCTGGGCCTGGTCGTTGAGCTTCAGGTGCACCCAGTCGACGGTGTAGTCCCGGCGGCGCTCCTTGGCCCGCCGGATGAAGTCGCCCCGCAGCTTCGCCCGGGTGGTCTGAGGCGGGGTCTCCACGGCGATGTCGATCTCGGCGTCGGTGGCGGTGCGGTCGACCAGGCCACGGTCCTGCATTCGGTAGAAGAGCCCCCGGCTGCGGTTGACGTCGTGGTATTGGAGGTCCATGAGCGCCACCTTGGGGTGGCTGAGGGGCAGCTCGTGGCGGTCGCGGTAGGCCTCGATCAGGTTGTGCTTGATGACCCAGTCGCACTCCCGGTCGAGGCTGAGCGGGTCCTTCTCGATCCCCGTGAGGCAGTGCTCCCACATGTCGAGCGCCTTCTGCTCCAGCGGGGACAACCCCCGGCCGGCGGCGTAGCGCTGGGCCCGGTTCAGGTACTCGGCCTGGATGTCGAGGGCGCTGGCCTCGCGTCCGTTGGCCAGGCGCACCCGGCGGGTGCAGGTGGGGTCGTGGCTGATCTCCCGGATGGCCCGTATCGGGTTCTCCAGGGTCATGTCCCGCAGCACCACGTTCGGCTCCTCGAGCATCCGCAGCATGAGGCTGGTGGCGCCCACCTTCAAGAAGGTGGCGTACTCGCTCATGTTCGAGTCGCCCACGATGACGTGGAGGCGGCGGTACCGCTCGGCGTCGGCGTGCGGCTCGTCGCGGGTGTTGATGATGGGCCGGCTCCGGGTGGTGGCGCTGGAGACGCCCTCCCAGATGTGCTCGGCCCGCTGGCTGATCGAGAACATCGCCCCCCGGGCCGTCTGCATCACCTTGCCGGCGCCGGCGTAGATCTGGCGGGACACGAAGAACGGGATCAGCACCTCGGCGTAGTGGCCGAACTCGTCGCGCCGGCTGGTGAGGTAGTTCTCGTGGCATCCGTAGGAGTTGCCGGCCGAGTCGGTGTTGTTCTTGAACAGGTAGATGACGCCCCGGATCCCCTCCTCCCGCAGCCGCTGCTCGGCGCTGGCCAGGAGCTGTTCGAGGATCCGCTCACCGGCCTTGTCGTGAACAACCAGGTCGTGGACCGAGTCGCACTCCGGGGTGGCGTACTCCGGGTGGGAGCCGACGTCGAGGTACAGGCGGGCGCCGTTGGCCAGGAAGACGTTGCTGCTCCGCCCCCACGACACCACCCGCCGGAAGAGGTAGCGGGCCACCTCGTCGGGGCTGAGCCGGCGCTGGCCGCGCAGCGTGCAGGTGACCCCGTACTCGTTCTCGAGCCCGAAGATCCGGCGGTCCACAGGGGGGACCCTAGGGGTTTGCGCCCCGGTTCCGGCGGAGGTCGGGCCCGGGTGACGGATGGCTCAAGGTGAGGGGAGGTCCTCGCCGGCGCCGGGCGGGACAGGGGGCGTCTGGCCGGTGGCGTCGCCGTCGCCCGGCACGGGATCGTCGGCCGGTGCGACCGGGTCCGCTTCGACCGTAGAAGTCGCCCCTCCGTCGCCGAGCAGGGCCTGCACCTCGTCGTCCTCGAGCCGGCGGAAGGTGCGCCGCCCGTCGGAGCGGGCCAGGAGCGCAACCTCGAGATCGGCCGGGCCGAGCCGCCGGTCGGGGCCGGCCAGGCCGGAGACCGCGGTGGTGAGGGAGGTCTCCAGGTCGGCGTCGGCGACCCACGCCGCGCGCACGCGCTCGGCGATGGCTTCGGCATCGCCGCCCAGGACGCTGAAGGAGGACTCGTCGACCACCGTGCCGTCGTAGAGGATGTGGTACAGCTGGTCGCGCTCGGCGGTGACACCGACCTCGGCCACCAGGATCTCCACCTCCATCGGCTTCATCTCGTGGGTGAAGATCTGCCCGAGGATCTGGGCGTACTGGTTGGCCAAGCTGCGCGAGTCCACGTCCTCCCGGCTGTAGGAGAACCCCTTCAGGTCGGCGTGGCGGACCCCGGCGATCCGGAGCTGGTCGAACTCGTTGTAGCGGCCCACGCCGGCGAAGGCGATGCGGTCGTAGATCTCGCTGACCTTGCGCAGCGTGCTGGACGGGTTCTCGGCGCAGATCAAGATGCCGTCGGCGCAGGCCACCCCGACCAGGCTCCGGCCCCGGGCGATGCCCTTGCGGGCGTAGTCCGCCCGGTCCTTCATCACCTGCTCGGGCGCCACGTAGAACGGCATGCTCATGACGGGGCGCCGCCCAGGGTGGTGGTCGAGCGGACCGACCGGAGCTGGTCGAGCAGGGCGACGAAGCGCTCGGCGATCTCGTCGTCGGGCACCCGCTCGAAGCCGCTCGCCGTGATGGTGGCCATCACGGGGTAGATGCCCCGGAGGACGTCGGGGCCGCCGGTGGCCGAGTCCTCGTCGGCTGCTTGGACCAGGGCGGAGAGGGCCAGGTCGAGCACGGCTCCCCGCTCGAGGCCCTCGCGGTAACCGAGCTTCACCACCGTGCCGGCGTGCACGCTGCCCGAACCGGTCGAGGCGAAGTCGCCCTCCTCGTAGCGACCGCCGGTGACGTCGTACTCGAACAGCCTTCCGACCCCCCGCCGGAGGTCGTAGCCGGCGAACAGCGGCACCACGACGAGGCCCTGCATGGCCGCCGGGAGGTGGTTGCGGACCATGGAGCTGAGCTGGTTGGCCTTGCCCTCGAGGCTGAGGTGGGCGCCCTCGACCTTCTCGTAGTGCTCGAGCTGGAGCTGGAACAGCTTCACCATCTCCATGGCCGGCCCGGCCGCCCCGGCGATGGCCACCCCCGAGTACCGGTCGGCGGGGAACACCTTCTCGATGGCCCGGTGGCTGATGAGGTTGCCCGAGGTGGCCCGGCGGTCACCGGCCATGACCACACCGTCGGCGTAGCGGACGGCGACCACGGTGGTGGCATGGGGAACGGCCAGCGCGCCGGTGACCGTGGTGCCCGAAGGTGAGGCACCGAAGCTCGTCCGGCGGAGCAACTCGGCGAAGTCGGGGCCGGGATCGTCGCCCGGCGAGAACAGCGGGAAGGTCATGGTGCTGCTACTGGCCGCCCTTTTGGATGTAGCCCCGCACGAACTCCTCGGCGTTCAGCTCGAGCACGTCGTCGATCTCGTCGAGCAGCTCGTCGAGCTCGGCCTTGATCTTCTCGCCGGTCTCCGACGGTGCGGGCGCGGCCTCGGCCACGTCCTCGGTCTCCCGGGCCGGGGTCGCCTTGCGCTTCTGCTCTCGTTCGGCCATTCGAAGACCTCCTCCCGTCCGCTCAGGAACCCAGTCTGTCCAGCAGCTCGGCCGGAGTGGTGCATTCGTCCAACAACGTACCGACGTGGGCCTTCGTTCCACGCATCGGTTCCATCATCGGCACCCGCCGCAACGGCTCGCGGCCGACGTCGAACACCATCGAGTCCCAGTTGGCGGCCACGATGGCCGGGGCGAACTTGGCCAGGCAGCGACCGCGGAAGTAGGCGCGGGTGTCATCGGGGGGCTCGGTCATGGCCCGGGTGACGGCGGCGTCGTCGGTGATCCGCTCGAGGCCCACCCGCGCCGCCAGCGATCGCGCCGGGCGCAGGTCCGAGTACTGGAGGGCGAGGGCGGCCACCCGGGGGTCGTCCCAGCCGGCGCCGTTGCGGTCCCGCCACGCCTCCAGCAGCCGGAGCTTGGCCACCCAGTCGAGCTGGCCGGCGAGGCTCATCGGGTCCGCCTCGAGGCCGCTGAGCACCGCCTCCCACCGCCGCAGCACGTCCGCGCCCACCTCGGCACCGACGACCTCGAGGCCACGGTCCTCGGCGTACTTGCGGGCGCGGTCGAGGAGCTCCCACTGCACCTCGAGGGCGGTGACGGTGGTGCCGTCGACGAGCTCGAGCGGCCGGCGCAGGCTGCGGTCGTAGGAGACCTGGCGCAGGGCGTGCACCGGCGAGCGGAACGTGAAGTCCCGCGGGAGGAAGTCGTCCTCCACCATGGCGAGCACGAGGGCGGTGGTCCCCACCTTGAGCAGGGTGGCCACCTCCGAGAGGTTGGCGTCGCCGACGATGACGTGGAGGCGGCGGTACTTCTGGGAATCGGCGTGGGGCTCGTCGCGGGTGTTGACGATGGGCCGCTTCAGGGTGGTCTCCAGGCCGACCTCGGCCTCGAAGAAGTCGGCCCGCTGGGTGAGCTGGTAGGGAACCTCGGCCATCGAGACGCCGCTGGCCTCGCTGCCGACCTTGCCCGCACCGGTGAAGATCTGGCGGGTGATGAAGTGGGCGGTGGCGTGGGTGATGATGCGGTTGAACGGCACGGCCCGGTCCATGAGGTAGTTCTCGTGGCAGCCGTAGGAGTTGCCCTTGCCGTCGGAGTTGTTCTTGTGGACCAGGATCTCCTGGCCCGGGGGCAGGAGGATGGCGGCGGCAGCCATGGCCTTGGCCAGGATGCGTTCGGCGGCGCGGTCCCAGGTGACGACGGCCAGCGCGTCGGCGCACTCGGGGGTGGACAGCTCGGGATGGGCGTGGTCGACGTAGAAGCGGGCGCCGTTGGTGAGGACGGCGTTCACCAGGTGGGTCTCGACCTCCGGGGCGAGGGAGCCCTCGGCGGCGTAGCCGCGGGCGTCGTTGCCCGGCGACTCGTCCTCGAAGTCCCATCCCACCTTGGGCGCCGCCGCCGTGGCGGTCACGGCGAGGTCCGAGACGTAGGCGTTGATCAGCAGGCTGGACGCGGTGACCGGGTTGGACTCACCGGCGCCACGCATGACGATCCCGTACTCGGTCTCGATCCCGCAGATCTTGGGGACGGCCACCGCGGCACCCTACCCACGCGGTCCCTGCTGCCGGCGGCGCCTACAGGTACTGACCCGTGGCCACCCGCTCGATCGAGCGTCCGCCGCGGGTCGAGGAGTCCTCCTCCTTGGCGACGAGGGTGCGCACGTAGACGATGCGCTCGCCCTTCTTGCCGGAGATCTTCGCCCAGTCGTCGGGGTTGGTGGTGTTGGGCAGGTCCTCGTGCTCCTTGTACTCCTGATGGATCGAGGCGATGAGGTCGTCGGTGCGGATGCCCTTCGGGCCCCCGCCGATCAGTCGCTTGATGGCCAGCTTCTTGGCCCGCCGGACGATGTTCTCGATCATGGCCCCCGAGGAGAAGTCCTTGAAGTACATGATCTCCTTGTCACCGTTCTGGTAGGTGACCTCGAGGAACTGGTTGGTCTCGTCGGACCGGTACATCTCGGCCACGGTGTCCTCGATCATCACCCGCACGCACTTGTCGGCGTCGCCCCCGCCGAGGTCGCGCACCTCGTCGACGGCCAAGGGCAGGTCGGCGGTGAGGTACCGGGCGAAGATCTGGGCGGCGGCGTCCTCCCTGGGGCGCTCGATCTTGATCTTCACGTCGAGGCGGCCCGGGCGCAGGATGGCCGGGTCGATGAGGTCCTCCCGGTTGGAGGCGCCGATGACGATGACGTTCTTCAGCGTCTCCACGCCGTCGATCTCGGCCAGGAGCTGGGGGACGATCGTCGACTCCATGTCCGAGCTGATGCCCGTGCCGCGCGTGCGGAACATCGAGTCCATCTCGTCGAAGAACACGATGACCGGCCAGCCCTCCTCGGACTTCTCCCGGGCCCGCTGGAACACGAGCCGGATCTGGCGCTCGGTCTCACCGACGTACTTGTTGAGCAGCTCGGGGCCCTTGATGTTCAAGAAGTAGCTGCGGGCCGCCTTGTCGCCGGAGACCTCGGCCACCTTCTTGGCCAGCGAGTTGGCCACCGCCTTGGCGATGAGGGTCTTGCCGCAGCCGGGCGGGCCGTACAGGAGGATGCCCTTGGGGGCGGGCAGCTTGTGCTCGGCGAAGAGCTCCTGGTGGAGGAAGGGCAGTTCGACGGCGTCGGCGATGGCCTCGATCTGCTCGTCGAGCCCGCCGACGTCGGCGTAGCTGATGTCGGGCACCTCCTCGAGCACGAGCTCTTCGACCTCGGGGCGGGGAAGCTTCTCGAGCAGGAGCCCCGACCGGGTGTCCATCAGCACGGTGTCGCCCGCCCGGACCCGGATGTCGCGCAGGGCGTCGACCATCTCGCACACCCGCTCCTCGTCGGCCCGGCCGACGACGAGGGCGCGGTCGCCCTCCATCACCTCCTTGATGGTGACCACCTCACCGGTGAGCTCGGCCCCCCGCGCCAGCACCACGTTGAGGGACTCGTTCAGCACCACCTCGCAGCCCCGCTGGAGGTCGGCGGCGACCTCGGGCAGCACCGCCACCCGCATCTTGCGGCCCCCCGAGAAGACGTCGACGGTGCCGTCGTCGTTGGTGGTGAGCACCGTGCCGTAGGCCGACGGGGGTTGGGTGAGCTTCTCGACCTCCTCGCGCAGCGCGGCGATGTGGTCGCGCGCCTCGCGCAGGGTGTAGCTGAGCTTCTCGTTCTGGGAGACGGCCTGGGAGAGCTGGCCCTTCGTCTCGAGCAGGCGCTCCTCGAGGGTCCGGACCCGCTTCGGCGCGTCCTGGAGTCGCCGACGCAACGAGGTGGCCTCCTCCTCGAGGATTGCCGCCTGGTCCCGGAGATCGGCCAGCTCGGCCCGGGCCGCCGCCAGCCGCTCCTTGTCCGTCTCGCTCATGGGGACCACCTCCGGGGGTCGCGTCCCGTGGATTCGGACCCTATACCGGTCCCCGACCGATCCCGCGGACGGGCCGACGGCAAGAGTTTCCCCGATGGTTCTCGCGTTTATCGCCCGGTGGGTTACGCTTACGGGGCATCACCGACGGCGAGTCGGTCACCCGCTCAGGAGAGGCGACGGCAACCATGAAGGTCTGGATCGACCAGGATCTCTGCACCGGCGACGGGCTCTGCGAGGAGATCGCCCCTGACGTCTTCACCCTCCTCGACGACGGCCTCGCCTACGTGCGCGAGGGCGACAAGGTGTTCTCGGACCCGGGAGGCGCCGAAGGCCTGGCCAGCGTGCCCGCCGGCCAGGAGGAGGCGGTCATCGAGTCCGCCGAGGAGTGCCCCGGCGAGTGCATCTTCATCGAGGTCGAGTAGGCGACCTCGATGCCCACTAGGGCGGTGGGTGGGGTCGGAGGACGTGCATCTTCATCGAGGTCGAGTAGCAGGACGGTGGCGCGGCGAACGTTCGGGCGGATCCGCACCGAAAGCGGTCGTTTCTACCCGGTCGTTCTGGCATACGGCCCCCCTCAGCCCGCTGACGCCGACCTCCATCACGTCGCCGACGTCATCGGCATCGACATGGACGAGGCGTCGCCCAGCATCTGACGGCCTCCGACGACGAGTGACCCGAGCTCAGGCCACGCAGGCCCCGGTGTCGGCGTCGCCCCGGCCGGCGGCGGCCAGGACCGGGCGCAGCTCGGCGGTGGTGAGGGCGTAGGCCACTCCCGGCTCGTCCGGGGCGATGGCAAAGGCCACGCCCACCACGCGGCCGGTGGGATCGACCAGGGCGCCGCCGGAGTCGCCGGGGGCCAAGGCGGAGGCCAGCACCAGGACATCGCGGGACGTGCGCTCCTCGCCGTAGATGTCCCGGCCCAGGGCGGTGATGCGCTGGCCCACCGAGAACGGGGCGATGCGGAGGGCACCGCCGCCGGGGTGACCGAAGACCGCACCCCGCCCCGCCACGCCGATGTCGGCCAGCACGAGGGCGGGCCGGTCCATGCCCGGCGCCGAGAGCACGGCGACGTCCCGGCGAGGGTCGAAGGCCACCACCCGCGCCGGCACCCTGGAGCCGTCCGAGCGCTCGAGCAGGCTGGTGCGCTCCCCCGCCACCACGTGGGCGTTCGTGACGACGAGGTCGGGGCCGACGACGAACCCGCTTCCCTCCTGGATCCGACCACAGGCCTCACCGGTCACCTTCACCGTCGACCGCACCACCTGGTCCGAGGTCTCCCGGCTCAGGCCGCTGGCGGCCGGGGGCGGGCCGACCTCGGGAGACGGCCGCAGGGCGTCGAACACCCGCGGGTACTGCTCGCCGAGCAGCTGGCGCAGCGTGCGGGTGGCGTCGGGCGGTGCGGGGAAGAGGAGGTCGACGGCGCGGGTGACCCGCGACGTGCGCACCTGGCGGGCCTCCCAACCGGGGACGTCGGCGATCGCAGGCACGAGGATCCACACCGCCACCAAGACGCCGAGCACCCCGGCCACCGCCCCGCCGACGGCGTCGACCGTCCGACCCTCGGTCGAGTGGATCCCGAGGTGGAGGCGGGTCCCCAGCAACAGCCCGATGGCCTGGCCGGCGAAGGCGCCACCGACGAGGAGCACGACGGCGACGAGTACGAGCTGGGCCCGCCCGGCGGAGCGCTCGGCCGCCGTCACCACCGCGGGCAGGGCCCGTGCCGCCAGCAGGAGCCCGACGGCCATGCCTCCCCACGACGCGGCGCGGGCCACGAACCCGAGGCGCCAGCCCCCCACCCCGGCCCCGACGACGAGGCCCACGAGCACCAGGTCGAGGGCGTTGAACGGCACCGTCAGGTGCCGAGCAGGCGGGCCGAGGTGAGGAACCCGGTGTGGGCCACCATGCGGTGGTCGGGCCGCACGGACTGACCCTCGATGTGCCACGTGCGGTGCAGGACCTCGAGCGTCTCGGCCATCTCGAAGCCGCTTCCGTCGAGGGCGGCTCGCAACGACGCCGCCTGGCCGATGGTGGGCGTGTAGGCGACGAGGATGCCGCCGGGGCGCAGGGCCGCCTCGGCCGGGGCCACCACGCGCCACGGTTCGGGGAGGTCGAGCACCACCCGGTCCAGGCCGCGCTCGTCGATCCCCTCGTAGCAGTCGCGCTCCTCCACCGAGTAGCGCTCGGCGGCGGCCTCCCCCAGGAACGCCACGACGTTGCGTTGGGCCCGCGCCGCGAAGTCGGCCCGGAGCTCGTACCCGGTGACCTCGGCCCCGGCCCGCAGGAGGGTCATCGACAGCGCACCAGAACCGACGCCGGACTCGAGGATCCGGGCACCTGGGTACACGTCGGCCAGCAGCAGCAGCGGCCCGAGGTCCTTCGGGTAGATGACCTGGGCGCCGCGGGGCATCTTGAGCACGAAGTCCGAGAGCGTGGGCCGGAACGCGGTGTAGCGGGCGTTCCGGGTGGACGTGACCACGGCCCCGTCCTCCTGGCCGAGCAGGTCGGCGTGGGAGACGAAACCGGCGTGGGAGTGGAACTCGCCGTCCTCGGCGAGGGTGACGAGGTAGCGGCGACGTTTGGCGTCGATCAACAGCACGCGGTCACCCGCCGCGAACGGCCGGCTCATATTGCTGTGCTCCTCCTCCGCTTCGCTCCCCCGTCGCGGCTTCGCCATCCGGCTGTCATCGTCAGGGCTGCTCCGCCTGGCGGACTGCGCAGCGCTTCAGTCGACCGTGGGGCGGTCGTTGGAGATGATGAGGCGCTGCCCCGGCTTCAGCTCCTCGCTGAAGACCACCTCGGCCTTGCGCTCGGCCATCGACTTGAGCTTCGTGTAGCCCCACGTGGTCACGCCGACCGCCAGCCAGGCCCGGCTGCCGCCGAAGATGCCCCGCCGGGTACCGGTGCGGCGGAGGTAGGTGACGACCCGCCCCGGTTGGGCCTTGATGGTTGCGCCGCGGCGGTTGCGGCGGGCCATCAGAGGCGCCGCACCTCGATGAAGGTGGTGCGCTTGCGGCCCCGACGCTTGCCGAGCAGGAACACGCCGAGGACCACCACGACGGCGACGACGGCGCCGACGGTCATGGCCATGCCCTTGGCCGATTCCGCGGTGGATTCCACCTCGCCCTTGATCTCCCGGAACTTGGCTTCGATGTCGTCACGGGTCACCCGACCCGAACGGCTGCCGTCGGCCTGGTCCTGCGTCGCTGGGCTCATCGGCGGTCACCTCCGGTGCGCACGTTCGCCTTGTCTCTGGCGTCCCCCCGCCCCTTGCGGGAGATGGCCTTGTAGGCCAGGTAGGCGGCCACGCTCGTGAGCACGAGGGTGATGGCGTAGGGGATCCACGACCAGTTGCCGGTCCAGTGGGGGTCGGTCTCGGCCTGGATGGCCCGCAGGAGGGCCAGGGCGAGGATCGTCCCTCCCAGCCCGACGAGCACCATGCCGCCGAGGCCGAAGCCGACGAAGCGCCCGAGGTTGCGCAGCGGGTCGACCGTCTCCTGGCGGGCGTAGGTCTTGAGCAGGGCCCAGAGCTCCTCGACCACTTGCGTGGCGCTCTTGTCCCTGGCGCGGCCCGCCGGCTGCGGATCTGGCACTTGACACCTCCGTGGAGGCCGTCTTACTACCCGGCAGGGGGTCCCCGGTGCAACCGGGGTGGCCACGCGCTCAGCCCATGGCGAGGCGCTGGGCGAGGAAGCCGTGCTCGTCGTCGAGCATGGCCCGAACCTGGTCGAGGCGCCCCTCGGGGCCCGGCGCGCTCAGGAGGCGCTGCTGGTCGGCGGGCCCGAACGGCGCCACGGCGGCGACCTGGTGGGAACCGAGCACGGGGTCCTCGGTCAGCTCCACGGTGGAGGGAGCGGCCCGGTCACCGAGCTCGGCGGCGAGGGCCAGCACCCGCCGCAGCGTCGCCACCGCCGCCTCGTACCCGTCCCCGAGGGGGACCGCCGTCTCCTCGTCGGGCCAGTCCTCGACGTCGGCCCGGGGGTAGGGGCCGTCGGCCAGCCAGGACCGGACCCGGATGCGCCGGGTTCCGACCGTGCCCACCACCCAGCGGCCGTCGTCGAGCTCGCTGGCCTCGAGGATCCGGGCCACGGTGCCGACGTCGGTGCGGACGTCCTCGCCGCCCACCTCGCTCCCCCGCTCAATCAGCACCACCCCGAACTCGCGGTCGCCGTCGAGGCAGTTCCGCACGAGCGCCCGGTAGCGCGGCTCGAACACGTGGAGGGGCAGGAACAGGCTGGGGAACAGAACGCTCCCCAGCGGGAACATGGGGAGCACGGCGATGGGTCGAGGCTACGGCGCCGTGCTCGTGGGTCGCTCGCCTATCGGCTCCGCTCCTTCGGGCCGAGGGCGGCCAGCGGCGGGCCCTGGGGGTAGGCGACGAGCTCGCCGCCCATGGCCTCCTGGAGCTCCAGCAGGCTGTCGCTGATCGTGGCGCCGTTGGCCACGTAGGCGAAGGTAAGCACCGGGCCCTGGAGGGCGTCCACGAAGCCGGCCAGGGCGGTGACGGTGTTGAGGCTCCCGGTCTTGGCCCGGAGCCGGCCCTTGGCCGCGCTGTCGAGGAACCGCTCGGCGAGGGTGCCGGTGCGGCCGGCCACCGCCAGGCTGCGCCCCAGCACCGAGGCGGGGCCGCCGCGGTCGAGCACGTTCATCAAGAGCCGGCAGCTCGTCTCGTTGTCCTCGGCCAGCCCCGAACCGTCGGTGGCACCGGTGCCCTCGCGGGCCAGGCCGAGCTGCTCCATCGTGGTGGTGACGACCTTCACGCCGGCGGTGGTGGTGGGGGCCCCGCCCTTCACCCGGCCGAGCTCCTTCACGAGCAGCTCCGCCGTCTGGTTGTCGCTCTCGGCCAGCATCTCCCGCACGACGTCGCGCATCGGGCGCGAATCGATGCCGGCCACCTCGATCGACCCGGCGGGCGCCCTGCCGACGTCCGCGCCGCCCGCCACCGCCACGCCCCGCTCGGTGAGCAACCGGCGGAACTGCTCGGCGGCGTACCGGGGCGGGTCGGCCGCCGCCGTCTCCTCCTCCGCGCCCTCGGCCTGCCGGACCGGCCACGTGGTGAACCCGTCGTTCACGGTGAGGGCCGAGAGGGGGCCGGACTGGTTCTGGTCGATGTAGCGCTGCGGCCATGGGTCCGGGTACCGGTCGGCGTCGAAGCGGGACTCGTCGCCCACCACCCGCCCGTCGACCCTGGTGATCCCGGCGGCCTTGACCGCGTCGGCCAGCGCCTCCAGCGACGTGTGCACCTGGGGCTGGTTGGCGAAGTGGGCTACGTAGTCCCGGGTGGCGAGCAACGGATCGCCGCCCCCCACGAGCCACAGGTCGCCGGCGACGGCCCCACCGCTCGGCGCGCCAGCGACCAGGACCCGGGTGCGGAACTTGGTGCCCTCGCCGAGCTGGGTGAGGGCGGCCGTGGCGGTGACCAGCTTCTGGGCGGACGCCGGCACCAGCGGGAGGTCCGGGTTGTGCTCGTAGACCGGGCGGCCGCCTACCGACACGGTGAGGCAGGTGGCCCCGGGCGACGCCGCCACGACGTCGTCCAGGCGAGCCCGCAGGGCGGCGTCGGCGATCGGGGCGGCGAGGAAGCCGGCCACCCGCCGTGCCGACAGCACCGGCGTGATCGGCCCCTCGGCCCGGTCGCCCCGCGATGCCGGCCGCGGGGGTGAGGGGTCGGCCCCGGCCCGCACCGACGCCCACCCGAGCACCACCGCCAGCAGGGCGAAGAGGGTGGGCACGACGAAGCGCCGCTGTCGCGCCTGCATCAGCGCCGCCCGACCGTCACCAGGACGCCCGGCCGCGCCGTTGGAGGTACCGCGACCTCCGCCAGAGGTGGTCCAGGGCGGTGACGGCCCGGTTGGCCGACGCGTAGCAGAGCCGGCCGGTGACCCGCACGGTGGCCGGGCCCGGGTTGGCCGGGTCGGCCACCGCCAGCTCGGTGGCGAGGAGGATGGGCTTGCCGGTGCGGTCGGAGATCTCGGCGGCGGCCTCGGCGAAGCGGGTGTCCTGGCGCTCGTGGTAGGCCACGATCCGTTCCAGGCCGTGGTCCGGGTAGAAGGGCCCGTCCCGCATCAGCCGGGCCTGGTTCGACTGGATGCCGAGCCCGAGCTGGAGCACGGCGTCGACCTCGGGGGACGACGCGATCAGGTCGAGGACCTCGGGGATGGTGTCGCGGGTCTCACCGCCGGCCAGGTCCACGGGGTTCCCCCCGCTCCACCGCGGCGGGAGCTTGGCGTCGATGGCGGCCCGCAGGTCCTCGGGGAGCGGGGCCAGCTCCAGGGCGCTGGCCCCGATGGCGTCGGCGGTGACGACGCCCCACCCGCCGGCCGTCGTCATCACCACCGTCCGGGGCCCCCGCGGGAGGGGTTGGGTGGCGAAGGTGGCCGCCGCCTCGAAGGCCTCCTCCACGGTGGCGGCGCGGGTCACACCGGCCTGGCGGCAGGCCCCGTCGAACACCTTGTCGTCGGCGGCGAGGGAGCCGGTGTGGCTGGCGGCCGCCCGCTGGCCCCCGGCGGTGGCGCCCCCCTTCACGAGCACCAACGGCTTGGCGGTTGCGGCCGACCGCATCCGCTCGAAGAAGGCCCGGCCGTCGGGCACGCCCTCCACGTAGGAGAGCCCCACCGCCGACTCGGGATCTTCGGCGAACCAGTCGAGGTAGTCGGGGACGCCCACGGCGGCGGCGTTACCGGCGCTGACCGCCCGGCTGATGCCGATGCCGGTCTGCACCGCGTAGTTCAGGAAGCTCGACACGAAGTTGCCGGACTGGCTGGCCACGGCGATGCGTCCCGCCGGTGGGTAGGGCGCCACGATCTGGGCGCACAGGTGCGACGGCGTGGACACCACGCCCTGGCCGTTGGGACCGGCGAGGAGGATCCCCAGCTCGGCGGCCAGCGCCACCAGCTCGGCCTCGGCCCGGCGGCCCTCCTCCCCCGCCTCCCCGTAGCCGGCCGAGGTGACGAACGCGGCCCGCACGCCCTTGGCTGCGCAGGCCCGCAGGAGGTCGGGGTTGGCCGCGGCCGGGGTGCAAACGAACACGAGGTCCGCCCGCCCGGCGGGAAGGTCGTCGACGGAGGCGACCGTGGCCACACCGAGCACGTCGGCGCCCTCGCGGTTGGTGGCGAACACCTCGCCCCTGTAGCCGGCGGCCAGGAGGTTGTGGAGGCTGACGAAACCGAACTTCCCGGGGTGGGTGGACGCGCCGGCCACGATCACGCCCTTTGGGTCGAACAGGGCCCGGAACTGGTCCGCCGTCGGCGCGTCGGTCACCGGTCCGACCTGATCTCGACGAGGGCGTCGACGGCCACGGGGCGGCCGTCGCTGATGATCAGCGGGTTGAGGTCGGCCGACACGATGGCAGGGTCGGCCGACGCCGCCGCCGACAGGCCGAGCAGCACCGCCGCCAGCGCCTCACGGTCCACCGCGGGTTCACCCCGGAACGGTCCGAGCAGGGCCGAGGTGGCGAGCTCGTCGATCATCTCGGCGGCGTCGACGGCGTCGATCGGCACCAACCGGAGGACCACGTCGGCCAGCGCCTCGGCCAGCACCCCGCCCACACCCAGCAGCACGGTTGTCCCGAACTGCGGGTCGGTGGCCAGGCCGGCGATCAGCTCACGCGTGCCCCGGACCATCGGGGCCACGAGCAGACCCACCTCGCCGTCGTCGGAGGTGGCCTTCGCCAGCAGGTCCTCGGCGGCGGCCCGGACGGCGCCGGCGTCGGCCAGCCCGAGGCGCACGAGGCCGCGTTCGGTCTTGTGGGCGATGCCCTCGCCCCGCAGCTTCACCACCACCGGCCAGCCCATCTCCTCGGCCGCCGCCACCGCCCCGGCCGGGTCCGCAACCAGCCGCTCGGGGGCCACGGGCACGCCGTAGGCGGCCAGGCGGGCCTTGGACTCGTCCTCCGGAAGGGTCCGGGTGGAGGGGACGAGCGCCTCGGGCACGGGGGCGAACCCTAGGCTCCGCCAGCACATGGGGTGGGACATTCGCGGCATCATCGAGGGGTTCTACGGGCGGCCGTGGACCTGGGACGAGCGGGCCGAGGTGATGGCCTGGTGCGCCGAGCGGGCCATGACCCACTACGTCTACGCCCCCAAGGACGACCCTCGGCACCGGGAGCGGTGGCGGGAGCCCTACGACCGTGAGGACCTCGACGGCTTCGCCCGGCTGGTGGCCGAGGGGACCCTCACCGTGGGCTTCGCCATCTCCCCCGGCCTCGACCTCGACCACCGCTCGACCACCGACCGCTCCGCGCTCCGGGCCAAGGTGGACTCGGTGGTCGACCTCGGCGTCGGCCTCGTGGTCCTGGCGTTCGACGACATCCCGTTCGATCCCGGCGCCGGTGTGGCCCACGCCGAGATCACCACCGAGCTGGCCGGGCACCTGGCGGGGCGGGCGTCGGTTGCCCTGGTGCCCACCGAGTACGTCGGCGGGTGGCGCACCCGCTACCTGGAAGCCCTCGCCGCCGGCGTTCCCGACGACGTCCCGATCGCCTGGACGGGGCCCGCCGTGGTGAACGACGCCATCACCTCGGACGATGCCAGGGGCCGGGCCGACGCGCTGGACGGACGGCCGCCCCTCCTGTGGGACAACTACCCGGTCAACGACGCCTTTGTGGCCGACCGCCTCTTCCTCGGCCCGCTGACCGGGCGCGACCCCGGCCTGGCCGAGGTGTGCTCCGGCTACCTGGCCAACCCCATGGTCCAGCCCCGCTGCTCGAAGCTCCCGCTCGCGTCGGTAGCCGCCTGGCTGCGGGGAGAGGACCCCGCCGCCGCCTGGGAGGTCGAGGTCGGCGATCTGCGGGTCTTCGCCGAGGCGTGCGACGGGTCGGTGCCGACGCGGCTCGTCTCCAAGCTGTCGGCGGCGGCCGGACCGGACCGGGCGGTGGCGGCGCGCCCCCTGGCGGAGTGGTTGGAGGCGGCCGCGTCCTGCTTAGCGCCGGGACTGCAGGGCGAGGCCGACCCCTGGCTCGACCAGGTCCACCGTGAGGCCAGGCTCGGCCTCGACGCGCTCGAGCTGATCGAGTCCCCCGATCCCGGGGCCGCCGTCGCCACCGCTGTCGCCGTCGCCACCCGTTGGCCCCGGGCGCGGAGGGCCGAGCACACCGTGATGGGACCGCGGACCGGGTTCCGCCCGGTCCTCGGAGCGGGCGCCGAGGGCGGCTGGCGGGTCCACCGCTCGTCCTTCGAGCACGACGCCAACGCCATCGACGCCCTCGTCCGGCTGGCCCTGGCCGGCCTCGACGACGGCCCGCTCAGCGCTTGAGGGCGGCCCGGAACAGCTCGCGGACGTGGTCGAGGCGGGCCTGGAGCGCCTCGGAGTCCATGGGATCGCGCCCGAGCAGGGCCTCCAGGAACGGGGCGTCGCTGAAGTACGTGAGCAGCGCGCCGTACCCGGTGAGGATGAGCTGCTCGGGGTCGTGGGCCCGGAACCGGCCCGCCTCCATCTCCCGGCGGAAGTAGGCCACCGCCCGGTCGAAGTGGGGGCGGATGGCGGCGCCGAGGTCGACGCCGAGGTGCTGACCCCCCTCCAGCGCCTCCCGGCGCATGATGCGCACGAACTCGGGGTTCTCCTCGAAGAACCGGAAGCCGGCGGTGAGGACGAAGTCCACCTTGTTCCACCCCTCGTGGCCGGGCTCCTCCACCGCCTCGTCCACCCGTGAGGACCACTCGGCGAGGCTCCAGAGGAACACCTCGCTGTACACCGCACTCTTCGACGGGAAGTGGTGGAGGAGGCTGGGGCGCCGGATCCCGACGGCCTCGGCGATGTCGTTCAACGACGTGCCCTCGAAGCCGTGGAGGGCGAAGCAGCGCCTCGCCTCGACCAGGATCGCCTCCCGCGTCGAGAGCGCTGGATCGGTCGTCGTCACATGGGGAGGTTACTTGGCGGACCCCCTCCGACCCGGTCCCACTACCGTCCCGGCGGTGGTGGCGCTTGCCGGATCGCACGTCGTGACCCCCGGCGGGGTGCTGTCTCCCGGCGTGGTGGAGGTGGAGGGGGGCCGCATCGTCGAGGTGGCGGCGACCACCGGCGCGGTGCCCGCCCGTGTGCTCGTGCCGGGCCTGGTCGACCTGCAGGTGAACGGCATGGACGACGTCGACGTGGCCGTGGCCGACGGGTCCGACTGGGACCGCCTCGATGCCCTGATGTGCTCCTCTGGGGTCACCACGTGGTGCCCCACCCTCGTCACCGGCCCCCTCGACGGCTTCGCCGCACCCCTGGCCCGGGTGGCGGCCGCCGCCGCCCGCCCGGGGCCGCGCCCGGCGATCGCGGGCGCCCACCTCGAGGGCCCGTTCATCGGGGGTCGGCCCGGGGCGCACCCGCCCCGGTGGATCGTGCCGCCCGACCGCGAGTGGTTGGCCACCCTGCCGCCGATCGTGCGCATCGTCACCCTCGCCCCCGAGGTCGCCGGCGGCATCGACGCCATCGCCCTGCTCGGCGGCCGGGGCGTGCTGGTCGCGCTCGGTCACTCCGGAGCGGACGTGGACCGTGCCCGGGCCGGCGTGGACGCCGGCGCCCGGTTGGTCACCCACGGCTACAACGGCATGTCCGGTCTCGACCACCGGGCACCGGGGATGGTTGGGGCCTTCCTCACCGACGACCGGGTGGCGGTCTCCCTCATCGCCGACCTCGTCCACGTCCACCCCGTCGCCCTCGAGGTCGCCTTCCGGTGCAAGCCGGCCGACCGGGTGGTGCTCATCACCGACGCCGTCGCCTGGCGGGACGGGCGGGTGGGCGGCGTGGTCATCGAGGGCGACGGTTCGGTGGCCCGGCTGGCCGACGGCACCCTGGCCGGCAGCGTGATCACCCTCGACCGGGCCGTGGCCAACGTGGTGGCCCACTGCCGCGTGCCCCTCGACCGGGCGGTGGCCGCCGCCAGCACCAACCCCGCCCGCCTCCTCGGCCTCGACGACCGGGGGGCGCTGGCCGCCGGGCGCCGGGCCGACATCGCCGCCCTCGACCCCGACACCCTCATGTGCACCGCCACGTGGGTGGGCGGACACCAGGTCCACGGGTAGCGGGATCGGGCCTCTACGGCGGGCTCCGCACGAACCCGGACAGGATCTCGACGAGCATCGGCTGGATGGCGTCGCGTCCGGCGCCCGCATCGGTGAGGACCTCCTCGGCCATGCCACCCACGCCCCCCACCAGCGACAGGAGCAGGTGTTCGGTGCCGACGTAGTTGTGCCCGAGGGTCAGTGCCTGGTCGCCGGCTCGGCTGACGGCGGCCCAGGCCAGTGGCGTGTAGGTCCGGTCTTGAACCTGGTCCTGGTCTTCGCCGCGCTCGACCCGCTCGGTGACGGCTCGCAGGACGCGGTCGGACGTCACCTCCAGCCGCTCGAGGATCTTGACGGCGAGGCACTCCGGTTCTCCCCAGAGGCCGATCAGGAGGTGTTCGGTTCCGACCCAGCCGTGGCCGAGCGCTGCCCCTGCAGCCGGGGCGTGGTCGAGGACGACCCGGCGGGTGCGAGGGGTGAACCGCTCCCAACCAGGAGGTTCGCCAGCCGGGCGCCGGAACCGCTGCTGGACCGCCTGCTTGGTCACGCCGAGGGAGCTGCCGATCTCCGCCCAGGAGTGGCCGGCGTGGCGGCAGCGGTCGACGTAGTGCGACAGCAACGAGTCGCTCAGGTCGTTGAGCACTGCCACCGACGCCGATGCCGTGGCCAGCAGCACGAGCGGTTCCGGCGAAGGCGAGCGAAGCTCCACCGTCTGGATGAGCGAGGAGAGGTTCGGTTCCACGGGTCAACCCTAGGTTGACGCACCGGAGCGGGTCAACGCGAGCTTGACTGCCGGCGGCGAGCCTGCCCCGTGAGCGCCGTAGCATCCGGCGGGTGGAGATCGTGGCCGCCGTGTTCATCGAGGGGATCGACCTCCGGTCGGTGCCGGGCCCGTCCACCCGGATCGACCTCACCGGGGTCCACTTCTCGCTGGCCTCGCCCACGCCCGTGCCGGTCACCATCGAGCCCCACCTCCTCGTCCTCGTCCACTGCCCGCCCGGCGAGCCGGGCTCGGGCGCGCTCGAGGTCACCTACCACCGCGACGGCGAGCAGATCGCCCGCAACGTGCAGCCGCTCGAGGTGGAGCCGGGCAAGTTCAACTACCGCCTGGTGCGGGCCGAGCTGGCCTTCGACGACTACGACACGGTCGAGGCCCACTGCCGTCTCGACCTCGGGCCGCAGACGGTGGTGCCGTTCACGCTGCTGCCCCCGGCCGACTGATGCCCTTCGCGGCGGCGCTGTCCGAGCACCCCCTGCCGACCGAAGCGGCCGGCGAGGTGATCGGTGAGCTGCTCGAGCGGATCGGCCCGGAGCCGGACCTCGCCGTCCTCTTCGCCACCACCCCGCTCACCGGAGCGGTGGAGGACATCGCCGCCACCGTCCGCGCCGTGCTTCGCCCGCGCGGCCTGCTCGGGACCACCGCTGTCTCCCTCCTGGCCGGTGCCCGCGAGGTGGAGGGGCAGTCGGCGCTGGCCCTGTGGGCCGGCTCCACCGGTCCGGTCACCCCGGTCCGGTTGGAGGCCGAGCCCGACGGTGACGGAGACGGCTACCGGGTCCGGGGCCTCCCCGACGGGGCCGGCGCCGGCCGCACGCTCCTGATGCTGGCTGACCCCTTCTCGTTCCCGGCCGACACCTTCCTCGCCTCGCTGGCCCGCGACCGCCCGGGGCTCACCACCATCGGGGGCATGGCCTCGGGGGCCCGGGGGCCGGGCGGCAACCGCCTCGTGCTCGACCACGAGCTGCACCACGACGGCGCCGTGGGTGTCCTGCTCGACGGGTCCCGGCCGGTGGTACCGGTCGTGTCCCAGGGCTGCCGTCCCCTTGGCGAGCCCATGATCGTCACCCGCGCCGAGCGCAACGTGATCTACGAGCTGGCCGGGCGACCGGCCCTCGACCGGCTGCTGGAGATGGCCGAACGGGCGGCGCCGGCGGATCGCGCGCTCCTGCAGCACGGCCTCCACGTCGGCGTGGTCGTCGACGAGACCAAGGCCGACTTCGGCCCGGGTGACTTCCTCGTGCGCAACGTGCTCGGCGCCGACCGCTCGGTGGGGGCGGTGGCGGTGGGCGACGAGGTGCCGGTGGGCACGACCGTCCAGTTCCAGGTCCGCGACGCCGGCAGCGCCGACGAGGACCTCCGCTCCGCCCTTGCCGGCGCCGGCGATGCCGACGGCGCGCTCGTCTTCACGTGCAACGGCCGGGGCACCAACCTGTTCGACCAGCCCCACCACGACGCCGACATGATCGCCGCCGTGACCGGCGGTGCCTGCGCCGGGATGTTCTGCGCCGGCGAGGTCGGCCCCGTCGGCGGGCGCAGCTTCCTCCACGGCTTCACCGCCTCCGTCGCCCTCTTCCGCGATCCCTGAGCCGCGCTCAGCCCAGGCCGCTGGGGTCGTGGCGGCCGAGCACCAGCCACTCGAACAGGCCATGGCCGACCCGGCCGTCGCTGGCGGTGAAGCGGCTCACTGCGTCGACGATGCCGAAGAGGGAGGCGGCCACCGTCGGGTCGGCGAGGTCGTAGCTGACCCCCTGCACCACCAGCGGGCCCTGCCACATGCCGTGGCGCCAGTCGTCGTCGAAGCCGTAGCCGGTGCCCTTGCCGAGGAACATCGGCAGGACCGGCTCCACGTCGATGGTGAGCGGGGCGCCGCCGGGCTCGTGGAGGTGCCAGGTGGCCGACTCCACGTCGGCGGTGCCGGGACGGAAGCGCAGCTCCACCTCGGGCCGGCCGAGCCGCTCGACCGGGCGGGCGGCGTCGGGCCACACCCGCACCGCCTGTTCGAGCACCCGGGTGCCGTCGGGCTCCTCCTGCACGATGCAGAGCACGGCGCAGTCGTCGAACTGCATCGGCGCGTACACCCAGTAGAAGCCCTCCATCGGGGAGGCGGCGGCGATGCCCGGGGGCTCCGGCTCGCCCACCGGGCGGACCCCCCAGGACCGGTCTCGGCTCCCCCACCAGTGGTCGGGGGTGACGTCGAACCGGGTGCCGTCGACGACGATGGAGCCGGTCCATCGGCCCACCTGGGCCAGGCGCATCGAGTCGAACGTCACCCGCTCGTTGGTGCGCAGGAAGTGGCGCTCCTCGGCGTGCACCGGGACGGCGCCGTCCCAGACCAGGTCGGCCTCGAGCCCCCACTCGTTCGGCTCGCACACCACCCGCAGGCGTCGCAGCGGTTCGAGCACCTCGACCCGGATCGGCCCCACCGTGGTGTCCATGCGGTCGAGCGTGAGCGCCTTGGACGCCCGCACCACCCGGTGCACGCCGCCGTAGAGCACGGCGACGAAGCCGTCGAGCACACCGAGGTTCGGGTACTGGCCGACGCCGGCGACGAGGAACGCCTCGTCTGAGCACGGGTGGCAGTTGAAGTAGTAGCGGTCGTAGAAGTTGCGGTCGCTGGTGGCCACGTGGCGCATCGAGATCGGCGCCTGGTGGATGGGGTAGTCGTCGAGGGGGGGAGAGGGTCACCGCGCCCCGATCCGGTCCAGCTCGGCGGCGAGGAAGGTCACGCCCGTGTTGGTGTGGGCGAAGTCCGAGTCCGGGGGGAACAGCTCGAAGGCCACGAGCAGGTGGGACAGGCGCACCATCACCGCCGCGAACCCCAGCCCGGCCAACACCTCCCACCATCCCAGCGCGCCGGCCGAACGACCGGTGCACTCCTCCCAGCGGGCCACCGTGTCGGCCGCCGACGGGAACCCGGGGAGCCGGGCCGAGCCCACGCCCTCGCTGTGGTGGCGGTCCATCCAGAGGAACCAGGCCAGGTCCCATTGAGGGTCGCCGATGTGCACCATCTCCCAGTCGAGCACGGCCTGCACCCGGTGCCCGGCGAAGAGCTGGTTGCCGATGCGGGCGTCACCCCAGCACAACGCGGGGTCGGCGCCGTCAGCCGGCCGGTTGGCCCGCAACCAGGCCACCGCCGCCTCCGGCACGGGTTGCGGCGCGCCGGCGGCGGCCCACGCGAGGTAGCGGTCCCACCAGGCCAGGCGCTCGGCGGCGTGGTCGCCCGGGGCGGTGGTGGCGCCCTCCAGCCCGTCGAGGCCGAGCTCCTGCCAGTCCACCCGGTGGATGGCGGCCATCGCCTCCACGCCGTCCCACCACAGCTGCGCCTGCGCCTCGGGCCGGCTCTCGACCAGCCAGCCCTCGGTGGTGTACGGCGGGTTGTCGGGCGGCGCCTCGCCGCCCACCCGGGCCATGACCATGAACGGCGAGCCCAACACCTCCGGATCCTCCTCGAGCCACCGGACCGGCGGCACCGGGACCATCGTGTGCCGGCCCAGCGCCTCCATCACCCGGTACTGGTCGACGAAGCGGTCCGAGGGGAAGACGGTGTGGCTGGTGGGCCGCACCCGCACCACGAGGCCCTCGCCCCTCTCCTCGCCGGACGCGGACCAGGTGGCGTCGAACACGATGGTCTCGTTCGAGAAGCCGGTGGCCGGCGGCCCGGAGAGCTCCGAGAGCACGAGGTCATCCGGTCCCCCGAGGCGGGCCGACAGCCAGGTGGTGAGCGCTTCCCGGGCGGCGTCCCGATCACGGGGCGAGGGAAGGGCCACGGCCTA
>JAABUR0100001482.1_pt1 | contig 41858 bp, 37 predicted proteins | sample 5560091 | NCBI WGS metagenome assembly JAABUR01 (sample SAMN10711879, study PRJNA513375) | rock metagenome | isolation source: Antarctica rocks | place: Antarctica: Victoria Land, University Valley sud | reverse complement strand
AGTGAAGCAGACAATCAGACGAGTAAAAGCAGACAAAGCGTCGAGCGCTTCAGATATTTCAAACAGAGCGCTTCAAGCGAGTCTTGCAGAACTGATCTCAGTACTGACGAGTTTATTCAACGCATGCATAACACACAAGTATCATTCGAAGCAGTTCAAAAAGACTCAGACAATAGTACTACGCAAATCGAAGAAAAGCGACTATATTGATTCAAAGACGTATCGACTCATTGCTTTGCTTGATATCATGAGCAAAGCGCTGAAGTCGATCATGATCAAAAGACTGAGTGACATAGTCGAGACTCATTGCATGCTATCAAATGCTCAAATGAGAGTGAGACGCAAGCAATTCGTGATCTTGACGTTAGATCTACTAGTAGATCAAGTTCACACAGTGTGAAGCTGTGAAATCAAATATGTAATCTTCATGCTAAGCTTAGACGTCGTCAAAGCGTTCAATCGAGTCTCACACGTCAGACTTCTGCACACGCTGAAAATGAAAAGAACGTCAAGCTACATAATCGAATGAACACGCAGCTTTCTAAAGAATCAAGAGACGTCGCTAATATTCGATGAATAAACGAGCGACATGCGCGAGATAAACGCAGGCATATCGCAGAGATCTTTTATTTCATCAATTCTCTTTCTATTCTTCAACGCAAGTCTAATTGAAAAATGCGAAGCACTGAGAATTAAAATCGAAGTGCTTGACTTCGTAGACAATATTAACATTCTAGTCTACGACAGATTCACTGAAGAAATCTGCAGAACACTGAGCAAAGCACACGACGTCTGCGCGAAATGAGCTCGCATTTATGACGCAACGTTCGCATCAGAAAAGTACAAGCTCACGCATTTCACTAGAAAATCGAAGAAATTCGACATGACGACTAGCATATAAATAGAAAGCTCAGTTATCAAATTGAAATCAGACCTACGAGTTTTAAAGATGCAACTGAACACGAAACTGCGATAAGACGCGCATCTTTGACAAATAGAGATGAATCACGTCACAAGAATGCTGACACTTAGTCGTCTTGAAGTCTTCACATGAGAAGCTATCTTCACAAAAGCGAGACAAGTATACTCAGCAGTAGTGAGATCAGAAATCGCATTCGAAGCGTCAGTCTGACATCAGCGCGACAAGAAAGATGAACTGTCAAACAAAGAATGCAGACTAGAAATACTTCAGAATCAGACTCTGCGTCACGTAGCAGAAGCGTTCAAAAGAGTAAACATCGAAACTCTAAAGACAGAAACATACATGAGTTCGCTACATGTTCATCTGAACATGCTACAGAATAAGATCACGCTACACAGTCGAGTCAACGATCAAACGCAAGAGGTCAGACAAGCATGCGAACTAATACGCGCTCGCTTGACGAGAGTTAATCGCGTTATTTCTCGCTCACTCGTCATCAAGAAAATAGTACTTCTGAATGTCTTCATTCAAGAAGATGCGAAGATACAGTCGAGACGCAGATGATACATCTTCTTCTTCACAATGATTTCAACAAGCGATAGCATCGCAATAACGCAGTATCACAAAGATCAATGAAATCAACGATGAGAAAAGTACAGAGAACGCGTCGCAGACATCAACGCAATCTCAGCACAAAGGTCGCATCTGAGCAATAAGATGATAAAGATGCGTGATGATCTTCAGAAAGCAGAAAGCATTCTCGCAATGCACATCAGAATCGAACGCATAGATCTGAATGCTTATCTGCACTCTAGAAACGTTTCAGGCACGAATAGCTTGCGATGCGACTGCGAATGAAGTCATCAGACGACGAAGCATGTACTCATGCACTGCTCGAACTGATCGCATCTGCGATCAAGAATGCTACAAGATGCTGACTTCTCAAACTATTAAATAATCGTCGTCATCACGAAGAGTCTCAGAGCAGTAGCGAAGATGATAATGAAAACGAAGCTCTTGAAGCAATTTAGAGTGACTAGAACACTCGTTCTCTAACGTGCAATCAACGCGAACAAATTTGATACATAGTCTCAAAACTCACTGTTTCGACTGCGTGAAGCAGTCATGTAGACTGCGAGTGATTTTCTACCTCAGAGAGTTTTGTTCACTCGATACAGATAGCATAGAGTTTTTCATGAGTCGATCTAATCGATGTCACAAGAGTGTATGAATTTATTATTATTATTAATACAGCTTTATGAACTGTCATTAAGCTTTGTGATGATGATTGAGATTATTGTACATCTTATTTATAATTGATAATATCTCTTCAACTTTTAGAAATGAGTTAAAAGATGTATCTTTCATTCAAAGTACTATGTGTTTGATTGCAGCTTTACTGACTTAACTTTCAATGTATGCAATCTTCAACTCTTTGATAGAAAAATAATTCTTGTTTGTTTTCTGCTTGTTTTGCATTCAAGACAGTCAATTATTTACATTCTGCGTTGATTCTTTGAACAGAAATGAGTCAAGTAACTTAATTAACTTCAAGAATTAATCTTCAGAAATTGAAGTGCTTTGTCAACTTGATGCAGCTTTTAAATAATGTATAATCACGTTCTTGTCTCTATTCTTTTTCTGCAGACATGTCTGCATAATCTTCAATGTAATGTTTATTTCATTGATATTTTTTAACATCTGAATCATGTTATTGTGAATCTTGATTTCAATGTCATGCTGATGAAGCATGTACTTGATAAAAATGATGATGTCATCTGTTTTGTTAATTGTTATTCAAGCATTCAGCTCTTTATTAATGCTAATCTTAATCATTTTGTAAACAAAAAGCAATACATTTATATTCTCTTCTTCTGTGTTTGACATTGCATTCATGCCTTTCTTTTCTTCTGATGCTGCTTGATTCTGTGATAGAAGTGATTCTCTTTTAACATTTTGAAAGTCATAGTGAGTAATGCTTACTGATTCTGATTCTGTGCTTCTAGTCATTGTATGAGTAGAAAATTGCTGATTGAAATTCTGATGTTACTTTATTGAACTTTCTGAATTCAAGCAATGAGTAATACTTTATTAAACTTTCTGAGTTTGAGTACTGCTTCTGATGACGAGTTGAGTAAAGAGTTGATTTAAAGCAACGCGTTCATATTCTTCTGTTCTGATTCTATCGAAATTTCTGATTTTGAATCAAGATTCTGCTGTTGAAATTTCTGAGTTCAACTTCTGATTTGAGTTTTATGTGTAGCTTGTTTTTATATCATCTACATATCAATAACAAGATTAATGAGCTTTGAACTAATGTTATGAATTTGTATAAAGCTGATCATATGAGTGTATTTTAACTAGAAGTTCAAAGCTAAAGAAGAAAGAAGATGCAACACGTTGAAGATTTATACTTATGAAGACATGTTAAATCACTAACATGTTAACATCAACTTTATACTAATTTATGTTAAACTAATCTGATTTATGTTAAACTAACTCAGAGTGCATGCTTGCAACACATTTTTATCTTGATAATTTCTTATCAAAACAACATTCAGAATCATTTAAATTTCTCATTATTAAAGATGATGAGCATTGAAAGATAAATGACATTTTGAACTTTAAATGCTATTGAGATTAAATATAATAATAATAATAATAAATTCATACACTCTTGTGACATTGATTAAGTTGACTCATGAGAGACTTTATGCTATTTATATCGAGTGAACAAAACTCTCTGAGATAGAAAATCACTCGCTGTCTATACAACTGCTTCATGCAGTTGAAACTATCATTATGAGACTATGTATCAAATTAGTTCGCGTTGATTGCATGTTAAAGAATAAGTGACTCAATCACTTTAAATTGCTTCAGAAGCTTCGTTTTCATCATTATTCTTGCAGCTGCTTTAAGACTCTTCGTGATAGTGATGATTATTTAATAGTTCAAGAAGTCAACGTCTTGTAACATTCTTGATCGCAAATACAATCAGTTCAAGCAATGCATGAATACATGTTTCATTGTTTGATGATTTCAATTGCAGTCACATTGTGTATTATCTGCGTCTGAAACGTTTCTGAAGTGCAGATAAACATTCAAATCTATGCATTCAATTCTGATGTAAATAATGAGAGTGTTTTCAACTTTCTGAAAATCATTTTGCATCTTTATCATCTTGTTGAACAGATGCAATCTTTGTGTCAAGATGATGTGAACATCTGCAATGCATTTTCTATATTTTTCTCATCATTGCTTTCACTGATCTTTGTGATACTGCGTTATTGCAATGCTGTCACTAGTTAAAATCATTGCAGTGAAAGCTAATCACTTATATTTTAACTGTATTATCACATTTTCTTGAATTAAGTTGTTCAGAAGCATCACTTTCTTAATGATGAAGAAGTAAGAAATGATGTAATTGACATTCATCAGATGAGCGTGTATCAGTTTGCATGCTTATCTGATTTTCTGTATATGATCATTAACTCAACTATGTAACATGATCTTGTTCTGCTGCATGTTCAAATGAACATGCAGCAAGCTTGTATACATTTCTGCTTTCAAAATCTTGATGCTTACTCTTTTGAATATTTTTGCAACATGATGCAGAGTTTGATTCTGTAATGTTTCAAGTTTGCATTCTTTATTTGACAGCTTTCTCTTTTTTTCTCGCTGATGTCAAACTGATGCTTCAAATGCAATTTCTGATCTTATTACTGCTGAGTATATTTATCTTGCTTTTGTGAAGATTGTCTTTCATGTGAAGACTTCAAGTCAATTAAGTGCTAGCATTCATGTGACGTGATTCACTTTGATTTAATGAAGATGCACGTCTCATTGCAATTTCATGTTCAGTTATATTCTTAAAACTTGCACGTTTGATTTTGACTTAATAACTGAGCTTTCTATTTGTATGCTAGTCATCATGTCAAATCTCTTTGATTTTCTGATGAAATGCGTAAATTCATACTTTTTTGATGTGAATGTTGCATCATGAGTGTGAGCTCATTTCGCGCAAACGTCGTGCGCTTTGCTTAATGTTTTGCAAATTTCTTTGATGAATCTATCATATGTTAGAATGTTAATGTCATTTACAAAGTTAAGCACTTCAATTTTAATTTTCAATGCTTTGCACTTCTCAATCAGACTTGCATTGAAGAATAGAAAGAGAATCGATAAAATGAGAAATCTCTGTGATATGTCTGCATTTATTTTGCGTATGTCACTCATTTACTCATTAAATCTCAGCAATGTTTTTTGATTCTTAAGAAAGCTGCATGCTCATTTAACTATGTAGTCTGAAATTTTTTTCATTTTCAGAATATGCAGAAGTCTGACGTGCAAGACTTGATCAAACGCTTCAATGATATTTAAACTTAGCATGAATGCTATGTATTTGATTTCGCAGCTTCATATCATGTGAATCTGATCTACTAGTAGATTTAATGTCGAGATCATGAATTACTTGCATCTCGCTCTCATTTAAGCATCAGATAGCATGTGATGAATCTCAGTTATATTGCTCAGTCTTTTAATCATGATCAACTTCAGAGCTTTGCTTATGATATCAAGCAAAGCAATGAATCAATATGTTTTCAAATCAGTATAATCGCTCTTTTTTGATTTGCATAGTACTATCATTTAAGTCTTTTTGAACTGCTTCAAATAATATCTGTGTATTACACATGCGTTGAATAAACTCATCAGTATCAAGATCAGTTTTGCAAAATCTGTCTGCAATGCTTTGTTTAAAATGTCTGAGACATTTGATACTTTGTCTGCTTTTATTCTTTTGATTGTCTGTCTCACTTCATCTTCTGAGATGTGTAAATCAGATGATACTATCAAGAATATAAATGAGTTTGCAATGTCATTGATGTTTGTTTGAGAAAGTAAGAAGAAGAATTTTTCTTGCAATATCTTGATTTTTTTCTTGAACATTGTTGTCATTTGATCAGTATCACTTCACTTTAATGATGAAAACTGAGAAAGTTTTTTAAATAGCTGACTTTTGATTCTGACTCATTTTGCGAAGCATCATATTGACTTAAGTGCGTCGCTCAGCTTATGCATTTATGATCTGAAATGTGCGCACTTCACTTGTTGAATGATCTTGTTTTTATGATTATTGTGTTTCAGATATTTATTTCACGCATCTAATGTATTTTGTATTTTTCATAGAATTTGCAGTCATCTTGATTTCATTACTATCTCTGAGCAGTTTGAATTTCAAAAGTTCTTTACTTAACTTAATGACTTTGTCAAGAAAGTAGATTTCTCAATGATTTCTTGTAACATCTTGATAACTTTGCACATTCTTTCGTTCATCATCATCTTGCTGTTCAAAGAACGATTCAACGAAAGATGCATACACAAATACGCGCTCAATGCTTCTGTGTTTATTTTCTTTCATAATTATTGAGTTGAAGATTGTACTGAAGTTGTTTGTAGACAAAGTTCTGTGATAATTGAAAAATGATTCAATTCTTGATGCAGATTAATGCGTATCTTGCACTTACGTGTCATGAACTGTATTTTCTCGCTGCTAAAGACTAAATTAATAGTTGTAAACTGATTGTGAATCTTGCAAGTAATAATGTCTGATTTCAGCAATAATTTTAGCTTAACATTAGTAATGATATTAAGTAAACTGTCAATCGCTGCATGTTAAGTGAAGCATCTTTATTTCTCTCAGTGAGAATGATGTAGATTGAAATCTTTTACGATCAATTGTTCACAGTTATCTTTGAATAGCTCGCTCAAGCGAGAAATGATTAAAGATTTCTCTGTAAATGTAAAGAACAGTGAACATGAATTGTAAATGTTTATAAGTTACAACGTCTGCATTTCATTATCTATGTTGCGAGTTAATATTCTGATCAAGCAAATGTCTGACTCAGCTGTTTCTATCATTCATTGATTAAGTCTTAAGCATTTATTCACATATATGCAAGTTCTTGACTGTGATGACGTGTTTTTCACTAGGTAAAAGAAGTTGTGAGCTGAGTTAAATGATTGCATATTGTTAATGTTACGACTCTGCTTCTGTATGATTACAATGTTGAAATCATGAACTTCTTTGTTGATTAGAAATGATTTCTGAATTTTCAATGATTTTCTGATGTTGTACTGCAATATTTGTAGAAAAGATTGATTCATCATAAAGTTATTTGTAGCTGTTATTGACTCTGCAAAGAGAAAACTCTTTGAATGCTCTTAATTATTAAGAGTTTGTCTCGTTTTCTGATTTGTCGTTTTTGACTCTGTTCAAGCGACATCTCATCTGAGTCGCTATTCACGCATAAGAAATGATTAACGCATCTCTTCTTGACTTTTATCATCTGTCATGTTGATTTATGAGCGACTAGACTGCGTGTTTTCAGCACAATCATCATTGAGCTCAATAAGTTTGTTAAATTGAGAGAATTCGTGTATCTTGAAGAGTTCATTGAATCTGCAGAGCTTGAAAACAGCGAAGAGTTCAAGAATTATGAAAGTGTACAATTGTATTTAAACGCTTCTGAATATCTGAACAATCTGTTTCTATAGATTTCGAAATTCAAATGCTTGTTTCATCTGCTGTCATCATTTAAAACAGATGCGTCTTCAAAGTTCGTGATTTTCGTTGCAGTTAATGCAACGTCTTTTATTCAAAAACATCATGCATCTTTCAATGTGATGTTTATCTGCGCACTTGACGCAGCGTTGATTCTTTTTACAAAATTTGATCATGTGATCAAATTCTTGACATCTGAAGCACTGTGTGATGTGATAATTCTTCTTGAACAGTTCACATGCATAGTCATAATATGCATTTAGCATATTCATGTTCATCAGTCAATTCATCATTGCTTCGATCGCTATCTTCACAATGAGCGATGAATGAGTCTTTTCACTCTTTATTACTTTCTTGAGTCAGACTATTCTTAGAATCTTCAGATTCTCATGAAGTCTTGCATTATTCTTTATCAACTTTCTAATAACTTTCTTCTGATTATTTATGTTGATTGTAGTGCGTATCTCATATGTCAGCACTGCGAAGATTCGTCGCGATATGCGCATTAAGTTCATAATTTCTTTTGCTCATTCTTAAGTCTTTTTCAGATTTGCTCAAGCATCTGAGCTGACTGCATGAAGAAAGATGTCTTCGCTACTCAGCTTGTGAAGAGACATGATTAGATTTCATTGATTCATTGACATGTTTGCTATTCTCTGAAAAATCTGCTCAATGATCTTCTTCTGCATCTTCTCTATTTCTTCTCTGTCTGCTATCTTTATCATGACTTTGCATTTCTTGCGAAGTGACAATAATTCTTTTTTGAGACGTTGCTTTCTTGTTGATAATTCTTCTCTTGTTACATTTGTTCATGACATGATTTTCGATGAAAAACGCGTATTTCTCTGCATTTGTAACTGCTTGCTTAGTAATTAAACTGATGTCTTCAGTTTCTATACATTCTTCGTGATGAACGCGTTCTGAGTCATATGATGTTTTTCTTCTAATTCAAGTTGAAGACAATGCATCAGCTTCAATGCTATTTCTTTTCATGAGTAATCTTTGCTTATCTCTTTCTCTAATGTTGATGTCTTTATTAGTAGATCAATAATGTCAACTATCTTCTCTTCATTGTTACGTAAGCATTACAATCTTACATCGCTGTTTTCTTGTGACATGTCAACATCACTTGCAATCATCTTCAAACTTGCATTGCTGCAACTTGTGCAATTCATCGTTGTTTGATCATTCTCTAGATTCGCTCTGTCTTGCATGTAGTGCTCTTTTTCAAGATTTGTTGTGCATGTGTTGTTATTGTTGAATTAAATATAATACAAGATAAAATGAACAGAATTAAATTGAAACAACAAATAATACTATAATAATAATAATAATAATTCATACATTCTTGTGATATTAATTAGATTGACTCATGAGAAATATTTATGTTATAAGTCTGTATAAAGCGAATCATATGAGTGTATTTTAACTAAAAGTTCAAAGCTAAAGAAGAAGAAAAATGAAATACGTTGTAAGTTTTACTCACGAAGACACGCTAGGTCGCTAGCGTGTCAACATCAGCTCTATACTAGTTTATAACAGTTTAACATAATCTATGTTAAACTAACTTGAAGTGCATGCTTGCAACATTACTCTCTTTCTTCATTTAGCAATGTTTTCATTGCTGCAGTTTAATTAATCTTTCTTTTGATTTTTATCTTGACTTATTTAAATATCATTCATGAAAGTCATTTACAATCTTCTGACACTTCTTGAACTCATTTTCATCAACGTTGTATCAATGTAGATCAACGTTGTATTCTTTTCAATTGACGTGATATTGTAATTGTCATCTGTAATGTTTGAAGTTCAGTATGTTCTTCACTTTTCATTCATCTTCATCATTCATCACTATAAAATCAAATGACTTGTTTTATTGTTCTTTTAAAGAATTCTTTGAGTTCAGTCACAGCAGATTTAAGATGAACTTTGAATGAATCTTCATTATCAATGACAATTTCAGTTGATATGCATGTTTAATCTCAATCAAAATCTTGAAAGATTCTAGCATTTTATTATTTAGTTTCTTTGATGATCTTGTGATCATAATGTTTCTAAAATTTAGAAACATCATGTCATTTATCTTATAAATCATTTTCTTTTAATGCTTATCAATTTGTTTCTTCATTGTGACTCTGACTTTTGCTAATGCTTGCTTGATTAATGTTAGTGATCATTTCATGTATTCAAATATATTTTTCGCTTTACTCATTTTGATTCTAGCTTGTGTTAAAACTTTCTTGCATGAAATTATGTAACAGTAATGATTAAATAATCATTGAGTAATTAAAGTTTCAAAGTGATTGCTCTGATTGCTTGAATCAGAAGTGATCACAGTGAGCATGATGAGCATAGTGCTCATCTTGCTCATCTTGCTCGAGAATGATCAGAGTGATCATTCAGAGCAGAGACAGCTTGACATGATTCTTCTATGCTTATATAACAATAATCATTCTCTTAAATAGAAGCTTCGTGCTCAACTCATGTAATAATCAATACAGTTTATTGTCTTAGCTATTTTCAGATCTTCAGTCTAGTGATTAGTTTGTTACTATACTGATCTTTGTTTATATCTTGTGTTGTTAAAGAAACAATCATTACACTTTAAGCATGATTCTTTCGCAAGATATCAAAGCATCATCTTATCATGATCATTATGTCATTCTCAGAATGAATCACATCAGTAAACATCACTGCATTCTCAAATAGCAAGTCAGCGATTAAAATATCGACATTGAATCTGTACTATGAAGATAGAAATAAGCTTGACGCTTTTCTTATACAAGTGAACGTCTATGTCAGAGCACACAAGAAACTAAGTTCATCTCATGACAAGATATTGTTTGCATTCTTGTACTTCAAAGAAGATGTCTTTAAATGATTTAAATCATTAATAAAGAATCACTTGAAGAATAAGTTAAAAGATCAAGAAGATGAGACTAACAAAGTCTTTGAAGACTTCTCTAACTTTAAGCAAGTAATACGAAGAATGTATGAAGACATAAATGCAAAACGAATCATCAAAAGACAGCTGTATGATATCAAGCAATCAGAATCAGCATTCAAGTACATCACTGCGTTTCAATTAATCGCAGCAAAGATTGAATGAGATGACTCAACTCTTACAGCACAGTTCTATAAAAAACTGAAGAATGTGATAAAGAACAAGATAGCTTGTATGAATAAACTCGCGACTTTGCATGCTATGATTAACAAGACAATCATGCTGAATAATTGACGGTACGAGCGTAGGCTTGAAAAGAAGAACAAGATCGCTTATGTCTTAGTTGCATGAAGTAAGAGAAAGAAGAAACAGCAACTTTACTATGATTCTCAGTCTATGAAGTTAGACGCTATTTAAAAAATATTGACATACGCTCGTGATAAAACTATTCAGCAAAGCAAAACATGTTACACATGCAAAAAGCTAAATCATTTCTTCAGAGATTATACTCAGAACAAGTACAAGAACAAGTCAAAGCTTTATGATAAACAAGACAGATCTTTCGCAGCAATGAAAGAAGATCAGAAAGATAAGCATTAAGTGTTGTCGTGAACAGCATGTTATGAAGATAACTGTCATACTCATCTGAGCAATAAGAAAGATTTTGAATGATACTTGAAACTCTCACGAAAGAATCATTCTTACGCGACAGCTCATCATCAGTCAGAAGTGCATGATGAGAAAAGTGATGAAAGTTCGTTCACTATGATTGAGAAATCAAAGATTCTCGACAGCGAAGCATATAACTTGAATAGATCAAACAGCACTGAAGAAGCTATTCATTAAGCAGTCAAGAAAGAAAATCGACTTAGCGAAACTTTATGAGCATTCACTATTGCAGCAAAAGATGCTCTCAAGAAAGAAGAAGATCATCTTGAAGTAAAGAAAGATTTCAGAAAGCTTACAAATTAAGCAAGTTTTATAAGCATGTACAACGAATTGTACACTCTCTTTAAACAGAAAGAGAAAGATTTTTCACGACAAATGCAATAAATCAAGAATAATATACATCAAGCTATTTATGACACAATGCAAGATGAGTCAATTGCATCGCGCAAAGACATTTGATATCATGACATAGTTATGAAAAAGTCACTCACAGAAGTCAAGTTCACTAAGCAGAGAGAATATGTACTTCTCAATGAAGAACATATATTCAGAAAACTTAGACAGATGATAGAAGTCATCAGAGAGAGATTTGATCTGTGTGATTCAAAGAAGTATTCACAGAAGAAGATTGATTCAAATCAATTTCAGTACATAAAACAAGTACTTGAGAAGTGAGCTTCTAGTTCAAAAAACTAGAAGACTCTTCAATCAACAGATCATTGAAGAAGTCTAGTCAGAGATTGAAAATTGAAAGCATATTTATCTTTACGAATGACTCGACACAGCTACGAGTCTGAGTCAAAATCAACGATCATATAGCACATTTATTCATTGACAGTGACTGTACAAGAAATTATATGTTTTCAGAATTTGCTAGAAAAGCACAAATATTTATGCAGAAGAAGAAAGAATCTTACAATCTGCAAAACTTTGATGAGACACTCATAAAGTATAACAACAAACTAATAAATCAAAAGACTTGACTCATTCACTTGAGACTTGAACATCATTGAAAGAAGTTACGTTTAAATGTTACAAAACAGTCAGGCAGCAATATAGTTCTAGACATATCATGACTTCATATGATCAATTCGATGATAAATTGAGTCAATGAGATAATTGCTTTTCTTCATACAGAAACGACGCGATTGCACTCAATATTGAAGTCATTAAAGAGTGTAAAAATCTTCGCAATGACAGCAAATGATATATGCAGTGAGCTGAAGAACAGCTCAGATGCACAGATGTTATGAAGCAGAGAGATTAAAAGTATTTTCACTATTGTTAAAATTTCTAAAGAATATCAGAAATATAAAATTCTGTTTGAGAAAGAAAGTGATCAAGAGACACTACTCAAACATCAATCGTGAAATCATGAGATCAAGCTCGTAGATGACAAGAAACTCACGAAACAGTTTATTTATTCATTGTCAGCAGAAAAGCTCAATGCTTTGCAACAATATCTGAAAGAGAACATGTGAAAAAAATTTATTAGAAAATTGCAGTCGTCAGCAGAATACTTAATTCTGTTTGTTTCGAAATTGAATGAAAGTCTAAGACTATGTGTTGATTACAAAGCATTGATTAACATCACGATTAAAAACAGTTATTTGCTATCGCTCATATCTAAACTGCAGAACAGACTACAGAGAGCACAGTGATTTACAAAATTTAATATATTTAAAGCATTCAATTGAATATGAATTAAAGAAGAAGACGAGTGAAAGACAGTCTTTTGCACTCAACTAGAATATTACGAGTATTTGATCATGTCTTTCAATTTAATCAATGCTTCAGTCACATTTCAGACATTTGTAAATAACGTACTACAACGTTATCTGAATCAGTTCATCATAGTATATTTGAATGATATATTAATATATTTAAAGACGAAGAAAGAACATATGCAACATGTTAGAAAAGTTTTACAGACTTTAAAAGAAGTCGATCTGCGCATCAAGTCAGAAAAAAGTGAATTTCATGTACAGAGTGTACAGTTTTTGAGATTCATAGTCATGTCTCAAAGTTTAAGAATGAACTTAAAGAAAATAGAAGCTGTTACAACTTAATTGATGTCAAAGTCAAAGATCAAAGTTTAATTCTTTTTAGAATTCGCGAACTTTTATAAACGCTTTATAAAGAAATACTTCAGAATTATCTCGTCACTTACAAATCTTATGAAGAAGAATATATTGTTCATGTAAACTGAGAAAGCAGAAGAAGCTTTCAAGAAGTTGAAGAAATTGTTCATCTTTCAGTCAATACTGATCATGTTTGAATCAGAAAAATCTATTACGCTTAAGATGAACGCGTCAGACAAAGCTATTAAGACGTGTATCAGTCAATCAGATGATAAGAAACGTTTGCATTTTATTGCTTACTACAGTTATAAGCTTACAGTCGTTGAATTGAACTATGAAATACATGACAAGAAGCTACTAGCTATTGTTAACTCTTTCAAACAATGAAAAGTGTATTTGAAAGAATCTAAACATCAGATTCAAGTATATACAGATCATAAGAATCTGCTATACTTCATGATCACAAAAGTTCTAAATTGAAGACAGATTAAATGATTGAAGAAATTGTCATCATACAACTTTCAAATTCAATATTGAAAGAAATCTGATAACTTGAAGATTGATGTCTTGAGCGAAAGAGCAGATCACATGACAGATAGATCACAGGTAAATCAGATTATCTTACAACAGAATCAAGATAATTTCATTGTTTACAATAAACAAAACGCAGCTACGCTTCAAATCTACAATAAAAATCTCGAGAAATGAATAAAGCTAAAGCTAGCAAAGAACTCAGTCGCGCAGAATATTATAGAGAATATTGCTGACAACGCGAACTTTGAAATAACTAACGAAATACTAATATTTCAAGATCTCATCTATGTTTCAACAAGATGCAGACAAGAGATGATAGATGATTATCACGAGTCAATGATACATGAACATCAAGATTCAAATAAGATCATTGAAAGAATATCTAGAATCTACTACTTCTTAAAGATGAGAAAACAAGTAGAAGATATCATAAGAAAGTGCAATGTATGCATTCAAACAAAGCATAGTCAACACAAATCTTATGAACTTTTGAAAAGTCTCAGCACATCAGATCATGCATGAAAAAGCATAGCTTTGAACTTTATAGTCAAGTTATCAAAGTCAAAAGAAAAAGTTATGAGAACAACTTACAACTTTATATTGATGATCACAGATAAACTAATCAAATACAAATACTTCTTGTCATACAAGAAAGTAACATTCGCGAAAGATTTAATCTACACGTTCTTAAGAACTATTGTAGCAAATCATGAATTATCAGATAAGATAATTTCAAATAGAGACAAGCTCTTCACATTGAAATTCTGAAAATCATTGATGAATTAACTAGAAATTCATCATAAGCTGTTAACAGCTTATCATTCACAGATGAATGAACAAATGAAAAGAATGAATCAAATATTGAAATAGTATCTCAGATGTTATATCAACTATAGACAGAATGATTGAATACAGCTACTGTTAGTAGCACAGTTGACTTTCAATAACGTAACAATGAAAGTAATCAGCATGTCATTATTCTTTACAAACTATGAGTTCAAGTCAAAGACTCTTAAGAAATCGTGTAAATTTGTGCAAATAGCTCAGAAAGCTATGATACAGATTGAATAAATACATTTGTTGCATAAGAAGCTGCAAAAGAATATTCAGTTTCTGAGTAAGCATATAATTCTGTATGCGAATAAGAAAAAAGATAGAAAATCTACTCTTAAAAAGAGAAACAAAGCTTATTTACTAAGACGAAATATCAAAATGAAAAGATCAAGTAACAAGTTGAATCACATGAAACTAAAATCATTTGAAATTCTAGAAGAAAAGAAATTGATTAACTATGAGTTGAATCTTTCAGCATTTATAAAAATACATTCAATATTTCATATTTCTCTTTTAAAGTCTGCAGACTCAAATACATCAATTTAAACAAAATCTTTAGAAATTGATTCAAAGAGTCAGAACGTTGAATACAAAGTAAAGAATATACTGAATCAACAAAATATCAAAGATCAGTCTCATTAATTAGTCAAGTGAAAAGATTATGAACATATCAAAGACACTTGAGAATCAAAGAGAAATCTCAAGAACTATCAAATGCTTCTGCAACAGTTTCAGTTGAGAAACTCAGTCAGTCAAAGTCTGATGAAATCTCAATCTGCTTAAAAAACACGTCAAAGAGAAAATCATTCAATGATGATTCACTAGTCTTTCTCTCATCTTTCTCAAGCTCAATGATGTTTCAAAACTTTCATTCAATCATCATTTGTTTCTTGTTCTTTAGAAACACAAATTGATTTTGCAGATGAGTAGCTCTTACGAAGATTTCTTGTATCTGCTTGTGAGCATTTAGCAGCTTATGAAGAACATGATCATGTTCTGTCTTTACTCTTTTTCACTTCATCATTAAGAAAGTGAGATCACACTTGCGATCAAGATGCACATACTTAATGCAATGATCAGTTTTATTGTTGACACGACATTTCTTTTGCAGATGATTGCAATGTTCACAGAAATGTATGACAGCATGCTCAGAACTTGTACACTCAAGAAAATCTCTGTGACGCAAGATAAAGTTTTTGATTGTGCAATGAGAAGACATGAAGAAAAAGTGATTTTCAAGATGAAAATCTTAAAAGAGAATCTAGTGTTAAAACTCTCTTGCATGAGATTATGTAACAGCAATGATTAGATAATCATTGAGTAATCAGAGTTTCAAAGTGATCACTCTGATCGCTTGAATCAAAAGTGATTACAGTGAGTATGATGAGCATAGTGCTCATCTTACTCATCTTGCTTGAGAATGATCAGAGTGATCATTCAGAGCAGAAACAACTTGACATAATTCTTCTATGTTTATATAATGATGATCATTCTTTTAGATAGAAACTTTGTGCTCAACTCATGTAATAGTCAATACAGTCTATTGTTTTAGCTATTTTCAGATCTTCAGTCTAGTGATTAATTTGTTACTATACTAATCTCTGTTTATATCTTGTGTTGTTAAAGAGACAATCATTACAGCTTGAGTAATCTCATATTCAGTTGAATTCAAATTGAAGCTCATATAAGAGTAAAAGTTCTTATTCAGAAAAAACGTTGACTGTTCAATTGATGATGAAATAGCATTGTTATCAATAAATTCAATCATAAATAATTAAATGAATCAATCATCTTGCATATATGAGCAATAACTTCATAGATATTATTTCACATTCTGATTCACTCTTTCTATTTGATCATCAATCTGCAAATGATAGTTTGTAAATAGTTTCATCTTGATGTTGAGTCTTAAGCATAAAGACTTTCAAACAATCAATATGAATTGTAAATCACGATTAAACATTATTGATCTTGATAGTTCATAAGTTCTGAAGATTCATATCAATAGTAGCTTGACTATTTATTCTGCAAAGATTTCTTCATCATTTGATTAACATGATATATAATGTTATTTCTTAAACAATTGATTTATAACTGTCAGAATCATGTTATTTTCATTATTTTCTGATAGATTGATAATGAAGTCTAATGATATGTTTTGTCATCGCTGCTCAAGTATGATCAATGACTTCAGCAGTTCATTGATTCGATCTCTTGATGCTTTTGATCTACAACAAACATAACAGTTTCAAATGTAATGCTTGATCATCATTCTCATCTTCAATCAGCAATATGATTGTTTCAGCAAGTTTAACATTTAATTCATGTCAGAGTGTTTATTGATTAAAAGATCATATGCTTTTCTTATCAATCAAGTGATCATTGACTGAGAAATTCATAGTTTATCATCTTTTCAGAGTACTTCATTGAGTACTTTGCAATTGTCTAGATTAATATCTTGACAAGTTTTTCTGTTCTGTTTCATGATTATTTGAATATTGAAGCACAGTTGATTCATTCAATTTTCAACTATAATTTGATTCTGAATAGAAATTATCTCTTCAATCGAATTTTGATTAACTTTCAATTTAAGTTTCAAATCTGAGTTAAATTCTGAGTCAAATCTGAGCAAGATCTGAGTCAGATCTTGATCTGCTTTTATTAACTGCAGTTCAAATTTGTCTTCTGATAATAGCATCTGATGCTGATATAACTTTCAATCATCATGTGCTTCAACTGACTTGACATCTGACATTCTGATCAGTGCGTTGACTTTCAGATTCTGTTTTTTCGACTGATATATGATCTTGAAGTTATATTCAGATAACTTCTCAGTTCATTTAACTTGTCATCTAGTCAGTTCTTTAATGAACATGAAGTACTTTAAATTTAGATAATTGATGAAGATCTTGATTGAAATATCAGTACATTTCAATTTGAAGCATCAATGTTTCAAGCAGTGAATAATGACTAACAGTTCTTTGTTGTAGATCTCATAGTTGCATTCTGCAAGAACTATGTTCTTGCTATAAAAGATCACTGAATGTAGAATGTCTTTATTATCATATTGAAATAATATCTTGTTGTTAACATAGTTCAAGAAGTTTGTTTTCAGAATAATTTTTCTGATTGAGTTGAAATGCTTCAGAATGAAAGCTGTCATCATCTGTTGCTTCAGTTCTTCAAAGATCTTCTGACAGATCTTAATTCATTCAAAAAGATAATTTTTTCAAGTCAGCTTTATCATAGATTGAGCAATCTTTGAGAAGTTCTTTATGAATCATTAATAGAAATTGCAGAAGTTAATAAAGATCTGCATATGAGTCAATAATCAAGACACTTTTCAGCTTCAAATCACATCTACTTTTCAAGAGTTCATTCATAAATCATTGATGAATATTAATAATTCAAGAAACAAGATTTTCTGAATCTTGAATTTGCACTTGTCAATAGACTGATCGCGTCAAGTCGAGTACTTGAGTTCAAGTCAAGTACTTGACTCGTCAAGACTTGATTCAAGTCAGAATTCTTAACTCAAGTATTTGAGTTGAGTCAGAAGATTTGATTCAAGTATTCAAGTTGAATCAGAAGATTAAGATCAAGTATTGACTTGAAATTCTCGATTTGACTCATCAAGACATGAAGATAGATAGATAAATATTCTATTATGACTCTCTATTATGACTTTCTATTATGACTTTCTATCAAATAGCCTTCATGTTTTCCTTCATGACTTTCTATCAAAAAGGTAATGCAAAAAGGTAATGCAAAAGTAAAAAATCGGAAAAATTATCTATATTTAGCTTTCTTGACGTCATATTCGATTTCTTGACGAGTTGAGTTGAGAACTCAAATCAAGTATTAATTCAAAGTTGATATTAGATTGAATCAGAATGTTGAAATTGAGTATTCAAGTTGAGTCAGAAGATTGATATTGAGTACTCAAGTTGAGTCAGAAGATTGATATCAAAACTCAACTTGATAATCAGTTTACTTGTCAATGTTTATCTGCAAGTTGACTTTGCAAAGCTTGTTTAGCACTTCTTTCGCATGAGTTCTATGTTTCTTTAAGATCTTACTGTAGATAAGAGTATCATTCAAATATGTTTAACAGAATTTATGCAGACATTTGAACAATATATTATTGATATAATGCTGAAAGAATGCAGATTCATTGATCAATTTAAAGAGCATTACTTTATACTTGTAAACATCAAAGAAAGTAATGAATGTGATTAGATTCTTGCTCTCAGTACTCATGCAAAGTTTATTGAACATAATAATAATGTTAAGTTGAGTCAGATACTTACTGTCTTGAATTCAAGCAAGTACTTCGTTTATCAAGAATATTGAATAATGATTTCTTTTAATCAGAGCATTCAGTTTTTAATAATTCATGCAAAAGCGAAGATTATCATTTTTCTTTTTAATAAATAGTATTGATGAAGCGAAGAAAGCTTTGCTGAGTGTAATAAACTTCTTTTTCAAGTTTTTTTTTAGATACTTCTTGATCTTCTGCAGTTTGTGATTCAACATAAGATACAATCAACTTTTAGAAAATTGATTCTTATCTTTTAATTCAATTTTATGATCATATGATCAATGTAAGAACAACTGCGTTACCTTCTTTCTATCAAACACATTCAGAAAATCATGATAAATGATTGAAAGCTTCTTCTTCAGTTCATTTAATGACATGACTGATGTCATTTCATTCAGTTTCGTGAAATCTTCAACTGAGCTAGCTTGAAGCACTTTATTGATTTCATTAATGATCAATGTAAAAATCTTGATCTTCTTATTCTTGACTAGAGTTTGATACACAGCAGCTTTGATCATAGTAATATTGATGAATTCTTCTTTCTTAGTAGATTGAATGAGTTGAAAATGATCGAGATCAACTTAAGTGCTTTGCTTTTATCTGAGTACAGATTCAATGAATTAAACAGATTCAATGAATCGATTCACTGATTTCTGATTCGTGAGTCTCTTCAAGATGATCATTGATGTAAAAATCAAGTTCAAGTTCTTTCATTTTATTTTACAAATCTCACTTAACTTAAATTTGTAAAATGTTGATTGACTGCTTGCTTTCAAAACAACAGATTTTAATGTTCAAATCTTTAATAATGACATTAATCAATCATTTGCAGAATTTATCAAAATTTGATTTCTTTTTAATTAAAGATTTTCAATGATTATCTTGTGCTGATCTAAACAAGTTATCAATAAAAATATCATTTCATTCTTGTATTTTTGTATCATGATTGATGTATACAAAGTATATTTAATTGACTTTCAATCAGAAGTTTCATCATATGATTGAATTGACTTTGATTTTGACAGCAATATCGATTGAATATCAAAGTGTTCACATAGTTCTGACATCAAAGATTCATTAATGAAAGTCATGTTAATGACTTCAGTATTTATCAGAGCAAGAAATCTGAATATATTTTCTAGACTATTTAAAATGACATCAACAGTGAACAACTTGAAATTAAATCAATCATCAAACATGCTGATGAAACAGAATATAAATATATTGCTCTCAATCATTACTTTGATGAAAACAGATCATTTTTCAAATTTGCAGTAATTTTGTGCACTTGAATCATTTTGAAACATTCATATGCTTTATGTTCTGTCTTCTTGCACTTGAAGCAAAGTTCTTTCTTAAACAACTCTTTCTTGCTGAAATCAAGATTTGATATTTTAAATTTCTTTCATGCAAAAATTGATGATGTGAGTCAAGCAAATGATGTGTTAGTGACAAAACAAGCAGCTGAAATCGCTGATGCTTTGACAACTGATTGAATGTTTAATTCAGTTAATTTAACATTGACTTGCATGCAGATGTTGATAAACTCATTCAAATTCGTGATTCATTCATTGAACATTACTTGTTGAAGATCTGAGCTGATTTTATGTTGAAGATCATTTAGTAAAGTCTCATTATTATATTTTAGTTCTGCATTAAATCTCTGAAATTTCATTCAAAATTCATGAAAGAAGATCTTATTTTAATACAGCTTCAAGTACTGTTGTTAAATCATATGATGATGATTGAGATTATTGTACATTTTATTAATGATTGATAGTACTTCTTTGACTTTTAAGAAGAGATTCAGAGACGTGTTTCTCATTCATAATGCTATATGTTTGATTGCATTTTCATCAACTCAACTTTTAATGTAAACTATTTTCAATTCTTTCATAGAAAAGTAATTCTTATTGATCTTCAACTTATTTTGCATTCATGACAGTCAGTTGTTTACATTTTGTAATGAATCTTTGAACAGTAAAGAATTTAATAACTTAATTAACTTCAAGAATCAATCTTCAGAGATTGAAGTACTTTGTCAACTTGATGAAGTTTCTAAATGATGTATAATCATGTTCTTGTCTCTTATTTCTTTCTGCAGATGTGTCTGCTTAGTCTTCAACATGATGTTTATTTTGTTAACATCTTCTAACATTTAAATCATGTTATTGTAAGTCTTGATTTTGATGTCATGCTGTTGACATATGTACTTGATAAAAACAATGATGTCATCTGTTTTATGAGTGCTTATTTAAGCATTCAGTTCAGTGCTGATGCTGATCTTGATCATTTCATAATCAAAAAGTAATATGTTTATATTCTTTTCTTCTGTATTTGATGATGCATTCATGTCTTCTTCTTCTGATGCTGTTTAATTCTGTGATAGAAGTGATTCTCTTCTAGCATTTTAAAGTTCATAATGAGCAATGCTCGCTGATTCTAAACTTCTAGTCATGATATGAATAGAAAGTTACTGATCGATGAGTTCTGATGTTACTGTCAAAATTTCTGATTTCGATTGAACTTTCTGAGTTCAAGTTCTGCTGAAATTTCTGATTTCAATTCTGATGATGAGTTTAGTAAAAAGTTAGTCAAAAGTAACGCGTTTGTGTTTTTCTGTTTTGATTCTATTGAAATTTCTGATTTCAAATCATAGTTCTTCTTTAGAAATTTCTGATTTCTATCAAGCTTTCTGAGCTTGAATTTTGATTTTGCTGTTGAAATTTCTGAATTCAACTTCTGATTTAAGTTATGTAACTTGTTTTTATATTGTTTACACATTAATAGCAAGATTAATGAGTTTTGAACTAATGTTATGAGTCTGCATAAAGTCAATCATATGAATGTATTTTAACTAGAAGTTCAAAGTTAAAGAAGAAAAAAGATGAAACACGTCATGAGTTTTACTCATGAAGACACGTTAGATCGCTAGCATGTCAACATCAGCTTTATACTAATTTATAATAGTTTAACATAATTTGTGTTAGATTAACTTAAAGTGCATGCTTGCAACAATTTATGCTATGTGTGTTGAGTGAACAAAACTCTTTGAGATAGAAAATCGCTCGCTATTTATACAACTGCTTCACGTAGTTGAAAAAATAAGATTGAGACTATGTATCAAATTTGTTCATGATGATTGCATGTTAAAGAATGAATGATCTTGTCACTTTAAACTGCTTCAGCAGTTTCATTGTCATCATCATTCTCGCTGTCATCTTAAAACTCTTCGTGATCAAAACGACTATTTGATAGTTTGTAACATTAACATCTTTGAGCATTCTCAGATGAAGATGTGTTCAGTTCAAGCAATGCATAAGAATATGCTTGATCATTTGATGACTTCATTTGCAGTCACATTGAGAGCTATTCATGTCTGAAATGTTTCTCAAGTGCAGATAAATATTCAGATCTATGCGTTTGATTCTGATGTAAGTTGCAAAAGTGCTTTTGATCTTCTGAAAATCATCACACATCTTTACTGTCTTGTTAAATAAATGAAATCTTTGTGCTGAGATTGCATTAATGTTTGCAATGCTCTTCTTGTATTTTTTTCATCAATGATTTCATTGACTTTTGTGAAATTATGTTATTGCAACGCGTTTGCTTGTTGAAATCATCATTAAGAGATTGAATCATCTGCATTTAAATTGTATCTTTGCTTCTTTATGAATAAAAACGTTGAGAAGTACTACTTTCTTGATGACAAAGAAGCAAGAGATGAGATAGTTAGTTTCTATCAGTTGAGCATGAATAAACTCATATGCTCATTTAGTTTCTTGTGTTCTGTTATTAACTTAACTGTGTAGCGTGATCTGATTCTGTAGCTTGTTCAGATGAACATGTAACAAGATGAATAATACTATGTTGATAAAGAGAAATTCAATAACTTTAAAGAAATTTTGATTGAATTTCATAAGTTTTATTTAAATAAATTATGTTAATGCTAATTTGAATTAATGCTTTATTAATTAATTAATCAGAATATCATAAATCTGAGTCTGTGAAATCATGATTAATCAGACAAGTGAAATAAAACAACATTCATGCAAACATAAATTTTTAAAAAGAAAAATAATGTTATGAATATATAATAATAAATTCATACATTCTTGTGACATCAATTAGATTGACTCATGAGAAACTTTATGCTATTTGTATCGAGTGAACAAAACTCTCTGAGATAGAAAATCACTTGCAGTTTATATGACTGCTTCACGCAGTTAAAACAGTGAGTTTTGAGACTATGTATCAAATTTGTTCGCGTTGATCACATGTTAAAGAACAAATGTTTTAATCACTTTAAATTGTCTCAAGAGCTTCGTTCTTATCATCATCTTCGCTACTGCTCTGAGATTCTTCGTGATGATGATGATTATTCAATAATTCAAGAAGTCAGCATCTTGTAGCATTCTTGATCATAAATGCAATCAATTCAAGCAATGCATAAGTACATGCTTCGTCGTCTGATGACTTCATTCGCAGTTGCATCACAAGCTATTCATGTCTGAAACATTTCTAAAGTGCAGATAAATATTCAAATCTATGCGTTCAGTTCTGATGTAAATTACAAGAGTGCTTTCTGCTTTCTGAAAATCTTCACGCATCTTCATCATCTTGTTAAATAGATGCAATCTTTGTACTGAGATGATATTGATATTTACGATGCGTTTTCTGTAGTTTTCTCATCTTTGATCTCATTGATTCTTATGATACTGTGCTATTATGATGCTTTCACTTATCAAAGCTGTTGCAGAGAGAAATAATCATCTGCATCTCATCTGTATTCTTGTGTCTTCTTGAATTAAGATGTTCAGAAGCATTACTTTCTTAATGATGAGTAAGTGAGAAATGACGTGATTAACTTTCATCAAATGAGCATGTATTAGTTTGCATGCTTGTCTGATCTCTTGCATTCAATCATTGACTCAACTGCGTAGCATGATCTTGTTCTGTAACATGTTTAAATGAACATATAATGAGCTTATGTATGTTTCTGTCTTTAATGTTTCAATGCTTACTCTTTTGAATGCTTCTGCTACGTGATGCAAAGTTTAATTCTGAAGTGTTTCTAGTCTGCATTCTTTGCTCAACAGTTCATTTTTCTTGTCACGCTAATGTCAGACTGACGCTTTGAATGCAATTTCTGATCTCACTACTGCTAAGTATACTTGTTTCGCTTTTATGAAGATAACTTCTTATGTAAAGACTTCAAGATGATTAAGTGTCAGCATTCTTATGACGTGATTCGTCTTTATTTGTTGAAGATGCGCGTCTCATTGCAGTTTCGTGTTCAGTTACACTTCTAGAACTCGTACGTCTGATTTTAATTTAATAACTGAGTTTTTTATTTGTATGCTAATCATCATGTTGAATCTCTTCAATTTTCTAGTGAAATGCGTAAGCTCATACTTTTCTGATGCGAACGTTACGTCATGAGTGCAAACTCATTTCATGCAGATGTTGTATGCTTTGCTCAATGTTTTGCAGATTTCTTCAGTGAATTTATCGTAAATTTATTGAAAATATGTTGTATATGTTGCATGTAACATACATAAAGCACAATTTCTATGCTGATTTTCTTCTTAGACTCAAGAAATTACTCAAAGAGTTTTCTTGTGATAAATTTACAGTTCAAAATGAATGAAATCTTTCACTGCTTAAATTTTAACAGTTTACTTTTTAAGCATAAGTTGCAGATGTTTCATCAGTGATATGCATATATATCACAGTCAATTTCTTCTTTAATCACATTAATACACGCTACTGTTCTCTTGAGTTATACAGATGATATTTTCAACTAGAAATTGATTTTATCATCAAGACATTTAAGAGTCAGAACTCAGTGAAGAAATAAGATTTTTAAGATTGACAGTCATTGTCATTGTATATCACGTCTTGCAGATGCTCACTTCAGTTGTAAGACATGTAATTCATCTGTTTCATGTTATCTGTAAAGATTTCTCTCATGCAGATTGATTGTGTTTTACAAAGATGTTCATATGCTACACTTTTAATCAGACAATGTAGTTCAATCATTCTTTACTAACTTGCTTATGTCTCTCTTTTCTTAACGAAGTCTTTTCATTAATGTATTGCTCATATATAGAATGTCTGTATTTGAATGTTTGTTAAATGATATTAATAAGATTCTTGAGTTTATTTATGTTGAACTTAATGAATCTCATGAGTTGCTTATGTTGTAGTAACAGACACGCAGTCTTAACAAGATTTATACATAGTTAGCATGTAAATTTAAAAAATATTCATGATTTGAGTTCTTTCTGCTAATCATTCTCAACAGATCAAACACAAGAATGTTCTGTCTCAGTTCTTGTTATCACAATGACAAAATACTGAATTGAATGATTTTTATAAGCAATTTTTCTCGTAGTTCTGTATTCTATTTAACTTTCTCATCTGCATGCAGATTGCTTGTAGCATGTGCATTGAGATTATTGAAGTCTGCGTGATCGCGAAAACTCTGCACATGATCAATGCACAGTGCTTCATCATCATGCAACGTCTCAATATCATTCAAACTTTTGATAATCTTTAAACTTTACTGTAACTAAACAGTAGATTTGTAGTCAGCATTGCATACAGATGAGTTTCATCACTGATTTGTTATGAATATATCAAAATTGAATAAAATCAAAGATTTAATTCTAATCATTATACAATTAATGTTAATAAGTTAATTGCATATTGATTAAAGCTAGTCAAGATTTAGTTGAAATTTGACTTAAATCTGACTCAAATTCAACTCAGATATGATTCAGCATTTTTTCTTTTCTTTAACATCTTTTAAATCAGTTTCTATTGTTTTTTAAATAAACACACTTCTTTGTATTACAAGTAATTAATAAATATTTATGATAAATATATTTCTTTATATTAATGAAACATTTTTTGAATTAACATCTTTCTTATGTTTCAACATGTTTTTTTTGAGACTAGCGTTGAATCTGAGTAACTACTATATAAAGCATATTTTTCTTTTTCTTTATATTTTCTTTCTTTTATATTTTTAAAGTTTTAGTTCTAGCTATTTTTATTGAATCAAACATTTCACTTATGACAGAATTAAATTGAATATTTAAGTATGATCTTAATATTAAGATTAAATATTGTAATTGTAATTTATACATTTTTTTGATATTGATTTAGATTCAACTCATGAGAAAAACTATACTATGTATATTGAATGAATAAAACTCTCTGAGAGAGAAAATCACTCATTGACTACATGATGACTTCACATCATCAAAACAATAAATTTAACATTATGTTATCAGTAATGAATTTATAGCTTTTATTCAACATGTGATGCTCAAGTAAACTCTTAATGAGTGTTTGTGCTGTTTAATTATAATGCATCATCTTTGCTCTGCTTTTCATTGATGATATTTTATACAAATGATGTTTCAATTCAATTCTTGATTTGAAGATAAAAGATATTTTCTTTGCATTCATGATGCTTATGATTATAATGTTGAAAACTGCGTTCTCTTGCTCAATGATTATCATTCATTGAGCAGAGAAATATGTGATGAAAGAAAGATGCATATAATGAGAAGATAAAGTGCAATTGTATTAAATAACTTTATTCTTTTAATGATTTGACTTATGTCACGTAGATGTTGAATAGATTGTTAGTATAAATGTGCAATTGTAATCATTCAATGCATGACTTTAATTGATAGTAAAGAATGCATTCTGATCATTCTCATGAACTCTCAATTTTTTATGTAAATAGATGTATGACTTGATGTTAAGTAAAGAAGATGAGTTCAAGCTCTCTCAATATATCAGCATGATCAACGAGTCACTACTTCTTCAAGCATTGTAATCATGATTCTCAGACTCATCATTTGAAATGATTATTTTATCTGATATCTTTTCATCAATTATTCAATGACATTGTTGATGTGATGAAGATGTTTTAATATCAACGCAGTCAATGAGTTGCAAATTCTTTAATCACTTGTAATTATAATTCTCAGACTCTTCATTTGAGTTGTTTATTTCACTAGTAGTATCTTTTCATTTCTTATCAACATCAACATGTCATTAATCTTCTTTATAAATTGATTGTAACTGTTAAAAGAAATGTTGTCACATAAATAAAAACTTTGCATGATGATTTTTCTGATCACACAATGTTTTAACATCATTTAAACTGTGTTGAATTGAAATTTCTTGACTCTTTTGACTTTTGTCATGATGTCAGATTATTAACTCAATTTAAAACATAGATTGTTGATATTTTAAATAATTTCAATTCATTAAATCTGTTTTGCAATTCAATGAATCAAGTCATCAATCTAGTTATCATCATCTTAATTTAGTTTCAGCAATTCTGTTTCAATTATCTCAATCATATGCATAAACTTCTGTAATCTTAAGTCAATAAAACTATTGTTTAATCTTGATTCTGCTCAATTCATGTATATAAAAGTTGAGCTTTCATTCTTTTCTTTCACTTTTTGTCTTTCATCTTGTACATTATTTGATGTATTGTCTTGTATCTAGATTTTATCAAAGTAATAATAATAATATCAGTCTTTTATATTGATAGTATTTCTAGTCTAACTCAGTCTTTAACATTATGAAAGATTTACACTTTCTGCAACGTTTTTATACATTGAAATCTCATCTAGTTACTCTTTCACTTAAATGAAGTCATTTCACAATCTCTTGATCAATGATGAGCATGCTGTCAAACAGTTCACTCAAAGTATGATTGAAAATTCAGTTGAGATTTTTCATGCAATGCGTAAGCTTCAAAATCAAGTTCAACAACATGATGTTATCATCTCATTCTCATTCATCATTCTTAGTTCTTCAGTTTATATAAAATTGATTTCTTAGTTTCTTGCAATGATAGCTCAGATCATTGCACAAATCTTGAACAATTAATCTCTTTTTATCATTCACTCTTTTGCAAATTCTGTCACTGTCATCATCACTTCTAAATTTAAGAAGCTTCTTGACATATTTGAGTATGAGAAGAACAAAGATCGATTGAATGCATGAGAGCAAAGTCTGATACAGCGTATGAACATGAATGATGATCATTATTTCTCTCATCGAGTCAAGATCATTTATGTCGAGTCATGATTCATTATAGATAAGAAGACTCACAATCTAATGAGTCAATATTCAGTCAATGATCTTTGCATCATTTTCATCTTTGCAAATTGATGACACAAGTTACGTCATTGCTGCAACAATTCTTTCAAGACAGAAGATGCTTATTTATATTTTCATGAAACTTTGAAGCAAGACACAAATAACTTTGTTGATTATTACAATCTCTTTTATCAAAAGAAAGAATGTTTTTTGATAAAAGATTTTTCATTGATTGATTGTCTGAAGCGTAATGTCAATTATTTCACTTAAATCATCATTTTCTTCTGACGAAATCTTAATGAAATTCAATCATTCATCTTTTATCAATGAGTTTAAGCATTCTTTAACATCAATGAAGAGTTTTAGCAGCTTAAACATCATTAATTTCGCTTCGTCTTCATCATCATCTTGTTCATCAAAGTCAAGAGCATCTCTGCGTTGATTAGTAATTCTTTGAGTTCAAAGATCATTATTTCTGTGACTGTCATCTTGACAGTATCTTCATCTCTTTCTTTCTCATTTCTCGATGAGTTAATGAATTTAAGCTTCATCATTGTCATCATTCAAGATAAGATTCTGATTGTTTCTGAGATTAAGAAAATCTGCAACAAGTGAAAGCTGTGTTACTATTGCAAATTGCAACATTCGAGCAAAATCATTAAAGAATGCTCAAATAAGAAGCTCTTCACTCTGCATATCATGAATGTTTACAACAATGATGTTATCAGTATAAATGAAGAAGTTTTGCTGTCTGCAAGAAAAGTTTAGTTTCTGAGCTAAGTCACGCTCAGAGATCTGTATACATATCATCTTGTTTACTAATCTCAATCTTTTCATTCTCACTTCAATCATATAGAAAGTTTTTTGCTAAATTTATCTTGAAACTCTTTGAATTCAATTCAACATTCAAAGATAGTCACATGATAGTATTCTGTATTCTACATTAAGCTCAATCTAGAGTTTTCACTCTCGCTCTGATTGATAGTGAAGTCTTTGCTTATGTCTTTATGAATAAATTCTTCACGCAACAACATCATCTTTTCTTGCATCAATTAATTCATTCTCGCAGACTTCAAGAATTTGATGATCAAGTTGCTTTAATCAATGATATTACTTATGTTGTTGAAATCACAATGATTCTCAATGAACACATTGAAAGATTATTCTTCTATGTCATTGAATTAAATCAATACTTCATCATCATAAGTCTGTCATGACTTCATCATCACATCATTGATGTCAATTTTGAACATAATATTCTCATCTTGTCTTTCTTCTTCTGTCTTAATCATTGTTGCTCATTTCTCGTCAAGATTTATGATCTTAATCAACAAGAAGAAAATTTCTCATTCAAAGTCAACAAAGTAACTTTCTCTCAGTCTCGCTTTCAATTCGCTCACAAGAAGTAACTTAGTTCATGAATCATTCACAAGAAGCAATTCAGTCTACAAATCATTTACAAGAAGTAATTCAGCATTCAGTTCACTTGCAAGAAGTAATCTAGTTTTCAATTTACTTGAAAGAAGTAACTCAGTTTTCAGTTCGCTTGCAAGAAGTAACTTAATCTTTCATTCACTTGAAAGAAGTAACTCAGTTTTCAGTTCGCTTGTAAGAAGCAACTCAGTTCTTCATTCACTTGAAAGAAGTAACTCAGTTCTCAATTCACTTGCAAGAAGTAATTCAGTTTTCAATTTACTCACAAGAAGTAACTCAGTTTTTCGTCTATTTACAAGAAGCAATATAATCTCTCATTTGCTTACGAGAAGTCAACTAATACTTAGCTCGTTCATAAGAAACAAATCTCATTCAATCTTGTCTTTCATCTGAAACAAGAAGTCTTTAATTGTATTTTTCAAGTCATTCAAAAAGAATATTCATCAAAAATCAAGTGTCAAAATTCTTTTTTCTTTAGAACTTCTGTTATCTTTTGAGCAGATCAATTCAATTGATCTTTTATACAACTTAACATAGTTAAGTTGAAAGCTTGAAGCTTTGATCATGCTGTTTATGTCAAAGACATTGAAGTGTTTAGCGTCATTCTAAAGAAAATTGATGTTTTCTTGAATTTTAAGTCAATCTCGTCTTCTAGTTTAGACTCTGATGAGTCAAAATCACGTCACATAACTTTGATTATTTGTTCAAAGAACAGCTCAACTCTTGCTCAGTTCTTGTCTCATTCTCAAGACAGTACATATGATAAAAATCATCGTCTGAATCTTTATTAAATGAAAAAGAAATTTCATTTGACTGCATTCACGACACAAGAAGATCTTGAAGTTTATTAACAAAGTAAGAATGTTGATTCAGTCACAATTTTATCATTCAAATATTTTAAGTTTCTAGACATTTTCTTCAAGAAGAATGTTGATATCTTGTCTTTGCATTGAGTTCATGATCATGTCATACATCTTAAAGAAGATGCTCAATTCTCAATCTTCGCTTTGTATGACATAAGTCGTGATGAAATTCTAGAACTTCGTCGTTATCTGAATGAGAATCTGAGCAAAGATTTCATTTGAATCAGTCACTTTCAGATGATTATCTTTGTTCTCTTCATCAAGAAACTCAAAGAAGAACTTTGCTTCTGCATAAACTATCGAGATCTGAACGTTATCACAGTCAAGAATCAATATTTTCTGTCTCTGATTTCAGAAATGCTGAATCATCTAAGTCGAGCTAAAATCTTTATCAAGCTGAATATCATCTCTGCGTTCAATTGACTTTGAATCAAAGAAGAAAATGAAACTCTCATCATCTTTTGCACTTGATTTAAATTATTCAAGTATTTAGTCATGTTCTTCAATTATGTAATGAGTCTGTCTCATTTCAAAAGTACATCAACAATACTTTTCATGAACATTTAAATAAGTTTTATACAGCTTATTTGAATGACATCTTGATTTATTTCAACAATGAACTTGAGCACAAGATTTATGTCAAGCTCATTCTGCAAAAGCTGCAAGAAGCAGATCTTCAGATGAATATAATTAAATGCAAGTTTCACGTCACTTAAATCTTGTATCTAGAATTGATAATCATCATTGAAGAGATCAAGATAAACTTTTCTAAGATAAACATCATTGTCAACTGACTCATCTTGATCAACATTAAAGATGTTCAAAGTTTTCTAAATTTCGCGAACTTTTATAAAAGATTCATCTATGACTATAGTAGAATAACTATCTCGCTCACTCATCTCATCAGAAAAGATGTACTCTTTGTCTGATCTCAGAAATGTCAGATTGCATTCAACACTTTTAAAAAAGTCTTCACTTTCAAGATTATTCTTCATCATTATAATTCAGATCACAAAATTGTGATAGAAATCAATGCTTCAAACTATATGTTCAAAGACATTCTTTCTTAATATGATGAGAATGAGATTCTTTATTCAGTCGCTTACTTTTCAAAGAAGCATAACTCAGTTGAGTGTAACTACGAGATCTACGATAAAAAACTCATGATCATTGTTTGCGCTTTCAAGAAATGATGATCAGAGCTTGAAGACTTTATTTATTCTATTGAGATGATCATGAATCATAAAAATCTTAAGTATTTCATGTCAATTAAGCAGTTGAGTCATCATCAAGCTCGTTGAAGTGAGTTTTTGTCTAAATTCAACTATTGCATCGCTTATTATTTCAACAAGATTGATGATAAGTTGAATGCTTTGACACGTTGCTCAGAAGATCTTTTTAAAGAGAAGAATACATTCAATTCTTGATATCAATATCAACATCAGACAATTCTGAAAACTCATGTTTTAAATCTCAATATTGTTAAGAATCTTACTCTCAACATCTTTAACATCAAAGTCATGAAGCTTCAGTCACAAATCATCACTTTAGATTCAATTTAGTTACATTTGTTCTTAATTATCTCAGCACTCTTACAAATTTTAGCTCTCATGAATCTAGAAATCAAAGAATTCAACGTTGAAAACATCAAGTTTCAGCTAGATTAAAACATTCTGAATCTTGATGAAAATTCTGCTGACATTCTCATTCAGACATTGTGAAAGCAAATTGAAATCAATGACAAATTCGCAGCTCAGATAATTGAAGCACTTTGCAATGAAGCACAACATCACAACAAGATTTTTTTAGTTAAGTGTGAAGAACACAAGAATTATCTGTACTTTCAAGAAAGAAAGTACATGTTTAACTCAAATAAACTACGTCTTCATATCATTCAGCTCGCTCATGATAATGTTGTTAATGATCACTCAAAAAGAGCAAAAAGCTATGAACTGATCAGTCGAGTCTACTGATGATCAAACATTTATAAGTATGTTCAACGCTTTATACAAAACTGTCATGTGTGCACACATTTCAAGTTCTTTAAACAATGAACTTAAGAATAATTATATTTTCTTTCAGTTCTTGAACGTTGTTGATGTGATGTTTTCATGAACTATGTAAATTCTTTATCGCTCAATATCTTCATAAATATCACATATAAATATGTTCTAGTCTTTATTAATCATTTTATCAAAATAAGACATTTAGTTCTCATCACTTTTATGAAAGTTGAAGAAGTTATCAACTGCTTCTATGCTCATGTTTGAAAACATCATGATTTACTTGAGTTCTTTGTGTCTGATCAAGACACACAATTCATCTTCAATGTCTGAAAGCATATGTGTAAAATGTTGAAGATAAATGCTAAGTTATCAATGATGTATCACTTTAAGATCGATGATCAAATCAAGAGAATCAATGCTGTCATGAAGCATTATCTTCAAATCTTCGTCAACTACATGCAGAATGACTGAGTTAAGTGACTTTCTGAAGTTGAATTCATCATTAATAATGCATCATCATTAATCACTTTAGCATCACTCTTCTTGATCAATTTAAGTCAGAATTCATGTTTAGACTTTAAATCTTCTGAGTCTTTGCTTGAGAATCTTACATTTCAAGCTTGAAACGAGTTAATTAATGTTGAAGAGTTCATTAAGAAAATGAAGAAACTAACTGAGCATCTACGTGATGAGATGCTTATAGCTCAGATCATTTACGAATTCAATGTTAATTTCTTTCATTGTTCTTGTTCTAAATACTTCATTGAAGATGAAGTTTGACTGAATGTTCATAATTTTAGCATTGCTCATCTCACTATCAAGTTAAATAATCATAATGTTGATCTCTTCAAGATCAAGTGTGTTTTCAAGAACAATTCTCTGATCATTAAGTTAAATCTTTCAGTATTCATGAAGATTCATTCAATCTTTTATGTCATTCTTCTGAATCATATCACAAGTGACTTTCTTTTGAGTCAACATCAGAAATCTCAAGAACTTGTTATCATCAAGAATGATGAAAGATTCTGATATGTAAACAGCATACTAAACTTCAAGCGTGATAAATGTTATAATTCATCTTTGCTTAAGTATTACATCAATTAAAAAGATTACTTTTCTATTTGAAAGTCTTTTTATCTTCTGAATAATTGTGAGCAAATGCTTAATGAATATCATCTCGTCAATTCTGCCTTCAAAAAATCACATGTACTGTCGTGTGTGATATCTCAATGTCAATGTCAAGAACTTTAAGTTCAATCTTCATCATTTTGACTCAGCTCAGATCTGACTCAGATCTTGTTTAAATTTATCTTAAACATCTTGTTTAAATCTGACTCAGATGTGACTCAGATGTATTCTAGTTTCAATCATGCATCATCATGTTAAAATGCATTTCATCTCGCTGTGCATCATCATATTAAACTGCATTTCATCTTTCTCTTGCTCAGATCTGACTCAGATCTTGTTTAAATCTGACTTAAACATCTTGTTTAAATCTGTTTCAGATGTAACTCAAATATGTTTCAATTTCTATGCATCATCACGTTAAAATGCGTCTCATCTTATTTCATTCTTCAGATATCTTGCTCAAATTTAATTCAAATGTGACTCAGATTTATTCTAGTTTCATCTGTGCTTCATTACATTAAAATGCGTTTACATTAATTCTCATCTTATTTCAGTCTTTGTCTTTAATTCTTTCTCATTTCATCTTGTTTCTTCTCATTGTCTTGTAGAAGCTCAGTCTTGAAAAGAGAAGTTACTGTCATGATGTCAGATCATCAATTCAATTTAGAACATAAATCATTAATATCTTAAATAATCTTGATTCATTGAATTTGTTTTGCAGTTCAATAAATCAAGTCATTAATTTAGTCATTATCATCTTAATTTAGTCTCAGCAATTCTGTTTCAATCATCTCAGTTATGTGTGTGAACTTTTGCAATCTTAAGTCAATAAAACTACTGTCTAATCTTAATTCTGCTCAATTCATGTATATAAAAGTTGAATTCTCGTTCTTTTCTTTTGCTCTTTGTCTTTCATCTTATACATTATCTGATGTATTATCTTATATTTAAATTCTATCAAAGTAATAATAATAATATCAGTCTTTTATATTGATAGTATCTCTAGTTTAACTCAATCTCTGATAACTTCTATTTAAACACAGAATAAAATCAAAAGATTTGTAGTTAACATCATGTATAAATGAATCTCATTGTTAATCTTAAGATTAAATATAATATAAAATAAAATGAATAGAACAGAATTAAATTGAAATGATGAATGATACTATGTTGATAAAGAAGAATTTAATGACTTGAAAGAAGTTTTAGTTGAATTTCATAAGTTTTATTCAGACAAGTTATATTAAATTGAAAAACAGTGAAAATTTTTACGTTTCATTTGTTTTATTTATGCAAACATGAATTTTCAAAGAAAGAAATAATATTATGAATATGTCAAAATTAAAAACAATCACAACGTGTGTAAAACAAACTTTTGAAAAGAGCATTATAAACAAGAGAGAAAAGATCAAGTAAATAAATAAATGATGATAAATTGCATGAGCAGCAGTAATGTTGATTCAATGATAATTGCAAGCAGCGTTGACTCGTCACAGAGAGACAGCGATGCAAAGTTTAAATGCTTATGCAATGATGAGATAAAAGTTATCAGCATCATCAATTTACTAACACAGATATCAATGTTAAAGAAAGAGAAGAACAAAGATCACTCATGAAAAGAAGTAATCTTAGAGCTGATTCAACGTCTTTGAAACATCTCAGAAAGAAAGATTAAAAGTTAAGATGCATTCATCATGCAGAATGTACAAAAGTTGAAAACATTCATTCAACTTTTTAATAAACAATTATAAATGTAAGAAAATACGCGTTTTACATTCAAAACATCATCATGAGTCGATGTAGTAAAAGAAGAAGCAACAATGAAAAAGCAGTGACTCAGAGATGATTTATCATTGCTTTGCAAGAGACGCAAGATTCTAGTGAAAATAATGAAGAGAAAAGAGATAAAAGAGATACAAAAGAAATCAATTGATCAGATTTTTCAAGAAATCATAAACATGTCAATGATGCAACGAGATCTGATAGTGTTGCTTTGCAAGCTTGAAAGTAAAAACATTGCACTTTACGTGATGAGCTTAAAAGCTCAAGCAGCTTTAGAAAAGTCTCAGACATGAGTGAAGAAAATTGCAAGCTCAGCGTATGTAGTGCGTAGAAGCTTCGCGATATTAGCACATGATATACACATCACATTGAACATAAACAATCAGAAAACAATCATCAAAAGATTGATAAAGAATAACGCAAGACTTCATGAAAATCTAAAGATGCTGAGAATAACTTGACTTAAAAAGATAGTTGAGAGTGAGAAAACTCACTCATCACTCATCATAAAGATCATGATCAAAACAATGATGAATCAACTGTTAAATGTGAGCATGCTGAACTCATATCAAGAATGTTTATGCAAATTGTTTAAAAAGAACTGTTGTATCATACAATGTTATAGATGTTTCGATTTTGATCATATGACTAAATTCTGCAAAAATGAAGAGTGTTGCTTCAAATGCACAGACAAACATCACATCAAGAAGTGCGTTGTATTGATGAATAAAAGACGATGTGCAAACTGCAACGATAGTCACGAACTCTAAAGATGCTCATGCTTCAAGTGAAAATTACAGATAAAGCAATCAGAAGAAATTTTTTAAAACAGATTGATCAAATATTCTGAAGTGTTGAAAGACAATCACTCATTCTCTTCTTTCTCTCTGAACTTCTTAAGTTCAATGAATTTCGTGAGTTCAATAAACTCATTGAATTCAATGAATGTCTTGATGATGACAAGCAGTTGAGACATTAACAAGTTAATATGACAAGTGATGAAAGTTAAGAAAAGATGAGTCGATCACTCTTCATACGTGATTAGTGACTCAGAAGACATGATGTCTGAACAAACACAGAAATGTTAAATCAGAAAATGCGAAAGATTCTTGATGATTAAAAGCATACAAAAAGCTGTCTCTGTACAGAGTCAACAGCAGCTACAAATATCTTTATGATGAATCAAATCTTTCTGCAAATTTTACAGTACAACATTAGAAAGTCATTGAAAATTCAGAAATCATTTCTGATAGACAGAAAAGTTTGCAAATTTGACATAATAATCATTCAGAAACAAGATTATAACATTAATGTTTTACAAATGTTTAACTCGACTCACAACTTCTTTCATCTAGTAAAAGACTCATCATCTCAAGCAAAAACATGCATTTATGTCAACAAGCATCTAAAATTCAATCAATAAATGATGAAAATCATTGAATTGAACATCTGCTTAATCAAGCTACAAACTAGCAACTTAAAAGACAAGATACAAGCGTTACAACTCATAAATATTTACAATTCATGCTCGTTGTTTATCATCTTTACAGAAGAATCATCTACTATTTCTCATTTGAACGAACTAATCAAAAATGACTGCAAACAGTTAATCATAGAAGATTTCAACCTGCATCATTCACACTGAGAAGGCAGAAAATGCTTTACTCATTACACAGCAATTGATGCTCTACTGAACATCATTATGAATGCAAGATTAAAGCTATTGCTTGAATCAGATACAATTACTAGAAAGACTCACAATCAGTTCACAATAATAGATTTAGTGTTTGACAGTGAGAAAATACAATTCATGATATACAAATGCAAGATGAGAACTGATTTACATCAGAGATCTGATCATCTTTCAATTGTCATGAAGTTGTGTCTATGTACATCTTTCATGCAGTTCACGACTCGTCGATTATGAAAGAAAATGAACACAGAAGCATTAAATGCTTATTTAAGAATACATTTTCTCGTCAATTGTTTTCTCAATAACAAGACAGTGATAAATGATAAAGTAACTGAGATCACTCATGCATTACAGAAAGTCATCAAGAAGTTTACTTCTTGAGCAAAGTCATTGAATTAAGCATGAGACTTTTGAAATCAGATCTGCTTAAAAGTTGTGATAAAATCACAATGACTATGAGTTGTATGAAAAACACAGAGTACTTTAAAGACATGAAATGACTATCTGAAACATAATGATCACAAAAACAAGATCATTAAAGAAACAAAATGTTCACATTTTAAATCATAAATGCATGAGCTGAGTAATGAATCAAAATCAATTTGACGCTTCGCAAAATGAGTCAAAATTAAAAGTTAACTACTCAAGAAACTTTCATAGTTTTCATCATTAAAGAATAATGATTTTGATCACATAGCAGATTCATTCAAAGAAAAAACAAAAATGCTACGAAAGAAGTTCTTTTCATCATTGTCTCAGATAGACATCAGTAACATTTTGAGATCATTTATATTATTGACAGTGTTGTTCAATTCAGTCTTATCATAAGATGAGATGAGACAGATGATTCAATGAGTAAAAGTTGACAAAGCATCAAACGCATTTGAAATTTCAAATAAAGCGCTTTAAGCAAGTTTAACAGAACTGACTTTAATACTAATCAGTCTGTTCAACATATGTGTAATTCACAAATATCATTCAAAGCAGTTCAAAAAAGCTCAGACAATAGTATTACACAAATCAAAGAAGAATGACTACATTAACTTGAAGATGTATTGACTCATTGCTTTGTTAAACATCATGAATAAAACATTGAAATCAATCATGATCAAGAAATTAAGTGACATTATTGAGACTTATCACATGCTTTCAAACGCTCAAATGAGAGTGAGATGCAAGTGATTCATGATCTCAGCGCTGAATCTACTAGTAGAATAAGTACATGCAGTATAAGACTGCAAAATCAAGTACGTGATCTTTATGCTTAGTTTAAACATCATTAAGATGTTTGATCATGTTTTGCACACTAAACTTCTGCATACTCTAAGAATGAGAAGAACATTGAACTACATAGTTGAATGAACTTGCAGCTTTCTGAAGAACAGAGAGTCATCGTTGATGTTTGATGAACAAATCAGCGTAATGCAATGAATAAACGCTGACATATCGCAGAAATTTCTCATATCATCGATTTTCTTTCTATTTTTTAACGCAAGCTTAATTAAAAAATGCAAATTCTTAGAAATTAAAAAATAAAGTGCTTGACTTCATAAATGACATTAATATTCTGATCTATGACAGAATCACAGAATCAATCTGCAAATCACTGAGTCAAGCACACAACGTCTGTGCAAAGTGAGTTTGAATTCATGATGCTACGTTCACTTCAGAGAAATATGAATTCACACACTTCATTCATAAGTCAAAAAGATTCAATATAACAGTCAATCTACGCATAAAAAACTCAGTAATAAAGTCGAAATTAAACATATGAGTTCTCAAAGTGCAACTGAACATAAAACTATGATTAGATTTGCATCTTCATCAAATAGAAGTGAGTCACGTCATTAAGATGCTGATGCTTAGTCGACTTGAGATCTTCATCTGAAAGACTACATTTGCAAAAGCAAGATAAATATACTCAGTGATGATAAAATCAAGAATGATGTTCAAAGCATTGATATAACATCAACGTAATAAAGAAAAGAGATTGTTGAGTACAAAATAAAGACTAGAAACTCTTCAGAATCAAGCATTATATCATGTGATCAATGTTTTCAGAAAAGTAAACATTGAAATGCTGAAAGTTGAAACATATACATTCTCACTACATATTCATCTGAACAAGCTACAGAATCAAGTCACACTACGCAGTTGAATCAACGACAGAACACAGAAGACTCGATGAGCATGCAAAATCATATGTGCTCATCTGATAAAAACTAATAGATTCATTTCTCGCTTCTCAATCTTCAAAAAAATGACGTTTCTAAACGTTTCAATTCACAAAGAAGCAAAGATATAATTTAAACACAGATGACTTGATCTTTTAATGTTGATTCAAATGAGTGAACATGTGATCACACAGTTTCATAAAAGTCAATGAAATCTTTAATGAGAAAACTACAAAAAACGCATTGCAGACATTAATACATCTCTCGCTTAAAGATCTCATTTATTCAAGAAGTCAGTAAAAATGCGTGATGATCTTCAGAAGATTAAAAGCACTCTTGCAATTCATATTAGAATTGAACACATAAAGCTAAATGTTTATCTGCATTTAAGAAATATGTTGAGCGTGAATAGCTTTCAATGCAACTGCAAATGAAGTCATCAGACAGTCAAGCATATTCTGATGCACTGCTTGAATTGAACACATCTTTGATCAAATATGCTGCAAGACATCAACTTCATAAACTATTAAATCATCATTTTAATCACGAAGAGTCTCAAGATAACAGCGAGAATGATGATGAAAATGAAGCTGCTGAAGCAGTTTAGAATGACAAGAACACTCAATCTTTAACATGCAATTATCATGAACAAATTTGATACATAGTCTCAGTTTTATTATCTCAACTGCATGTAGCAGTTGTATAAACAGCAAGCGATTTTCTATCTCAGAGAGTTTTGTTCACTCAACACACATAGCATAGATTTTCCTCATGAGTCGATCTAATCAATGTCACAAGAGTGTATGAATTATTATTATTAATGTGTCAAAATTGAATAAGAATTTTTTTTTATTCTTACTTGATTCAACACTCATTATGAATTTATGCAAGATTTTATATATTGTAGTAAGCGCTGCGTTAACGTAGCGCTCTTTTCGTATCTACTATCGCTTTTTTCTGCGCTTTATACTTAAACTGATCATCAAGTCAAGTTTTAATATCAATCTTCTGACTCAACTCAAGTACTTAATATCAATCTTCTGACTTAACTTGAATACTCAATTTCAACATTCTGACTCAATTTGATATCAACTTTGAATTAATACTTGATTTGAGTTTTTGACTCAACTTGTCAAGAAATCGAATATGACGTCAAGAGAGTTAAATATAAATAATTTTTCCGATTTTTTACTTTTGCATTATCTTTTTGCATTATCTTTTTGATAGAAAGTCATGAAGAGAAACATGAAGATTATTTGATAGAAAGTCATGATAGAAAGTCATAATAAAGAGTCGTAATAGAATATTTATCTATCTATCTTCATGTCTTGACGAGTTGAATTGAGAATTTCAAGTCAATACTTGATTTCAATCTTCTGACTAGATTTAAATACTTAAGTTGAATCTTCTGATTTGACTTAAATACTCAAGTTAAGAATTCTGACCTGAATTGAGTCTTGACGAGCATCGACGTTTTGACAAAGAGCTTAGATAGCTTGTGAGCTAGTGAGCAGGGTTCATTCAATACTAATGCGCTCGAGGCGCATATGCTAGCTACTAGATGAGACGTTTGCTACAAGCTAGCTGTCAGCTGAGTTTGCATCGTTGATTAGCTTACATGCTACATAGATCAGCTACAAGCTGATTTAGCTGATTTAGCACTACTCTTCATTCTACTCGCCTATCTACTCGCCCACCTACTCTTTACCCTACTCGCCTACCTACTCTTCACCCTACTCGCCTACCTACTCGCTCACCTACTCTCCACCCTACTCGCCTACCTACTCGCCCACCTACTCTTTACCCTACTCGCCCACCTACTCTTTACCCTACTCGCCTACCTACTCTTTACCCTACTCTCTATCAAACGCGTCGATCGAGCGCATAAAACACGTCAAACAGTGCTTCAAACAATGCTTCCTACATGGCTTCCTACCTACTCGTCACCCTACATGCTCAGCTACCTACTCGATAATCTTCGCTCCGAGCCCTATAGGGCTGACGCTAGGAAGTTCGGAGTTTTCACCTTCTTTTTCCCTTCATAGTTCCTACTTTCTAGAACAACAACAATCAAAATATCAACATGTTCAGCTATTAACTCAGCTATCAACTCAGCTATCAACTCAGCTATCTACTTGTTCGCCTACTAGTCAGTCTACTCGCTTCAAAACATGCTTCAAAAGACGCGTCGATCAAGCGCATAACACGAGTCAAACAGTGCTTCAAACAATGCTTTCTACTGAGCTTTTCACTGAGCTTTCTACTGACCTTCCGACCGACCTTTCTACTGACCTTTCGATCGAGTCATCTAGTGAGCTTCCTACTGACCTTTCGATCGACCTTTCTATTGACCTTTCTACTGGTGAGCTTCCTACTGACCTTCCGATCAAGTCATCTAGTGAGCTTTCTACTGACCTTCCGACCGACCTTCCTACTGATCTTTCTACCGACCTTTCTATCAACCTTTCTATCAACCTTTCTATCGACCTTCCTACTGAGCTACCTATTGAGCTATCGACTGAGCTTTCTATCAAACGCTCTATCAAACATTCTACATGCTTCAAAATACGCGTCGATCGGGCGCATAACACGGGTCAAACAATGCTTTCTACATGGCTTTCTACCAAGCGCCCTCCATGTTTCCCTATCAAGCACCCTTCATGTTTCCCTACCAAGCGCCCTCCATGTTTCCCTACCAAGCACCCTCCTTGTTTCCCTACCAAGCGCCCTCCATGTTTCCCTACCAAGCACCCTACCAAGCACCCTCCATGTT
>JAABUR0100001481.1_pt1 | contig 41864 bp, 40 predicted proteins | sample 5560091 | NCBI WGS metagenome assembly JAABUR01 (sample SAMN10711879, study PRJNA513375) | rock metagenome | isolation source: Antarctica rocks | place: Antarctica: Victoria Land, University Valley sud | reverse complement strand
GAAGCAGGTCTTGCCGGCCCCCATCTCTCCGCAGAGGAGGACGAGATCGCCGGGCCGGAGCGTGGCCGCAAGCCGAGCCCCGAGCGCCTCGGTCTCCTGCGGCCCTGCCGTCTGCTCCGCGGCCCGTTGCTCAGGCGACACTGCGCGCCCGAAGGCGCAGGCTCAGCCCTGTGGCGACGAGCACGCCGCCAGCGAGCGCTTCGAGCCAGGTGTCCATGCCGGTGCGGGGAAGCTCGCCCGGGGCGCTGCCCGAAGCCGGCGTGCGCCCCGCCTCGGCCTGGCGCGCCGCCGGCTTCGAGCTCGTGGTGTGGCCGGCGCTCGCCGAGAGGGTCGAGCTGCTCGAGCTCGACTTGGCGCTCGGGGAGGGCGACGACGTGCCCGTGCCCGTGCCCGTGCCCGAGCCGTTGCCGGAGGAGTGGTGGTGCGTGGTGCCGCTACCGCTGCTGTTGCCGAACGGGTCCTGATACTGATCCTGGCCGGCGCTGCCCTGAGCGGCGGCGGAGGCCGGCAGGGCCAGGGCGAGCAGGGTAAGAAGGGTGGTGAGGTGGCGTGTGCGAAGCATGGTCTCCTCATGCTAGACGTCGAAGCGGGCAGGAAGTTGCGGCTCGACCCGAGCCGTTTCCCTGTTTGGCGCGCAGAGCCGAAGTCCTGCCGACCGCCCGGAGTCGAGGAGCGGGCGGCGGAGGGCCTTTCCGCTAGCTTGGAGCGCCGATGGACGAGGCCTCTCCCTCCACCGGATCGCGCCGAGCGGACCTCTCGGCCCGGGTTCGCCGTGCGAGCTCCTCCGACACGGGCAAGGCCACCGGGCTGGCGATCGCCGCGCTCGTGCAGAACGTCTTCGGCCTGCTCTTCACGCTCGTGTTCACGCGCGTGCTCGGCGCCGACAAGTACGGCTCGCTGGGGGTGCTCGTCGCCGGCTACTTCTTCGTCCTCAGCGTGCCGGGGCAGGCGATGCAGGTGGCGGCGGCGCGCCAGACCACCTTCGGCGGCCTCGGCGAGGGACCGGGGCTCTCGGCGACGGTCACGCGCTGGACCCGGGATCTCGCGCTCGTGTGCCTCGGCCTCGGCGTGGTCGCGTCGATCTTTCGCGTCCAGCTCGCCGAGCTCATGGGCGTCAAGGAGTCCTGGGCGGCTGCGGCGGTCCTGCCCACGGGCGCGCTCTGGCTCCTGCTCTCGATCGAGCGCGGGATACTGCAGGGGCTGCGCGCCTACCGTCTCGTCGCCTGGAGCATCATCCTCGAGGCCGCGGGGCGCCTGCTCACCGGCCTCGCGCTCGTGCTCCCCGGCTTGGGCGTGACCGGCGCCTTCCTCGGCACCCCCCTCTCGCAGCTCATCATGGCGGCGGCGCTCTTCGTGCTGCTGCGCCGGCGCCTCGGGGCGCCCGCCGACGACGGGCGCCTGCACAGCCTGCTCGCGCTCTTCGGCCGGCACTGGACCTCGCTGCTGGCGCTCGGACTCTTCGCCCTGCTGCAGACGCTCGACCAGCTCGTGGTCAAGCACCAGGTGGGCGGAGGACGGGCGGGCGCCTACATCGCCGCCACCGTGGCCGCCAAGGCCGTCGTGTGGGTGGCCATCGGCGTCGGCCTGCACCTCCTCCCCGAGGCGACGCGGCTCGCCGTCGCGGGCGAGGACCCACGGCCCGCGCTGCGCAAGGCGCTGGCGATCATCGTCGCGCTCGCCACCCCGGCGCTCCTGATCTTCCTCCTCGTGCCCAAGCTGCTGCTGCGCACCGCGTTCGGGCACCCGGAGTACGTGCAGGCGAGCGGCGCGCTGGTGATCCTCGGCGCCGCCTTCGCCGTGCTCGCCCTGACCTACCTGTGCGTGCAGTACCTGCTCGCGCTCGGGCGGGTCGTCTTCCTCCCGATCCTCGGCGCCGTCGCCCTCGTCGAGCTCGTGCTGCTGCTGAGCGTCCACACGCTCGTCGACTTCGCGACGACGGTGCTCGCCGTGCAGAGCGTGGCGGCGGTGGTGGTGCTCGTCCTGAGCCTGCGCCGGATGCCCGGGCGCGTGGAGGTCGAGCTGCCCGCGTTCGAGCCCGCCCCACCTCCCGCGGCGAACGTCGAGGCGACGCTCCCGCGGTAGAGCCGTCGCTCAGCTTCTCGTCCCCAGGCAACACTCAGCTCCCTCTCAGCTTCGCCCCCACAATGGAGGAGCATGCGCCCCTCCGCCTCCTCTCCTCTGCGCATCCTCGTCGTCGACGACGAGCCGAACATCGTCAACGTGATCTCCATGGCGCTGCGCTTCCAGGGGTTCGGGGTGGAGTCGGCCGGAACGGGTCGCGACGCGCTGACCGCGGTGAGCGCCTTCAAGCCGCACCTGCTGTTGCTCGACGTGATGCTGCCCGACATGGAGGGCTTCGAGGTCGCGCGGCGGCTCGGCGCCGAGCGCGCCGGAGTGCCGATCATCTTTCTCACCGCGCGCGACGCGACCGAGGACAAGGTCCGCGGCCTCACCTCGGGAGGGGACGACTATGTGACCAAGCCCTTCAGCCTCGAGGAGCTGATCGCGGCGCGTGCGCACGATCCTGCGGCGCACGGGGCACGCGGAGTCGGACTCGAGCCGCCTCGTCTTCGAGGACCTCGAGCTCGACGAGGACACCCATGAGGTCTCCCGCGCCGGAACGGACGTCGAGCTGACGGCCACGGAGTACCGGCTGCTGCGCTACTTCATGCTCAACCCGCGACTCGTGCTCACCCGCGCCCAACTCCTCGACCACGTCTGGGACTACGACTTCGGTGGCGATGCTCGCGTGCTCGAGACCTACGTGTCCTACCTGCGCAAGAAGCTCGACGTGCACGGCGCTCCGCTCATCCACACCGTGCGCGGGGTCGGGTACGCGCTGCGCGCACCGCGGTCGTGATGGCCTCGCTGCGGGCCCGTCTGATCGCGGGTCTGCTCGTGCTCGCGGCGCTCGGCCTGCTGCTGCTGGGGGTATCACCTACGCGGAGCAGCGCTCGTTCCTGCTCGACCGCGTAGATCAGCAGGCGCGTGCCGCGACGCGCGTGCTCTCCCGGGCGCTCGACGACCGCGGCTTCCTTCCTCCCGGGGCGGTGCGGGGGGATCGCGGAGGTGCTCGCCGGGGAGGCGGTCCGCTCGACCGGCCGCCGAGGTCTCCGGGTCCGGACGGGCGGTCCGGCGCGGGCGGAGGAGGAGTCGACCTTCCTCCCGGTACCTACGGAGAGCGTCGCGACGCGAGCGGGAAGGTGCTCGGGCACGTGGCGCTCTCCTACGGCAGCACGCGCTTCCCGCGCCGCAGCTTCCGGCGCGGCTGACGCCGGACACCCTCACCACCGCGAAGGCGCAAGGCGGCTCGGGGGTGCGCTACCGAGTCCTGGCCGCTCAGGACTTCGAGGACCCGGGCGTCACGATCGCCGCCGTCCCGCTGCGCGAGGTCGACCAGACCCTTCACCGCCTGCTCGCGGTCGAGGCGCTCGTGATCGGCGCCGTGCTGCTCGCGCTGGGCGGGCTCGCGTGGGTGCTCGTGCGCCTCGGGCTGCGTCCGCTCGACCGGATCGCGCAGACCGCCGGAGCGATCGCCGCCGGCGAGCTCTCGCGCCGCGTGAGCCCCGCCACTCCCCGCACCGAGGTCGGGCGCCTCGGCCTCGCGCTCAACGCCATGCTCGCCCGGCTCGAGCAGGCCTTCGCCGAGCGCCAGGCAAGCGAGGAGCGCCTGCGCCGGTTCCTCGCCGACGCCTCCCATGAGCTCCGCACCCCGCTGGCCTCCGTGCGCGGTTACGCCGAGCTCTTCCGCCTCGGGGCGCGAGCGATCCCGCGGACACCGAGAAGGCGATGAGCCGGATCGAGCAGGAGGCCGCCCGCATGGGCGTGCTCGTCGAGGATCTCCTCACGCTCGCGCGCCTCGACCAGGTCCGCGATCCCGTGCGGCAGGAGGTCGACCTCGGCGCCCTGGCGCGCGACGCCGTCGACGACGCGAGCGCCACCGCGTCCGAGCGCCGCATCGAGCTCCACGCCGACCCGTCCGCCGTCGCCTGCGGCGATCCTCATCAGCTCCGCCAGGTGCTCGGCAACCTCCTGCGCAACGCGCTCGTGCACACCCCGGGCGGCACGCCGATCGAGGTGACGGTGGGGCGCCACGGCGAGGAGGTGCGGATGGAGGTCCGCGACCACGGACCGGGGCTACCGAACACCGAGCCGGATGTGCTCTTCGAGCGCTTCTGGCGCAGCGAAGGAGGCCGCGAGCGCGGCCGGGGGGGCGCGGGCCTCGGGCTGGCGATCGTCCACGCGATCGTCCGCGCGCACGACGGCACGGTGCGGGCGCTGAACGACCCGGGCGGCGGGGCGCGCTTCGTCGTGAGCCTCCCGGCGCTTGCCGCGCCGCCGGCGCCGCAGCGCGCGGCGCCTCGGCGTAGCGACCCGGCGCATCGGTCGACAGGATGATGCTCCCCTAACTAACCCGCGCCAACCCACAGGCGCACCGCTTGTCGGGGCCGGGCGACGCCGGCCCCGGACATCTCGGTCGACGGAGCGTCAGGCCACTACGCGCGCGAGGAAGGCCGTCTGGTCGGTCACCCCTCGCTCGAAGGCCGCTCCCTGGTAGGCCTCGAAGTGGCCGATGGGGTACTCGACGAGCTCCCCGCGCGGAGCGGCGGCCGCCGCGCGGCGCGCGGGCTCGGGCGGCGTGATGGCGTCCTCGGTCCCGACGCTGATCAGCAGCGGGCAGCGCACCTGCGCCGCCTTGCGGCCCGGGCGGTAGAGCGCGAGGCGAAGGGCGATCCCCGCCGCCACCCGGTCGTTGAAGACGACGCCCGGCGGAATCAACGCGCGGTAGCCGGGCTCGGCGTCCGGGCTCGACATCGCCGCCACGGCGCCCGGCGGCCCCACGATCGCCACCGTGAAGGGCCGCCCGCCGCGCCGCCGGCGGTACTCGTCGCGCAGGCCGGCGAGCGTGAGGCGCACGGCGGTGAGCGGCGGCAGCAGGCGCAGAGTGGCCAGCCCGTCGACGAAAGGCACCTGCGCGATCACCGCGGCGACGCGGGCGTCGCCGGCCGCGGTGGCGATCACGTGCCCGCCGCTGAACGACGAGCCCCACAGCACGATCCGGTCGGGGTCGATCCCCGGCTGCTCGCGGAGCCAGGCCACGGCGGCCTCCCAGTCGGCGAGCTGGCGCCCGATGTCGAGCAGCTGGCGCGGCTCGCCCTCGCTTGCGCCGAAGTGGCGGTAGTCGAAGACGAGCGCCGCGAAGCCCGCCGCGGCGAAGCGCTCGGCGAAGGCGTCGAGGCGCATCTCGCGCGTGGCCCCGAACCCGTGGGCGAGCACCACGCACGGAGCAGGTCCCTCACCCTCCGGCCGGTAGAGCCAGGCGGCGCAGCGCGTGCCCTCGACGGTGAAGGAGACGTCGGTGCGGGGCGGCCCTGGGCGGGTCTCGGCGGCAGTCATACTGCGAGCGTAACGGGCGAGGAGCCCCGTTGCCAACGGAGCTCCGGTGCACTACGGTCGGGACATGCCCACGCGCGAGCTCTCGACGCTGCTCGAGGGCGGCTCCTTCTTCGAGGGTCCGCGCTGGCACGAGGGCCGCTGGTGGGTCTCGGACTTCTACCGCCACACCGTCTCCACCGTGACCGCGGACGGCCAGGCGGAGACGGTGCTCGAGGTCGAAGCCCAGCCCTCGGGCCTCGGCTGGATGCCCGACGGATCGCTGCTGGTGGTCTCCATGAAGGACCAGCGCGTGCTGCGTCGCAGCCCGGACGGGTCGCTCGCCACGCACGCCGACCTCTCCGCGCACTGCGGAGGGCCGCTCAACGACATGGTCGTCGACTCCGCCGGCCGAGCGTACGTCGGCAACTTCGGCTTCGAGCTCATGGTCGGGGCCGACCCGGCGCCCGCGGTGCTCTGCCGGGTGGATCCCGACGGGGCGGTGCAGGTCGTCGCCGAGGACCTCCTCTTCCCCAACGGCTCGGTGATCACCCCCGACGGGCGGACGCTCATCGTCGGCGAGACGCTCGGCTGCCGCTACACCGCGTTCACGATCGCGCCCGACGGCGCTCTGGGCGAGCGGCGCATCTGGGCGCAGCTCGCTCCCACGCCGACCCTCGGCTCCTACGAGGAGACGCTCCCCCAGGTCAAGGTCGGCCCCGACGGGTGCGGGCTCGACGCCGAGGGAGCGATCTGGATGGCCGACGCGCTCGGCGCCCGCTGCGCGCGGGTGCGCGAGGGCGAAGGCGTGGTCGAGGAGATCGCCGCTCCCGACGGCCTCGGAATCTTCGCGTGCATGCTCGGCGGCGAGGACGGCCGCACTCTGCTCATGTGCGCGGCGCCCGACTTCGCCGAGCACAGCCGGGCGCCGGTGCGCGAGGCCGTGCTGCTGACCACTCGCGTGGACGTGCCCGCCGCCGGCCTGCCGTGAGCGCCGCGCGAAGCCGCGCACGCCGCTCTCCGGCCCGCTCAGCGGGCGACGAGCCGGGTCGCCGTCGCCTTCCAGACCGCAACGACGCGGCGGCCCGGGGCGAGCTCGAGCCGCGCCGCCGACGCCGCCGTGACGTCGGCCACCAGCGGCGCGGGCGCGGCGAGGGCGACGCGGGCGCGCGGCCCGAGGAGCGTGAGCGCGGTCACCTCCACCTCGAGCCGGTTCTGCGCCGATCCGGGCGGCGGGGTCTGGCCCCCGGCCGGCTCGAGCGTGATGTCCCACGGCTGCACGATCGCCGCGACCGCGCCCCGGGCCGCCTCGGCGCTGAGGACCCCGGCGCCGCCCGCCAGCACCACTCGGGTCAGCCCCTCGCCGGCCGGCTCGGCACGGCCCTCGAGCACGACGGCGCCCGTGAGGTCGGCCACCCAGGCGGAGACGGGCGCGGCGGCCAGCTCGCTCGGAGTGCCGAGCTGGGCGACCCGTCCGCTCTGCAGGACGGCGATCCGGTCGGCGAGCGCGGCCGCCTCGGCGAAGTCGTGGGTGACGAGAACGGCGGGAACGCCCGCGTCGCGAATCGCCCGCGCGACCGCGTGAGCCGCGTGGGCTCGGCTGCGGGGATCGAGCGCGGCGAGCGGCTCGTCGAGGAGCAGCGCGCGCGGCGCGGGTGCCAGCGCGCGCGCCAGCGCCACCCGCTGGCGCTCGCCGCCGGAGAGCTCGGCGGGGCGAGCGTCGGCGCGGCCCTCGAGCCCGAGTCCGGCGAGCAGCTCCGTGGCGTGCTGCCGCCGCTCGCGCCGGGGCACGCCACGCAGGCCGTAGGCCACGTTGCGCCACGCGCTCAGGTGACCGAACAGCGCGTAGTCCTGAAAGACGTAGCCGCAACCGCGCCGCTCGGGCGCCACGTCGATCCCCCGCTTCGTGTCTAGCCAGGTCTCTCCGGCGCAGCTCACCCGTCCCCGGTCGGGACGGAGCAGACCGGCGAGCGCGCGCAGCACGGAGGTCTTGCCCGCGCCCGAGGGTCCCACGAGGGCCACGCACTCGCCGGGTCCGGCCGCGAGCGTGAGGTCGAGCTCGAGCGGCCCCAGGCGGGTGCGGAGCTCGAGCTCGAGCGTCAACGCCGAGCGCCCGCGCGCTTGACGCCGAGCAGCAGGACGGCCGAGACGACCACGAGCACGCCCGAGAGAGCGAGCGCCCCGGTGAAGTCGGAGTCGAAGCGCTCGTAGATCGCCAGCGGGGCGGTCTGGGTCACGCCGCGAAAGGAGCCCGCGAAGAGCAGGGTCGCCCCGAACTCGCCGAGCGCTCTTCCCCACGCGAGCGCAAGGCCGGCGAGCAGCCCGGGCGCCGCCGCTGGGATCGCCACGCGCGCGAAGGTGGCGGCCTCGCCGGCGCCGAGCGTCCGCGAGGCCTCGAGCTCGCGCCGGTCGACCGCGGCGAACGCCGCCTGCGCTTGGCGCAGGTGAAACGGCGCGCTCACGAAAGTCAGCGCGAGCACCACCCCGGCGGTCTGGAAGACGAGCTCGATGCCCGCCCCGCGCAGCACGCCGCCGAGCAGGCCGTGCGGGCCGAGCGCGGCGAGCAGGGCGATGCCCGCAACCGCGGGGGGAAGCACGAGCGGCAGCTCGAGCATCGTGATGGCGGTCCCCCGACCGCGAAAGTCTCGCGTGGCCAGCGCGTAGGCGGCGGGAGTCCCGACGAGCGCGATCAGAGCCAGGGCGATCAGCGAGGTCTCGAGCGAGAGGGCCAGCGCGTCGCGCGCCGAGGCATCGCCCAGCGCGCCGAGCAGCCGCGCCGGCCCCGCGTCGGCGAAGACAGCCAGGATCGGCACGGCGAGGAAGGCCAGCGCGAGCGCCACGGCGGCCGCGAGTAGGGCAGGAAACCAGCGCGGACCTGGCGCTCGCCTCACGGCCCCGGAGGCCCGAACCCGGCCCGCCGCAGCGCCCCGGCCACGCGGACCGAGAGCAGGGCGGCCACGAAGCGCCGCGCGCGGTCGGGATGCGGTGAGCCGCGCACCACCGCGGCGGCGTAGACCACGCGCGGGCGCAGGCGCGCGGGCAGCTCGAGGGCGCGCAGCCGCCCTCCCGAGCCCACCACGTCGCTGAAGTAGACGAACCCCGCGTCGACCGCGCCCTGGGCGAGCTTGCCGACCACACCGGCCACGTCGGGCTCCTCCGTGCGGACGTGGCCGAGGATGGCCTGCGCGCGCCCCGGTGGGAGCCGCGCGAGCACTGCGCGGGTGTAGGCGCCGACCGGAACCGACGGAGAGCCGACCGCGAGGGATACGCCGGGGCGCTCGAGGTCGGCGAGCGAGCGCACCTTCTCAGTTCCGGCGGGCACCGCGAGCACCAGGCGGTTGGAGGCGAAGGGCACCGGCTTCTCGACCAGGCCCGCCGCCGCCAGCGCCGCGGGGATCTTCGTGTTGGCGGCGGCGAGCACGTCGGGACGGGCGCCGCGGCGGATCTGCGCGGCGAGCTGGTCGGTGCCCGCGAACTGCAGCCGCACTCCGTCGGGATAGGCGCCGGAGAACGGGCGCTTCAGCGATGCGGCGGCCGAGACGCGGAGCTCCGAATTGCCGCCGCCGCCGCAGCCGGCCAGGATCGCCAGCACGACCGCGGCCGCGAGGCCGGCGAGCACCCCGCACTTCACGCGCCCTCGCGCTCGACCATCACGGAGGTCGCCTTGACCGTCGCCGTGGCCTTGACGCCGGGACGCAGCCCGAGCTCGTCGATCGCGTCGCGGGTGACCGCCGCGGTGACGCGGAAGGGACCGGCGCGCAGCTCGACGAGCGCCATCACCCCGTCGACCTCGACCGAGGTCACCTCGCCGGCGAAGCGGTTGCGCGCCGAGAGCGGATGGCCGGCCCGGTGGCGCTCGGGACGCGCGCGCAGGCGCTCGAGCTCGGCGCTCGCGACGCGCCGGCGCCCGCGCTCGTCGCGGGTGGTGCGGAGCTTGCCGGCGCGGTCCCAACGGCGCAGCGTGTCGACGCTCACGTCGAGCGCCCGCGCCGCGTCTCCCAGGCTCACATCCTCCTCCATCTGCCCAAGCATTGCATATGCAACGCCGCGGCGGAGACCCTCCGGAAAACAGCTGCGAGCGCGGCTGCGCGCCGGTAGCATCCGCGGGGCCGCGCCGCGCGCGCGTGGCGCCCGCCCGCTCCTCCCCAGGCCATCGTGAGCGAACTCACCGTGATCATCCCCACCCGCGACCGGGCGCCGACCCTGGCGCGCTGCCTCGACGCGCTCACCGCGCAGCGCCTCGACGGCGAGGTGCAGGTGATCGTGGTCGACGACGGCTCGGGCGATCGCACCTGGGCAGTGCTCGCCCAGTACCCGGGGGTCCAGGCGATCCACCAGAGCTCCCGCGGGGGCCCCGCGGCCCTCAACGCGGGCGTCGCGCACGCCACGGCGCCCGTGGTGATGTTCCTCGACGACGACGCGATCGCCACCCCGGGACTGCTCCAGCGCCACATCGACTTCCACCGCGCGCGACCCGACTCACACGAGGCGCTGGTCGGTCCCGTGACCTGGGCGCCGCAGCTCGAGGTCTCCCACCACATGGCCTGGCTCGAGGACGGCGGTCCGCTGTTCGCGTTCAACCTGATCCGCGACCCCGACGACGTGGACTGGCGGCACTTCTGCACCGCCAACGCATCGGTGAAGCAGGAGCTCCTCGGGCCGGATCCCTTCGACGAGGCGCTCGAGCGCTTCAACGACGCCGAGCTCGGCTACCGGCTCGCGCGACGGGGGATGCGCCTGCACTACGACGCCTCCGCGGTCGTCCACCACTGGCGCGTCGACACCCCGGAGAGCACGGGCCGGCGGATGCGGGTGGTGGGGCGCGCCGCCCGGATGGTGCACCTGAAGCACCCGGACATCGCCGAGCCGCCCCCGCCCTTCCGGCGCTCGGCCCCGGTGCGCGCGGCGCTGGCCCGCGCCGCCGCGCCCATCCTGCCCGAGCCGATCCGGCCCCCGGTGCTCGAGCGGCTCTACTCCTACGAGGCGGCGCGCGCCTACGCGCGCGGTTACGCGGAGCAGGAACGAGCGCTCCGGCGAGGGGGAGCGCCCCCGAGCGCCAGCGCGCGCCGCGTGCCCGGGGAGCGGGCGAGGCCGCGCGGCGCTCGTCGAGCGCGGCTCCGCGGCCCGGGCGGCCGCAAAGCCGTCAGCTCCTGAGGAAACCGGCGACGCGCTCGAGCAGCGGCTCGGGAAGCGAGGAGTCCCAGTCGCGGCTCCAGCTCACGTGGCTGCCGCGCGCCCGGCGGGCGAAGTCCTCCGCGCCGGCCTCGGCGGCCAGCAGCGCGGCGGCGATCCCCTCGACGCTCGGCTCGGCGGTGATGAGGTTCGGCGAGATGGCCGTCATCGCCGCGGGAGTCTTGTTCTCGAACGAGTTGGTCACGGTGAGCAGGCCGGCCGAGGCCATCTCGATCGGCACGAGGCTCGGATGCGGCGTGTACATCAGCGCGAGGCCGACGTCGTGCTCGCCCAGCAGCTTGGCGTACTCGGCCTGCTCGGACCGCGGCAGGAGCTCGAGCATCACGCCCGCGCCCAGGTCGACCCGGGTCGCGGCGCCGACGGAGCCCACGCCGCGCAGCTCCCACCCGCGGAAGGCGCCCTGGCCGAGAGCTCGGTTGAGCGCGAGGACGCCCAGCTCGAACATGTTGCGCGCGGCATGGGGCTCCGGGCGCGCGTAGAACAGCAGCCGGCGGGCCTCCCGCGCGGCGAGCCGGCCGGCGGAAGGCGGCTCGATCGCCGTGATCGCGTTCTGGAACACCGCCGAGTGGCGGTCGCCGGCGGCGGCGCCGGGCGCGTAGACGCCGATGGCATGGCGGCGGAAGTAGTCGCGCAGCAGCTCGGTCGAGAACAGCGCGTCATGGGAGAACTCGTAGGACTCGCGCGCCAGCGCGGCAAAGCTGCCCATCGGGAACGTGAACGGCTCGTACTCCTGGATCAGGTAGAGGAAGCGCTCGCGTCCGAGCGTCCCGAGCGCGTCGCGCGCGATGTGAGCGGTCCACCAAGTGGTCGCGACGAAGCGATCGGTGCGGCTCACCTCCACTCCGTCGGACTCGCGCCCGAACACCACCTCGACGCGATCGAACAGGTTGGCCAGGCCGGAGTAGGACTCAAGCCCGCGCTGCCAGGAGCGGGGCAGCGGACCGACGGGATCGACGGTGACGATCCGGACCCGCGCGCCGCGGTCCGCCAGGCGCCGGGCGAGGTTGAGCTTCGCGATGTATCCCCCGAAGAAGTGCTGGACGTCGAGCGTGGGGATCAGGATGTTGACCCGCTCGGGTGCGTCGTCGCGCACCGCGAACGTGAGCGGCGCGATCTTGTCGGCGACCCTGGCGCTGTTCGGCGTGCTGCTCGTCGTCTTCACGCAGGCGTTTCACCTCGGCTCCAAGGTCGCGCACTATCCCGTCCTGCTGCTGCTCAACATCGTGCTGTTCGGCTTCTTTCAGGAGGCGACGGGCGCCGCGGTGGGCGCCGTCGTCGGTCAGGAGTCCGTCGTGCGCAAGACGCAGTTCCCCCGCCTCGTCATCCCGCTCTCCGTCGTGCTCACGAGCATGTTCAACCTCGGGCTGAACCTCGTCGTGGTGTTCGTCTTCCTGCTCGCCTTCGGCCTCACGCCCGCGTGGAGCTGGTTCGGTCTGCTGCTCGTGATCGCCGCCCTCGCCGTGCTGACCACGGCCGTCTCGATGATCCTGTCCTCGCTGTTTCCCCGCTTTCGCGACATCGGGATCATCTGGTCGGTTCTCTCCACCGCGCTGTTCTACGCCACGCCGGTGCTCTACCCGCTCGACGCCGTCTCCGCGCAGGTGCGCGACGTGATCAGCCTCAATCCGCTCGCGCCGATCTTCGCGCTGGCGCGCAAGTGGGTGATCGATCCGCACGCCCCCGGCCCGGCCGAGCTCGCCGGGGGCTGGCTCAGACTGCTCGTGCCCGTGGCTCTCTGCGTCGCGATCGGCGTGCTGGCGGTATGGGTCTTCAACCGCGAGGCGCCGAGAATCGCCGAAGAGCTCTGACCGAGGGCGTCGGCGCGACCCTCGTCCCTCACGGCCGGCGGGTCGCCACCGCTAGCCTGCCGCGCCGATGCGCTCCCGTGTCCTTGCGCTGATCGCGACCATCGCCCTCGTCGGACCCACGGCGCTCGCGTTCCGGCGCGGCGGCGACTTCTCCGCGGCCCTTCACCCGGTCGCACCGCTCGTGGCGGCGATCGTGGCCTGGGTGCTCGTCGCAACCGTCGCGCTCGCCGCGCCGGTGCCACTGCCGCGCGGTCGCTACGGGCGCACGGCACTCGCGGGGATGGCGCTCTTCACCGCGTGGACCGGCGCGTCGATCGCCTGGGCGCCCGTGGCCGGCGCGGCCGTGCGCGACTTCGAGCTCGCCCTCTTCTACCTGGCCGCCCTCCTCGTGGGTGCGGCCGCGTTGCGCGGGCCCCCCGTCCGCCGGCGCCTCGAGCCCGCCCTGGCCGCCGGGATCTGCCTCGTGATGGGCTACGCGCTCGGGGTGAGGCTCCTCCCCGGGGTCATCCCGAGCCTGCGCACGCCGGCGGCCGACAACCGGCTGGACCAGCCCCTCACCTACTGGAACGCCGAGGGGGCGCTGGCCGCGATGGGTCTCGTGCTCTGCGCCCGGATACTCGGCGACCCAACGCGCTCGCGACCCGCGCGGCTGCTCGCCGGAGCGGTGAGCCCCGGGCTGGCGGCGGCGCTGTACCTCACCTACTCGCGCGGGGCGCTGGCCGCAGGAGGGGCGGCGCTGTTCGTGCTGCTCCTCGCCGCCCCCGCCCGGCCGCAGCTTCGCGCGGTCGCGCTCGCCGTAGGCTCGGGCGCCCTGAGCGTGTTCGCGGTGACTCGCTTTCCGACGGTCGCCTCGCTGTCGGGGAGCGAGGCGGCGATCGAGCGCCAGGGGCTGCTCTTCCTGGGAGTCCTGCTGGTGCTCGCCCTCGCGACGGCGGCGGTGGCCGCCGCTCTGCTCCGGCTCGAGCACCGCCCCGGCGCCCGCGTCGGGACGCTGGCGTTGCCGCGCTGGACTCCCATCGCCACCACGGCGATGCTCGGGCTCGTCGTCGGTGCCCTGGTCTACGCCGGGCTGCAGGAGCGCAAGGCCCCACCGCGGCCGAAGACGGTGGCCTCGGCGGCCCGGCTCGCGCGCGTCGACTCGACCCGCTACGCGTACTGGGGGGTGGCGGTGCGCGCGTTCGGGGATGAGCCCGTGCGTGGCCTCGGCGCCTCCGGCTTTGCCGTCGCCTGGCTGCGCGAGCGCCCCACGGAGGAGACGCCGCGCCGCGCCCACTCCCTCGAGCTCGAGACCGCCGCCAACCTCGGAATTGTCGGCCTCGCGGCGCTCCTCATGCTGCTCGCCGGCACGGTGCTCGCGGCGGTACGGGCCCATCGTCGCCGGCCGGAGCTGGTGGCCGGCTGGTGCGCCGCGTCCACCGTGTGGCTCGTGCACTCGGCGATCGACTGGGACTGGGAGATGCCCGCCGTGACCCTCCCCGCCCTCCTGCTCGCGGCGGCCCTCGTGGGAGTGGCGGAGGAGTCGCCTAGCGCCCCGGAGGCGGAGGGTGAAGCACCGCTATCCGCGCGCGCGCCCGCGCTTCTCGAGCGGGGTCGGCGCCTCGCGCGACGGTGAGCATCGAGAGCCAGACGAAGGCGTCGTCGGGCTGAGCTCGGGCCAACGCGTCGAGCTGCCGCAGGGACTCGGCCCGCCGCCCGAGCAGCCAGACGGCCAACGCGGCGTACGTGTCCGGGGCTCGGTCCGGGTTCAGCGCCCGCGCCGACCGCGCGCTCGCGAGCACCCTCTGCGCGTACCCCCGCCTGCCGTTCGCGTCGCCGGACGGCCCGAGAGCAGCAGCGGCAAGCGTCAGCTCGAACGCCCGGATCGTCCGGACGGCATTGTGCAGCGACAGGGCGAGCCACCCGGCGACGAGGAGGGCGAGGGCGGCCGTTCCGATTCGGAGTGGCACGCCCCCATGATGCCCGTCTACTCCGGCGCCCGCGCATGACCACCCGCCCGCGGGCCGCCGACGGGCCGGGCGGGCACGACCTCCTCCATCGACGCGACGGCCGCGCGAAGCAGCCGCCGACGGTCTCGCAGCGCCCCCCCGAACGCCGGGAGCGCCGCGGCCAGACCGGCCAGATGCGCTCGCAGCACGCCGGCGCGCGCCGCTCGCCAGGCCCACGCCGCCTGGCGGTAGAGCACGAGCGGCGCCCAGCGCAACGGAAAGGTTTTGATCACCAGGAGCAGCGTGTTGCGCGCCACCCAGCCGGCCACGGGGCGCGCCAGCCGGGCCGAGGAGCCGCCGCCGGCGTGGCGGGCCTCCACGGGCTCATACCGGCAGCGCCAGCCGGCCAGACGCAGCCGCAGGCCGAGGTCCACGTCCTCCAGGTAGGTGAAGAAGCTCTCGTCGAAGCCGCCGACGGCGCGCACGGCGTCCCGCCGATAGAGCGCGGCGCCGGCGCACGCGGCGAAGACCTCGCCGGCCTGCTCGTAGCGCCCGGCGTCCTCGTGAAAGCGACCGCGCTGCTCGCACACGCCGTCGCGACGCAGGATGTCACCCGTGTCATAGAGCCGGTCGGGGCGCTCGAGGTCGACCATCTTGCACGCCACCGCGGCCACGTCGCTCCCGCCCTCGAGCGCGGCCAGCATGCGCTCGAGCCACTCCGGGGCGAGCTCCACGTCGGTGTTGACGAGGGCGACGGCCTCGGCGTCGGCGGCCTCGATGCCGCGGTTGGCCGCGACGGCGAACCCGAGGTTCTCGGCGTGGGCGATCACCCTCACCCCCGGCCAGCGTTCGGCGAGCCACTCGCGCGAGCCGTCCGTGGAGCCGTTATCCACGACGATCACCTGATCGGGCCGGTGGCTCTGCGCCGCCACCGAGCCCAGGCAGCCCTCGAGCCAGCCTCGACCGTTCCAGTTCGGGATGACGAGGGCGACGCGCAGAACCGCGTCAGCTTCGCGTCGAGCGCGCGAACGCGCAACCCCGACCGCGCGACGGTGTTCCGTGCAGCGATGCCCTCCCCGGCTCCTATACTCCTCGCCGCCGTGCGCCGTCTGATCCTCCTTCTCGCTCTCGCCGCGCTGCTCCTTCCCGTCGGGACGGTGGCCGCCCGGGGCCATCGCTCCCCGCCGCTGCGCGTGCCCCACGGCTGGAACGGAGTGGTGGTCAGCGGGGCCCAGCTCGGCACGGACAGCCAGGCCGCCCGCGAATGGAATCGGATGGTGAGCGCCGGGGTCGAGACCACGCGCTCTGCCTTCTACTGGTCGGGCGCGCAGCCCTACCGCAACGCGACCGACGTGCTGCCGACCAGCCTCCTCGACGGCACCTACGAGCTCGACGCTCGCCGGATCCCCACCAAGTACGGGGAGATGGACAAGGTCGTGGAGGCGAACGCCCGGCGCGGCCTGACGCTCCTCCCCGTCGTGCTCTCGGCCCCGGATTGGGCCGCGCTCGATCCGCAGGACTCGGTCGCTCGGCCCAGGGACCCGGCCGACTACGCGAACTTCCTCACCGACCTCGTGCAGCGCTACGGGCCCAACGGCACCTTCTGGGCCAGCCACTCGGACATCCCCAAGCGGCCCATCCGCCAGTGGCAGATCTGGAACGAGCCGAACATCGGCTTCTTCTGGCACGCGCCGCACATGGCGGGTTACGCCGCGCTGCTGCGCGCCGCGCACGACGCGATCAAGCGGGCGGACCCCGGCGCCGACGTGATCCTCGGCGCGCTCTCGAACTCCAAGCAGTCGCTCTCCTGGCGCTCTTTGGGCGAGCTCTACCGCGCCGGCGCGCGCGGCCTCTTCGACGCGGTGACGGTGCACCCGTACTCGCTCATGCCCCGTAACGTGATGCGCAACATCGCCAACATGCGCACGGTCATGAAACGAAACGGTGACGCTCGCAAGCCGCTGTGGGTCACCGAGCTCTCCTGGCCCTCGGCGCGCGGCAAGAGCGACTTCAACGCCTACAACTTCAACGTCACCGAGTCCCAGCAGGCCCAGAAGATCCGCGAGATCTATCCCCTGCTGGCGCGAGCTCGCCGCTCGCTCGGCATCGGACGGGTCTACTGGTACACGTGGGTCACGAGCGATCGGGGACGCGGCGATCCGTTCGACTACGCCGGGCTGCGGGCCGCGGCGCCCAACGCCTCGGGCGACTCGCGCGCCAAGCCGGCCTTCTACGCCTGGCAGCGCGTCGTGCTCTCCCTCGAGGGCTGCCGGCGTCCCAAGCGCGACGTGAACCACTGCGGCTGAACGGGCCGGCTCAGCGCCCCTTCCACGCCTCGTCGACCGCCGCGCTCAGGCCGGCGCGGAAGCGCGCGACGTCGAAGCGCGCGGCGTTCGCGGCGCACGCCGCGGGATCGATGTCGAGCGCCTCGCAGCGCTCCACCGCGGCCGCGAGGGCGTCGGGGTCGCTGGGGAAGTAGAAGACGCCGGTGACTCCGTCCTCGATGGTCTCGCGCACTCCGCCCTCGGCGAGGGCGATCACCGGCCGCCCGGCGGCCTGGGCCTCCACCGCGGCGATCCCGAACTCCTCCGTGGCGGTCACCACGAGCGCGCGAGCGCCCTGCAGGAGCTCGACCACCCGCGCGTCGGAGACCCGGCCCTCGAGGCGCACGGTCGGGCCGGCGAGCCGGGCGAGCCGGTCGCTCTCGGGCCCGTCGCCCACGACCACCAGGGGACGCGCGAGCCGGTTGAAGGCCTCCACCGCCACCTCGACCCGCTTGTGGGAGACGAGCTCGGAGAGCACGAGGTGCGCCCCTCGGCCGGTGCGCTCAGGGGGCCGCCCGTCGACGTCGCCCGCGCTCGGGGCGAAGCGCTCGGTGTCCACGGGCGGGTAGACGACGCGCGCGTCGCGCCCCCAGAACTCCCGGATCCGCGCTCGCGTCGTCTCGGAGTTCGCGACGTAGAGATCGACTCGGCGGGCGGCCCGGCGGTCCCAGCTTCGCCAGCGGTGAAAGATCGCCCCGAGAAGCGCCCGGCCGGGCCGGGCGAAGCGTGCGAGGGTGGCCTCCCGCGCGCTCCACGCGTAGCGAAACGGGTTGTGGCAGTAGCAGACGTGCACCGCCCCCGGCGCGACCCGGACCCCGTGCGACCACGCGCTCGAGCTCGAGACCACGAGGTCGTAGGCGCTCAGGTCGAGCGCCTCCATCGCGCGGGGATAGAGCGGAAGCAGCGCGCGAAAGGTGCGCGCCGTGGGGCGCAGGCGCTGGAGGAACGAGGCGCGGACCCGGCGCTGCGCGAAGCGCCCCTCGGTGCCGCGCTCGTCGTAGACCGCGGTGAAGACGTCGGCCTCCGGCCACATCTCGCACATGACTTCGAAGACCCGCTCCGCCCCGCGCACGTCGAGCAGGAAGTCGTGGACGAGCGCCACCCGCCGGGGCGCTCGGGCGGGCGCCGATTCCTCGAGGTGGGGGTTCACGGCGGGGCACGCTAACGGAGCGGTCTCGCGACGCAACTGCCTTCGTCCCCGAGTGTTCGGGGAGTGATGCTCACCCCCACCCCTCCTCTCCCCGGTCCGCTCGCTTCCCTTCGGTCGGCACGCGCGCCGGGCCGACCTACACTCACCGCCGTGCGCCGCCTGCTCCTCGCCACCGCCCTGCTCGCCCTGTTCGTCCCTGCCGCCGCGAGCGCGCGCCGGACGGTGCCCCAGGGGTGGGTCGGGATGGTCGTCAACAAGGACCGGCTCGGCAACCCAGACCGCGCGAGCGCGGAGTGGACCCGGATGGTGAGCACGGGGGTCGAGTCGGTACGCACGCCGTTCGTGTGGTCGCGCGCCCAGCGCGACGATCCGAGCGGCGACAGCGCGTTCGCCCGCGACCGCTTCGGAGTGCCCACCGACTTCTCGGATACCGACGAGGTGGTCGCCTCCACCGCCCGGCGGGGACTGAACGTCCTTCCCGTGGTCATCCAGGCACCGGTGTGGGCGGCCGCCGACCCGGAGCGCAACCTTCCCCGCCCCCGCAACCCGCGGGACTACGCCCACTACCTCACCGACCTCATCGAGCGCTACGGGCCGAGCGGGACGTTCTGGACCGACCACCCCGAGCTCCCCAAGCGGCCGATCCGCGCGTGGCAGGTCTGGAACGAGCCGAACATCCCCTACTTCTGGCAGCACCCCTGGGTGAAGGGCTACCGCGCGCTGCTCGTCGCCGCCCACGGGGCGATCAAGGCTGCCGACCCCGGCGCCAAGGTCGTCCTCGGCGCCTTCTCCAACGCGGCCCACGCGGTGGCCTGGCGCTCGCTCGGCGAGCTCTACAAGACCGGCGGGGTGCGGGGCCTCTTCGACCAGGTCGCCGTGCACCCGTACACGCTCCAGCCCAAGAACGTGGTGCGGATCGCGGGCTACGTCCGAAACGTGATGCGCCGCTACGGCGACGCTCGGAAGCCCATGCTCCTCACCGAGCTCTCCTGGCCGGCGACGAACGACAGCCACGGGCGAAACCGGACCGACCACAACTACGGCTTCAACGTGACCGAGCGCCAGCAGGCGCAGAAGATACGCGAGGTCTACCCGCTGCTCGTCAAGGCACGGCGCTCCCTGGGGATCGCCTCCGTCTACTGGTACACCTGGGCCTCGGTCGACCGGGGCCGCACCGACCCCTTCGACTACGCGGGGCTGCGCAAGGTGACCTCACCCAGCCGTGACTCGACGGCCAAGCCCGCCTTCGACGCGTGGCGCCACGTGGTGCTGAGCCTCGAGGGCTGCCGCCACGGCGCCAAGGCCACCGTCACGCGCTGCCGCTGAGCAGCGCGTCGACCCTGCGCGCCGCGCGCGCCCAGGTGAGCTCGCCGGCGCGGGCGAGGCCCGCGGGCACGAGCCGCTCGCGCAGGGCCGCGTCGTCGAGCACCCGCTCGAGCGCCCCGGCCAGCTCCTCGGGATCGTCGGGATCGACGAGCACCGCCGCCGGACCGCACACCTCGGGCAGCGCCGCTCGATCGGCGGCGAGCACCGGGGTCCCGGCGGCCATGGCCTCGAGGCAGGTGAGCCCGAAGCCCTCGTAACGAGAGGGCAGCACGAAGGCGCGCGCCCCCGCATAGAGGCTGGGGAGCTGCTCCTCGGCGACGTGCCCGAGTGCGCGCAGGCCCGGCACCGCCTCCTCGGCCCGCAGCTGCGGGCGCCCGCCGCCGGCGGCCACGAGGTCGATGCCCCGCTCGCCGAGGCGCTGCGCCGCGGGCGCGAGCGCCGCGAGGTTCTTGCGGGCGGTCCGGCTCGCCACCGTGAGCACGTAGGGACGCTCGAGGCCGAGCGCCCGGCGCGCCGGCTCGGGGTCGACCGTGGGCGCGAAGCGCTCGTCCACCCCGCCGGGGATCACCGAGACCCGCTCGGGCGGCGCACCGAGCAGCGCGACGATCTCGCCGCGGGAGAACTCGGATACGGTGATCACGTGGAGCGCCCGACGCGCGATGGCCGGCAGGATCGTGCGCTGCCAGCGGACATAGGCCGGGGAGTAGAACTCGGGGTGGCGGAGCGCCGCGGCGTCGTGGATGACCACCACGTTGCGGGGCCAGAGCACCGGTGCAAGGTTGGCCGGACTGAAGAGGAGCGGCGTGCGGGCGCCTGCCGCGCGGGCGGGCAGCACGAGCTGCTCCCACGCGTGCCCCGCGCGGTGCACGAACGCCGCGGGCGGCCGCGCGAGCGCGTAGGCGCCCGGGCGCAGCGCGGGAAGGCGGCGAACCATCTCCCGCGCCCAGCGCTCCACCCCGCCGAGCTCGGGCCGGCTCGCGGCCCGAGCGTTCAGGAGGATCGGGCGGTCCACGCGGCGTGAGGGTGGGAGTCGACGGCCGCAGCCTCGCGGGCGCCGACCGGGGGGTGGCGCACTATACGAACGCCCTCCTCACCGCGCTCGCCACGCGCTTTCCCGACGACGAGTGGCGGGTGCTCGTGCCCGACGGCGAGCTGCCGCGTCTTGCCGCCGGGATCGAGGTGCGCCGCGTCCGGGTGCCCGGCCGCCTGCTCTACGGGGCCGGGGCGCTGAGCGGGCTCCCGCGCCTCGACCGCCTGCTCGGCGCGCCCCTCGACGTCTTCTGGGCCCCCGCCCCCGCCCCGCTCGCCCTCTCGCGCGACGTGCCGCTCGTGCTCACCCTGCACGACCTCTCCTGGGTGCAGCGCCCGCGCGACTTCACCGCTTACGAGCGCTTCTGGCACGGCGCCGCTCGCCCCCGGCGCCTGGCCCGGCGCGCGGCGCGGGTGCTCTCGGTCTCCGAGGCCACCCGCCGGGAGGCACTCGCGCGGTGGAAGCTCCCGGCCGAGCGCGTAAGCGTGGTGCCTTCGGGGGTGAGCGTGCCCGCGCCCGTCGATCCGGAGGCTGTGGCCGCGTTGCGCACGCGCTTCGGGCTGCCCGAGCGCTACCTCCTGTTCGTGGGCGCGCTCGAGCCGCGCAAGGCGCCCGACGTGCTCGTGCGCGCCTTCTTCCGCGCTCGTCGCAGCGGGCTCGACGCCGCGCTCGTGCTCGCCGGGAGCGGCCGCCTCGCCGGAAATCTCGCCGGGAGCGGGGTGCATCTCCTCGGTCGCGTCGATGCCCCCACCCGCGATGCGCTCTACCGCGGCGCGCTCGCCCTCGTCCTCCCCTCCTGGGTGGAGGGCTTCGGCTTCACCCCGCTCGAGGCCCTCGCTCACGGCACCCCCGCGGTCGTGAGCGACCTGCCGGTGCTCCGCGAGGCGCTCGGCGCCGCCGCGCTCTACGTCCCCCCGGGCGACGCGGATGCGCTGGCCGCGGCGCTCGGACGGATCGCGCGCGAGGAGCCTCTGCGTCGTCGCCTCGTCCTCGCCGGACGCGACGCGCTCGCGGCGCTGAGCTGGCCGCGCGCCGCCGAGCGCACGCGCTCCGTGCTCGTCGAGGCGGCGGAGAGAAGGGGATGAGGAGCGCCGCGGACTTCAGCGCCGTGATCGTGATCCACGACTCGGCCGCCGACCTCGCGCGGCTGCTCGCGTCGATCGCGCGCCACCTCGAGCCGGCGCCCGAGCTGATCGTCGTCGATTCTGGCTCGCGCGACGGGGGCGCCGCGCTCGCCCGAGAAGCGGGCGCCGAGGTGGTCGAGCTCGACGGCAATCCCGGATTCGGACCGGCGAACAACGAGGGGGTCGCCCGCGCCCGCAGCGAGACCTGCGTGCTCGTCAACCCGGACGTCGAGCTCCACGACGACGGCCTCGCGCGCCTCGCCCGCCTCGCCGCGCGCGACCCCGAGGCGCTGCTCGTCCCGCGGCTGCTCAACCCCGACCGCACCGTTCAGCGCACCGCGCACCCGCTTCCCGGACGCGCGGGTGGGCTGCTCCCGGCGCTCCTGCACCCCCGGGTGCTGCCGCGCGGAGCGCGCGAGCGGGCCGACCCCTGGCGCGCCGAGTCGCCGCGCGTCGTGGGCTGGGCGATCGCCGCCTGCCTCGCCGGACGCACGCAGACTCTGCGCCGCCTCGGCCCCTTCGATCCCGAGACCTTCCTGTTCTACGAGGACCTCGACCTCTGCCTGCGCGCGAGGGAGGAGGGCATCCCCACCGTCCTTCGTCCCGAGATCTCGCTCGCTCACCGCGGCAGGCACTCCACGGGCCCGGCCTACGGCGGCGAGCCCCACGAGCTCCTGGCCCGCCGTCGGCGGGCCGTGATCGACGCGCGGCTCGGGCCGCGCGCGCTGGCGCTCGACGACGCCGCCCAGGGCCTCACGTTCGCGACCCGCGCGGTCGCGCGCACGCTTCTGGGCCGCGACGCCTCCCGCGAGCGAGCCCAGCTCGCCGCGCTGCGAGTCGCGCGGCGGCGGTCCTGAGGTCGCCTCGCGGCCTCAGCGCCAGGCGTGCACGACGCAGCGCCCCTGCCCGACCCGATAGGCGGGAGGTCTGACCCGTCGATAGGCCGCGCGCAGCAGCCGGTAGGGCAGGCGGTCGAGGTGGACGACCCGCGTGCGGGAGAACCCGAGATCCCGCAGCTTCGCCTCGAGAAAGGCGACGTTCGGCCCCCACCAGTTGGACTCGTCGCCGCCGACATCGGCTTCGGGGTAGTAGGCCACCGCCGGCCGGCGGACGTCGAGCAGATCCACGTGGGTCTCGAGGATGAGCTGGTCCCCGACGACGCTCGCCACGCGCTCGAGGACGGGCCACGGATCGGGGAGGTGGTAGAGGACCCCGAGGAAGAGGACGAGATCGAAGCGCCCGACACGCTCGGGAGAGAGGTCCAGCAGGTCGACGTCGACCGCCTCGACGCGGCTGCCGAGCGCCCGATGCGCGAGGTCGAACCCGGCGCGCGTGCCCCACCCGTCGGGGCCCCACGCCGGCTCGCGCCAGACGGCCGGATCGACGGCCACCACCCGCTCGGCGCCGCGGCGCTCGGCCTCGAAGGAGAAGAAGCCGTCCCACGCGCCGACGTCGAGCACGCTGCGGCCGCGGAGGTCCTCCGGCAGGCTCAGCCAGCGCACCTTGCGCCGCGATTCGTCCTGCCCGGGGGTGACGACGCCTCCTCCCAGATCGATGGTGTGAAACCACCGCAGCCGCGCGACCTCCTCCGCCAGCTGGCCCTTCGGCGCGCTCACCGCGCCGGAGGATCGCAGAAGCCGACCCGGGTCGCGCGCCGGGAATCAGAAGAGGCCGAGCTGAGAAGGCTCCTCCCCCGGCGGCTCGGACCCACCGGCGGCCGGCGCCGGCGAGGCAGGGACGATCTCCTCCTCGACGGCTGCCGGCTCGGGCGCGGGCTGCTCGGGCGCGGGCTGGGCGAGCAGCTCGGGGATGCGCGCGAAGTCGGCTCGCAGCTTCTCGAGCGTCGCGGGGGTGTACAGGGCGGCCGCGGGGTGAAAGAGCGGGAGCAGGCGCACCGCCCGCGGCCCGAGCACCCGCACCTCCGCCTGCCCGTGGAGGCGCGTGATGCCGGTCGGATCGGCACGCAGGAGCTTCGTGGCGAAGTTGCCGAGGGTGCACACCACCCGCGGGGCGATCAGGTCGACCTGGCTGCGCAGGTAGCTCGAGCAGTTCTCGATCTCCACCGGCAGCGGGTCGCGGTTGCCGGGCGGCCGGCACTTGAGGACGTTCGCGATGAAGACCTCCTCGCGTTCGAGCCCGATCTCCTCGAGGAGCCGGTCGAGCAGCTTCCCCGCCTGGCCGACGAACGGGCGGCCGATCCGGTCCTCGTTGGCGCCCGGCGCCTCCCCGACGAACATCAGGTCGGCGTCGGCGTGGCCCGCGCCGAAGACCACCTGGGTGCGCGCCTCGGCCAGCTCCGGGCAGCGCACGCACCCGCGTGCCACCGCCCACGCCCCCGTGAGCGCCTCGCGTCGCTCCTGCGTCGTCGCCATCGTGGCGCGATCGTAACCCCGCGGAGGCCGGGAGGTATATTGGATGACAGGCCGTCACTTTCCTGGAGAGGACGGACCCGCAGCTACGCCGCCTCAAGCCTACGTCGCACCGACCGGTATCTCCCATGCGGGAACTGGAACGGAACCCTCACCTCCACGCTCCGCCGTCCCTGCCGCGCTGCGCCGTCGTCGGCGCCGGCCGCCTCGGCGGAGCACTGTGCGCCGCCCTCCGGCTAGCGGGGGTGGACGTGAACGGGCCGCTCGGCCGCGACGCCGACGCGCGCGACGCCGAGGTGGTGCTGCTCTGCGTGCCCGACGCGGAGATCGCCGCCGCGGCCGGCGCGATCGCTCCCGGCCGCCTCGTCGGGCACTGCTCGGGAGCCACGGGGCTCGACGTGCTCGCTCCCCACGAGGCGTTCTCCCTGCACCCGCTGATGACGGTGACCGGCGGCGCGGACGCGGCCTTCGCCGGCGCGGGCGCGGTGGTGGCGGGCACGAGCCCGCGGGCGCTCACGACCGCGAGGGCGCTCGCCGCGCGGCTCGGGATGCGCCCCGTGGAGATCGCCGAGGAGGACCGCGCCCTCTACCACGCTGCGGCCTCGCTCGCCTCGAACTACCTCATCACGCTCGAGGCCGCCGCCGAGCGGCTCGCCGGAGAGGCCGGCGTGGGGCGCGAGGCCCTCGTGCCGCTCGTGCGCGCCACGATCGAGAACTGGGCGCGGCTGGGGCCCGAGCGGGCGCTCACCGGTCCGCTCGCCCGCGGCGACGAGGAGAGCGTCGCCCGCCAGCGCGAGGCCGTCGCCGAGCACGCCGGTGACCTCCTTCCGCTCTTCGACGTGCTCACTCAGGCGACGCGAGCGCTCGCTCGTCCCGTGGGAGCGATGCTATGAGGACCCTTCGCACGGTCCCCGAGCTGCGTGCCGCCCTGAGCGGAGCCCGCCGCGCGGGACGCTCGATCGCCCTGGTCCCCACCATGGGCGCCCTCCACGCGGGCCATGAGTCGCTCGTGCGCCGCGCGGCCGCCGAGCACGACGTCGTCGTCGTCTCGCTCTTCGTGAACCCCACCCAGTTCGACGAGGGCTCCGACCTCGCCGCCTATCCGCGCGACGAGGCCCGCGACGCGGAGCTCGCGGCCGGCGCCGGCGCCGACCTGCTCTTCGCCCCCGACGCGGCCGCGGTCTACCCACCCGGGTTCTCCACCTCCGTATCGGTCGGCGGCCTCAGCGAGCCGCTCGAGGGCGCCGTCCGGGGCGCCGGCCACTTCGCCGGCGTGGCCACCGTGGTGCTCAAGCTCCTCAACATGGTCGGGCCCACGGCGGCCTACTTCGGCCAGAAGGACGCCCAGCAGGCGCTGCTCGTGCGCCGCCTGGTGCGCGACCTCGACCTGCCGGTGGCGGTCGAGGTGTGCTCCACCGTCCGCGAGCCCGATGGCCTCGCGATGTCGAGCCGCAACGCGCGCCTCAGCGCCGGCGAGCGCGCTCGCGCCGTGGCCCTCCCGCGGGCGCTGGCCGCGGCCGAGGCCTCGGTGGCCGGCGGCGAGCGCGAGGCCGCCTCGATCCTCCGCCGCGCCCGCGCGGCGATGAAGCCCCACGCCGTCGAGCCGGAGTACCTCGCGCTCGTCGGTCCCGACACCCTTCATCCGCTCGAGCGGATCGACGGCGCGGCCCTCTTCGCCGTCGCCGCCCGGGTCGGAGAGACCCGCCTCATCGACAACGTCATCTTGACGCCGCCCTCGTCCAATGGGAGGTCCTAGCGAAGCCATGCACCGCACGATGCTCAAGAGCAAGATCCACCGCGCCACGGTGACCGACTGCGACCTGCACTACGTCGGCTCGATCACCGTCGACCCCGACCTGCTCGAGGCGGCCGACATCCTCGAGTTCGAGCAGGTCGCCGTGGTCGACGTCGACAACGGCGCCCGCTTCGAGACCTACACGATCGCGGGAGAGCGCGGCTCGGGCGAGGTCAAGGTCAACGGCGCCGCCGCCCGGCTCGTGCACCGCGGCGACACGGTGATCCTCATCTCCTACGCCACCTACGACCGCACGGAGCTCGCGCTCTACGAGCCGCGCGTGGTGCACGTCGACTCCGAGAACGCGATCCTCGACGTCGACGCCGAGGTCGCGACCCTGCTCACCCATCCCGCCGCGACCCGCTAGGAGGCCGCCGTGTCAGCCGCCCCTCCCCTCACTGGCTCACCCACCGCCGAGCGCCTGCCCGTCACGCTCCCCCGGCTGGCCGAGAAGAAGCGCCTCGGCGAGCCGATCGTGATGGTCACCGCCTATGACTTCCCGAGCGCGCAGGTCGCCGAGGCGGCCGGAGTCGACGTCGTGCTCGTCGGCGACTCGGGCGCGATGACCGTTCTCGGCTACCCGAGCACGGTCCCGGTCTCCGTCGCGGAGATGCTCATGCTGAGCGCCGCCACCCGGCGCGGGCTCTCCACCCCGTTTCTCGTCGCCGACCTGCCCTTCGGCTCCTACGAGGCCTCGAACGAGCAGGCGATCGCCACCGCTCAGCGCTTCGTCAAGGAGGGCGGAGCCGACGCGGTGAAGATCGAAGGCGGCGGCACCTCGGTCGAGCGCGCCCGGGCGATCGTCGCCGCCGGCATCCCGGTGATGGGCCACGTCGGGCTCACCCCCCAGACGGCGACGGCGCTCGGCGGCTACCGCGCGCAGGGGCGCACCGCCGAGCGCGCCCTGGCCGTGGCCCGCGACGCCCTCGCCCTGCAAGAGGCGGGCTGCTTCGCGCTCGTCTTCGAGGCGATCCCCGCCGGGGTGGCCGACGCGCTCATGCCGCGCATGGAGATCCCGGTCATCGGGATCGGGGCGGGGGCCGCCACCGACGGCCAGGTGCTCGTCTTCCACGACCTGCTCGGGATCTACGACGGCCTGAGCCCCCGCTTCGCCAAGCGCTACGCGGCGCTGAAGGCGGAGATGGTCGCCGGAGTCCAGGCCTACGCCGACGACGTGCGCGCCGCGCGCTTCCCCGCGCCGGAGCACACCTACTCGATCGACCCGGCCGAGCTCGCGGACTTTCGCGCCGGTCTGGGCTAGACGAGGCGGGCACCGACACGCCGTCGACCCCCGCCGCCGCGCGCTCTAGACTCCGCGGCGATTCACCGGCCCTTCACACGCGCGCCGCCGGCGTGGGAGAGGCTCGTCTCGCTCAGCCACGTTCGAGGAGGCTCGCGCATGTCGCGCCTGTCCCAGGTCTTCGCCCCCAAGGATCGCGAGTACTTCGACCTGTTCGAGCAGGCGGGGGCGAACATCCTGCGCGCCGCCGACCTGCTCGACCAGATGATGCGGGGCTACCCCGACACGGCCGGCCTGGCGCGGGACATCCTCATCTGCGAGCAGGAGGGCGACCGGATCACCCACGACGCTATCCGGCGCCTGAACCAGACCTTCGTCACCCCGATCGACCGCGAGGACATCTACGAGCTCGTCTCCGCGCTCGATGATGTCGTGGACTACACCGAGGAGGTCGCCGACTACCTCGGGCTCTACAAGATCGAGGCGCCGATGGAGCAGGCCCAGCGCCTGACGCACATCCTGCTCCAGGCCGCCCGGGAGCTGGCCGAGGCGATCCCGCTCCTGCGCGGGTTTCAGGACCTCTCCAAGCACACGGTGGAGGTCAACCGGCTCGAGAACGACGGGGATCGCGTCTCGCGCGAGGCGATGGCCTCGCTGTTCGACAACGGGATCGACCCGATGGTGGTCATCCGCTGGAAGGACATCTTCGAGCGGCTTGAGTCGGCGATCGACCAGACCGAGACGGTGGCGAACATCCTCGAGGGCATCGTCATCAAGAACGGGTAGGGCGCCCGCGCGATGCACGACACCACCATCCTCGTCATCGTCATCGCCACCGCGCTGGCGTTCGACTTCACCAACGGGTTCCACGACACCGCCAACGTCGTGGCGACCACCATCTCGACGCGGGCGCTTCCGCCCCGGACGGCGATCGCGATCGCCGCGCTGCTGAACTTCGCGGGGGCGTTTCTCTCGCTCAAGGTCGCCGCCGTGGTGGGCAAGGGCATCGTCGACCCGAAGACGATCACCACCACGATCGTGTTCGCGGGGCTCATCGGCGCCATCTTCTGGAATCTGGTGACCTGGTACTTCGGCCTTCCCTCCAGCTCCTCCCACGCGCTCATCGGCGGGGTCGTGGGCGCGGCCTTCGCGGCCCGCGGCGCCGACGCCGTGATCGGCGCCGGGCTGCTCGGCAAGGTTGTCATCCCCGCGGTGGTCGCTCCCGTGCTGGCCTTCGTGGTGGCGGGCACGGCGATCCTCCTCGTCTACCGGCTGGTGGGACGGCTGCGGCCGGGACCCGTGAACCGCGGCTTCCGCGTGGGTCAGATCGCCTCGGGCGGCCTGCTCGCGCTCGCCCACGGCACCAACGACGCCCAGAAGACGATGGGGGTGATGACCCTGGCGCTCATCGCCAACGGGAGCCTCGCCAAGACGGCCGGAACTCCCGACTGGGTCAAGGTCAGTGCGGCCGCCGCGATCGCACTCGGGACCTACAGCGGTGGCTGGCGGATCATCAAGACCATGGGCAGCCGGATCATCCGGATGGACTCGACCCAGGGCTTCAGCGCGCAGGGCGCCGGCGCCGCGGTGATCCTCACCGCCTCGCACTTCGGCTACCCGCTCTCGACCACCCACGTCATCTCCGGGGGCATCATGGGTGCCGGCGCGGCCAAGCGCTTCTCGGCCGTCCGCTGGGGCGTGGCGGGCAACATCGTGATCGCGTGGGTGCTCACCCTGCCCGCCGCCGCGGTGGTGGGCGCCGGGGTCTACGCGGTGACGCGGGCGTTCGGCGCCGGGGCGGCGGGTCCCGTGATCGTCGCCCTCGCCTGCATCGCCCTGATCGCCGCGCTCTTCGCGCGACGCTTCCAGGTCACCGCGCGGGTGGCGACCGCGGAGTGATCGCGGCGCTCGTCGACACCAAGGCGCTCTTCAAGGTCGTGTGGGTATCGCTGGCCGGCGGCGTGGGCGTCACGCTCGCCTACTCGCTCGTGGTCTTCGGAGTCGCCCGGGCGGGCGATCTGCGCCGTCAGGAGCGGGGCGCCGCGGCGGCCGGCTACGCCGTCCTCGCCGTCGTCGGGCTGGCGATCTGCGTCTGGGCCCTCGTGCGCGGCTATCTCCTGCTCATCGAGAAGAAGTGACGGGGAGAGCGCTCGTCGGCTCTCGGTCGAGGGCCTAGAGCGAGTCGGGAGCGAGGCGCGGCTCGTCGGGAGCGACGGGAGCCTGCGCGATATCGACATCGGTCTCGAGCGCCCCGTACTCCACCGACTTGAGCACCCGGGCCGGCGAGCCCGCCGCGATGGAGAACGGCGGCAGGTCGGTCGTCACCACGCTGTTGGCACCGATCACGCAGCGCTCGCCGATGCTCACCCCGCTGGTGACGACCACGTTGGCCCCGCACCACACGTTGTCGCCGATCCTCGTCGTGCCCTTGGAGGTGAAGCCCTGCCAGGTCACGGGCAGCGCGGGATCGTCGAAGCGATGGTTGCCGTCGGTGACAAAGCAGCCGTTGGCGAACATGCAGTGCGAGCCGATATCCACGAGCTCCATCGCCGCGATCATCACGCCGAGGTTGAGGAAGGTCCCCTCCCCGATGCGGATCCGCGCCTCGCCCGGCGCCGTGAGCCACACGCCCGGCTCGAGCAGCGCCCCGGGACCGATCTCCAGGCGCCCCTCGTCGAGCATCTCGAGCACGTTGCCGTGCACGGGCCAGCGGACGAAGGCCTCGCGCCGGAGGAAGTGCCAGTGGATCCGCGCCCGCCGCCACGGGAACGAGTTGCGCTCATACCAGCGCCACTTCTGCGCCCAGAGCTTGGCCTGCGCTCGGGTGGGAGCCATCGGCCCAGCCTATTGCCCGGCGCGCGGGAGGCGCCGAGCGATCTCCGCCCGCCGGAAGTCGAAGATCGCGTCGAGGTCACGACGCACGAGCGCCATGTGGGCGATGGCGCCCAGCGGCCCGAAGGGGAGCCGGTAGCGCACACGGTCGCGCATGAGGGTGCCCTCCGGGTGAGGCTCGAAGGTGTGGGTGTGGTGCCAGAGCGCATAGGGACCTCGGAGCTGGCGGTCGACGAAGCGCCGACCCGGCTCCCAGTCCTCGATCCGCGTGAGCCAGCGCAGCCGCACTCCGTGGAGCCTCAGCTCATACTCGATCAGCGTGCCGAGCCGCATCTCGATCGGCCGCGGCGTGAGGACCTCGAAGCCGAGGAACGGCGGGGTGATCTCCTCGAGGTTGTAGGCGTCCTGGAAGAACTCCCACGCCTCGGAGGGAGGGCGAGGAAGCACCTGCTCCTGCTCGAGGACGTGGACGCGCATGCCGGCCCGGGACGGTAGCCCCTCAACGCTCTGTTAGCTTGCGCGCCGCATGCGGCTCGCGCGCAGGATCTCGGAGACCGATCTGGCGGGGCCGGTGCTCGTGGCCGCCGTGGTACTCGCGGCCTTCATCGGAGTGCGGCTGCACTCCTACCGGGGCGACCCGACCGGGTTCGTGCAGTCGGGCGCACCGGCGTGGCCGTCATCCAGCCGCCGCCCGGAGCGATCATCCGCCCCGACCAGGGATACGATGGCGCGCTCTTTTGGCTCCAGGCGCACGATCCCCTCCTCCTGCGCGATCGGACCGTCGAGCGCCTGAACGTCGCCCACGGCGAGTTCCGCGCCGTCCGCGTGGCCTACCCCGCCCTCGCCGGAGCGCTGTCGCTCGGCTCGGATGGCGCCCTTCCCTGGACCCTGCTCGGGCTCGACGTCCTCGCCGTGCTCGCCCTGAGCGCCGGAGCCGCCGCCTTCCTGCGCGCGGAGGGCCGCTCGGGCTGGTGGGCGCTGGCGATCGGACTCTCGCCGGGGCTGATGCTCGCGCTGCTCCGCGACCTGAGCGACCCGGTCGCGACCGCGGCGGGGCTCGGCGGCCTCATGGCCTGGCACCATCGACGGCGCGGAATCGCCACCGCGCTGCTGACGCTCGCGGTGCTCACCCGCGAGCCGATGGTGTTTGCGCCGCTGGCGGTGGGCCTGAGCGCCCTGCTCGCCGCCCGCGGCAACACGCACGGCGCGCGCGAGCGCCTGCCGGAGCGGCTGAGGAGGGCGGCTCCCGTGACGCTGATCCCGCTGGCCGCGTTCGCCGGGTGGTACGCCTACGTGACCTTCTGCTTCGGCGGGACGCTCCCGGCCTCCACCAACCCGCCGGGTGAGTTCTCCTTCCCCTTCGACGGGCTTCTCACCGCCATCCGGGGCGAGAGCCATCGCCCGGCGATCGAGGCCGGATGGGGCCTGGCCTACCTCGTCCTGATCCTCGCCGCGCTCGTCGCGGTGGTGCGAGCGCTCATCCGCTCGCGTGATGCGCTGACGCTCACCGCGGCGCTCTTCGCGGTCGCGGTCTGCCTCGAGACCTACGCGAGCGACAAGTGGACCTACACGCGCCAGACCGTCCCGCTCGTCCTCGCCCTCGGCCTGGCCGGTCTGGTGGGCCGGCGGCGCCTGGCCCCCGCGCTCGCCGCGGCCGTCGCCGGGCTGACCCTACTCGCGCCGCTGGCGTTCCGAGCCTCGGCCGGGGCCTGAGCGCGGTCGCTCAGGCGGCCGCGGCGGCCTGCCGCCGCGGCGCGCGCCGGCTCACCTTGGGCGCCGGCAGGAGCGGGGCGAGGAACCGGCCCGTCACGGAGTCCTCCATCGCCGCGACGTCCTCGGGCGTGCCGGTGGCCATGAGATAGCCGCCCTCCTCGCCGCCCTCGGGGCCCATGTCGATCAGGCGGTCGGCCGTCTTGATCACGTCGAGGTTGTGCTCGATGACCACGACCGAGTTGCCGGCCTGCACCAGGCGCTGGAGCACCTCGAGCAACCGCTGTATGTCCGCGAAGTGCAGTCCGGTGGTGGGCTCGTCGAGGATGTAGAGCGTCCGGCCGGTGGCCACCTTGCTGAGCTCCGCCGCCAGCTTCACTCGCTGCGCCTCGCCGCCCGAGAGCGTGGTGGCAGGCTGCCCGACGCGCATGTAGCCCAGGCCGACATCGTGCAGCGTCTGCAGGCGGCGTCTGATCTTCGGGATGTGGGTGAAGAACTCGAGCGCCTCCTCGACCGGCATCTCGAGCACGTCCGCGATCGTCCTGCCCTTGAAGCGCACGTCGAGCGTCTCGCGGTTGTAGCGCTTGCCGTGGCACTGCTCGCAGGGCACGTAGACGTCGGGGAGAAAGTGCATCTCGATCTTGATCTGCCCGTCGCCCCGGCACACCTCGCAGCGCCCGCCCTTGACGTTGAAGGAGAAGCGCCCGGGCTTGTACCCGCGCGCGCGGGCCTCCTGGGTCTTCGAGAAGAGCTCGCGGATCTGGTCGAAGAGTCCGATGTAGGTGGCCGGGTTGGAACGCGGGGTGCGCCCGATCGGCGACTGGTCGACCGAGATGATCTTGTCGAGCTGGTCGAGTCCGGTGATCCGCTTGTGGGCGCCGGGGCGCTGCTTGGCGCGGTGCAGCCGGTTGGCCACCGCCTTGAAGAGCACGTCGTTGACCAGCGTGGACTTCCCCGAGCCCGAGACGCCGGTGACGCACGTGAAGGTGCCGAGCGGCACGGCGACGTTCACGTCCTTGAGGTTGTGCTGCCGGGCGCCCTCGATCTTCACGTGTCCGCTCGCGCGCCGGCGCTTGTGCGGCACCTCGATCCGCCTCTCCCCCGAGAGGAACTGGCCCGTCGCCGACTCGGGAACCCGCGAGACCTGCTCGGCGGTGCCGGCCGCGACTACGTGCCCCCCGTGCTCCCCGGCGCCGGGGCCCATGTCGACGAGGTGGTCGGCCGCGCGCATCGTGCCCTCGTCGTGCTCCACGACGAGCACCGTGTTCCCCAGGTCGCGCAGCCGCTTGAGCGTGGCGATGAGCCGCTCGTTGTCGCGCTGGTGCAGCCCGATCGAGGGCTCGTCGAGGATGTAGAGGACGCCCACGAGCGAAGAGCCGATCTGGGTGGCCAGCCGGATCCGCTGCGCCTCGCCGCCCGAGAGCGTCGCGGCGGCGCGCTCCATCGAGAGGTACCCGACCCCGACGTTGTCCAGGAAGCGCAGCCGCTCCTCGATCTCGCGGAGGATGAGGCGGGCGATCCGGCGCTCGGTGTCGGAGAGCTCGAGCGCCTCGAGCCAGGCGATGGCCCGGCGGGCGGAGAGGCCGACGAACTCGTGGATCGCCGTGCCGCCCACGCGCACCGCGCGCGACTCGGGGCGCAGCCGCGCCCCGCGGCAGTCCGGACACGGACGCACCGACATGTACTCCTCGATCTTCTCGCGCGCGTGCTCGGAGTCGGTCTCGCGGTAGCGGCGCTCGAGGTTGGAGACGATCCCCTCGAAGCTCGTCGAGTAGGAGCGCCGGCGCCCGAAGCGGTTGCGGTACTGGATGTGGATGCGGTCGCCGTTCGTTCCGAAGAGGAAGAACTCGCGCGCCTCGTCGGGCAGCTCCTGCCACGGCGTCTCGAGGTCGACGTCGTAGCGCTCGGCGATCGACTGGGTGAGCTGCTCGTAGTAGTTCGATGCGCTCGTGGACCAGGGGACGATCGCGCCCTCGCCCACCGAAAGCGAGGGATCGGGGACGATGAGATCCGGGTCGATCTCCATCTGGGATCCGAGCCCGGTGCAGCGCGGGCACGCGCCGTGCGGCGAGTTGAAGGAGAAGATCCGCGGCTCGAGCTCGGGCATGGAGATGCCGCAGTGCAGGCACGCGAAACGCTCGGAGTAGGTGAGAACCTGCGACGCGGCACCGGGGGCGGCGTCCGCGTCGACGAGCTCGATCTCCACGATGCCGTCGGCGAGCGCCACCGCGGTCTCGACCGAGTCGGCGAGGCGCTTGCGCAGCTCGGGCTTCATGACCAGGCGGTCGACGACCACCGCGAGGTCGTGCTTGAACTTCTTGTCGAGCTCGATTTGCTCGTCGAGCCGCCGCAGCTCGCCGTCGACCTTGACCCGGGTGAACCCCTCCGCGCGGAACTCCTCGAGCATCTTGCCGTACTCGCCCTTGCGCCCGCGCACCACCGGGGCCAGCACCATGAATCGCGTCCCCTCGGCGAGCTCCATGATCTGGTCGATGATCTGCTCGGTGGACTGGGCGGCGATCGGGCGCCCGCAGTTGTGGCAGTGGGGTTGGCCGACGCGCGACCACAGCAGCCGCAGGTAGTCGTAGATCTCGGTGACGGTTCCGACCGTCGAGCGCGGGTTGCGCGAGGTGGTCTTCTGGTCGATCGAGATCGCCGGGGAGAGCCCCTCGATCGAGTCGACGTCGGGCTTGTCCATCTGGCCGAGGAACTGCCGCGCGTAGGCCGAGAGGGACTCGACGTAGCGGCGCTGCCCCTCCGCGTAGATCGTGTCGAAGGCCAGGGAGGACTTGCCCGAGCCCGAGAGCCCCGTTATGACCACCAGCGCGTCGCGCGGGAGGGCCACGGTGACGTCCTTGAGGTTGTGCTCGCGGGCGCCGGAGACCACAAGCTGAGCGGGCCCCGCGGGACGCGAAAGGGACTTCGGCGGCATGCTTTCCAGTGTACGACGCCGAACAGACGTTCGGGGTGGACGCGACGCGCGCCGGCCCGCAACGTGCGCACGAACCTCGGCGTTCGAGCTTAGCCCTCCACGCTCGCGTACACTTCGTCGAGCAGCGTCGAGCGGTCGTCGAGCTGGAAGTTCTCCGAGAGGTAGCGGTCGGTCTCCTCACGGGGTGCCCCGTTGAGAGCCATGTTCAGCGCGATGAGGCGCGCGCCCTCGGCGTCGGCGTTGCCCGCCGGCGCCCGCGTCCCGACCGCCGCTCGCGCGGCCAGCGGCTCGGAGTCGAGCTCGTCGTCGGGCTCGGCCTCCACCGCCCGCACGGACTCGTCGAGCTCACGCGGGTCGGGGTGGACGGCGGGCACGTCAGGAGCGACCGGAGCGGCGACCGAGGTCTCCCCGTCGGCATGGAGATCCGGCTCGTGGTGAGCGGTCTCCGGGTGCGCGATCTCAGGCTCGTGAGACCCGCTCTCGGGCTCGTGATGCGCGGTCTCGGTCATGGAGAACTCGGGTACGGCGCCCCCGATCTCCTCCGTCTCGAACGGCTCGGGCTCGGGCTCGGGAGAGTGCGGCGCCGGCGCGGCCGACTCCTCCCACGCGGGCTCGGGCGGCGGAGGCTCGTAGGCGGGCTCGGCCACCGCCGGCGGGGACCAGGCACCCACCTCGGCCGAAGGCAACGTCGACGTGGTGCTGGAGTAGGACGACGGGGCCTCGGGCGCCTCCGGCTCGAAGCCGCCTCCCACGCCGGTGGCCTCGTGCACCTCGCTCATGTTCTCCTCGAGCAGCGCGAGGTCTGCGCCCAGCCGGTTCAGCCCGGTCTGGAGGCTCTCCACGAGCGCGTTCAGCTCGCTCTCCATCGCGTCGACCCGACCGAGCATGACCGAGGTCGACTCGGACACGCTCCCGACGTAGTCCCGCGCCCGGTCCTCGGCCTGCTCACGGCAGCGGCGTGCCTCCTCCGTGGCGTCCTCGCGAATCTCCCGCGCCTCGTCCTCGGCCTGTCTTTCGATCTCCGCGGCGCTCGACTCCGCCGCCTCCACGATCGCGCGTACCTGCTCGCTGGCCGCGGAGGCCAGGGTCTCGGTGCGCCGGCGGCTCGAGCGCTTGAGGTGGTCGATCTCCTCCGCGATCTGGGCGAGGTGGGCGTCGACCACCTCCGGCTCGTAGCCGCGGCGGCCGATGGGAAAGTCCTTCTTCTCGATGGTCTGGCGCTCGAGAGCCAAGGGAAAACGCACCTCCGGAAGGGATTGGACGTCTGCTCAGCGTACCGAGGTCCGGCTCAGCGCGTGGCGGGGGTGGGCGAGCCCGGGGCACGCTCGGCCCGCGCGGCCTCGAGCTCGCGCGCGAGCGCCTTGATCTCGTCGCGCAGCTTGGCCGCGTACTCGAAGCGGAGCTCCTCGGCGGCGACGAGCATCTCCTCCTCGAGCTCGACGATCGTCTTCTCGAGCTCCTCGGCGCTCAACTCGCCCTCCCGGCGCTTGACCCGCCGCCTGCCCTTGGGGACCTTGGACTCCATCTGAAGGAACTCGGCGATGTCCGAGATGCCCTTGACGATCGTCTCGGGGGTGATCCCGTGCTGCTCGTTGTAGGCGAGCTGGATCGCCCGTCGTCGGTCGGTCTCGCCGATCGCCGCCCGCATCGCGCGGGTCTCCTTGTCGGCGTACATGAGCACGGTGCCGGCCACGTTGCGCGCCGCGCGCCCGATGGTCTGGATGAGCGAGGTCTCCCCGCGCAGGAAGCCCTCCTTGTCGGCGTCGAGGATCCCGACGAGGGTCACCTCGGGCAGGTCGAGCCCCTCGCGCAGAAGGTTCACCCCGACGAGCACGTCGTACTCCCCCAGGCGCAGCTCACGGATGATCTGGATGCGCTCGAGGGTGTCGATCTCCGAGTGGAGGTAGCGAACGCGAAAGCCCATCTCGAGCAGGTAGTCCGTCAGGTCCTCGGACATCTTCTTGGTCAGGGTGGTCACGAGCACGCGCTCGTCGCGGTCGACCCGGACGCGCACCTCGTTCATGAGGTCGTCGATCTGGTTCTTCGTCTCACGCACCTCGATCGCGGGGTCGACGATCCCCGTCGGGCGGACGATCTGCTCCACGATCCGGTGGGAGTGCGTGCGCTCGTACTCGCCCGGAGTGGCGGAGACGAACACGAGCTGAGGGGTGATGGAGAGGAACTCCTCGAACTTCTGCGGACGGTTGTCCATCGCGCTCGGCAGGCGGAAGCCGTAGTCGACGAGCGTCTGCTTGCGGGAGCGGTCGCCCTCGAACATGCCGCCGATCAGGGGGACGGTTTGGTGGGACTCGTCGATGAAGCAGACGAAGTCGCGCGGGAAGTAGTCGATCAGGCAGTAGGGCCGGTCGCCCGGGTTGCGCCCGTCGAGGATCCGCGAGTAGTTCTCGATCCCCGAGCAGAAGCCCATCTCGCGGAGCATCTCCATGTCGTACTGGGTGCGCTGGCGCAGCCGGTGGGACTCGAGCAGCTTGCCCTCGGCCTCGAGCTCGGCGCAACGGGCGTTCAGCTCGCGCCCAATCTCGGCCACCGCGCCCTCGATCTGCCCCTCGCGCACGTTGTAGTGGGTGGCGGGCCAGATCGCCACGTGCTCGAGGTCGTCCTGGATGAGCTCGCCCGTGAGCGGGTCGAAGTGCTGGAGGCGCTCGACCTCGTCGCCGAACAGGGTCGCGCGGAACGCCGTCTCCGCGTAGGCGGGGAAGACCTCGAGGGTCTCTCCCCTCACGCGGAAGGTGCCGCGCGCGAGCGCCGTGTCGTTGCGCGTGTACTGGATGGAGACGAGCTTGCGCAGCAGCTCGTCGCGGTCGACGAACTGGCCGCGGTTGAGCGTCAGGAGGTTCGCGTCGTAGACCTCGGGGGAGCCGAGGCCGTAGATGCAGGAGACCGAGGCCACGATGATCACGTCGCGCCGGGCGAAGAGCGCGGCGGTGGCGGCGTGCCGCAGGCGGTCGATCTCCTGGTTGATGGCCGAGTCCTTCTCGATGTAGAGGTCCTTCGAGGGGACGTAGGCCTCGGGCTGGTAGTAGTCGTAGTAGGAGACGAAGTACTCCACCGCGTTCTGCGGGAAGTAGGTGCGGAACTCGTTGCAGAGCTGCGCGGCCAGGGTCTTGTTGTGGGCGATGACGAGCGCCGGCTTGCCGACCTTCTCGATCGTCGAGGCCATGGTCATCGTCTTGCCGGTGCCCGTCGCCCCGAGCAGGGTCATCGACCGCTCGCCCCCCTCGATCCCCTCGGCCAGCGAGGCGATCGCCTTGGGCTGGTCGGCGGCGGGACGGTAGGTCGCGTCGAGCTGGTAGGCCGGCATCCAGCGAGGGTACCGCCGCTCGGGGCGTCGGCGGAGGGGCGGCCGGCGCCAAAGGCTGCTGCGCCCGCTAGGCGTCCGCGGCGCCGGCGCTCGCTGCCGACGCCCCGACCTCGCCTGCGCCCCCGCCGCTCCCGGCCGATCCGCCACCGCCTCGCTCGCCCGTCGCCAGCCGGCTCTTCCGCGCCCCGTAGAGGAAGTAGACGACGAGGCCGATCGCCATCCAGACGAAGAACCGAAGCCACGTCGCCCCGGGCAGGTTGAGCATGAGGTAGAGCGAGGCGAGCACGGAGAGGATCGGCACGAGCGGGACCAGGGGCGTGCGGAACGCGCGCGGGAGGTCGGGCTGCGTGCGGCGCAGGACGACGACGCCGATCGAGACGAGCACGAACGCGAAGAGGGTGCCGATGTTGACTAGCTCGGCGAGCGTGCCCAGCGAGACGACCGCGGACAGGATCGCCACGACTACTCCGGTCACGAGCGTCGTGCGGTACGGCGTGCCGAAGCGCTCGGAGACCTTGGAGAACACGGGCGGAAGCAGCCGGTCGCGGCTCATCGCGAAGAACACGCGACTCTGCCCGAGCATGAGGATCAGCATCACCGTGGTCAGTCCGGCCAGCGCCCCGAACGAGACGACCTGGGCGATCCCCGTCTCGCCCACCGAGCGGAAGGCGTTGGCCAGCGGCGCCTCGGTCTTGATCTGCGTGTACTTGACCATGCCCGTCACGACGATCGAGACCGCGACGTAAAGCACCGTGCAGATGCCGAGCGAGGCGAAGATCCCGATCGGCAGGTCGCGCTGGGGGTTCCTGGTCTCCTCGGCGGTGGTGGCGACCACGTCGAACCCGATGAAGGCGAAGAAGACGAGCGCGGCGCCCGTGAAGATCCCCCCGACTCCGAACGTTCCCGTTCCCAGGCCGATGTCCTGGAGGAGGCTTGTCGACGACGATCCGCCGGCGGCCGGACGCGACCCCGACGGCGGAACGAACGGATGGAGATTGGAGCTCTTGAAGTAGAAGAGGCCCGCCACGATCACGAGCAGGACGATGGCCACCTTGATCGCCACGATCACCGCGTTGAAGCGGGTCGAGAGGCGGATCCCGAAGCAGAGGAGCGCGGTGAGGAGGAGCACGATCCCCGCGGCCACCAGGTTGTGGTGGGTGCCGAGCAGCCATGACGGAAGGGTCACGCCGAACGTGTCGCTCATGACCGTCTGGAAGTAGGTCGACCAGCCCGAGGCGACGGTCGCCGCTCCGAGCGCGAGCTCGAGGATGAGGTCCCACCCGATGATCCAGGCCACCAGCTCGCCGAGGCTCGCGTAGGAGAACGTGTAGGCGGAGCCGGCGACCGGCACGGTGGACGCGAACTCGGCGTAGCAGAGCGCCGCGAGCGCGCAGGCGATGCCCGCGGCCACGAACGACAGCGCGATCGCCGGGCCCGCGAGCGTGCCGGCGGCCTTGCCGGTGAGGACGAAGATGCCCGTGCCGATGATGACGCCCACCCCGATGACGGTGAGGTCGATCGGCCCGAGCGCGCGGCGCAGGCGCCGGTCGGGCTCGTCCGTGTCGGCAATCGACTGCTCGACGGTCTTTGTGCGCAGCAGGTTCATCGGCATCGTTCCCCCCCGGTACGTGGCCTGTGCTCTGGTCAGAGCGGATGCAACGTGTAAGCCTACGCCCCGCGGCCGACGCGAGGGCCGCCCCTACCGCACGGGCCCCAGGCTGAGCTCGCGCGCGTAGGAGCGGCGATACTCCCGCTGCGCGCCCAGCACCTTCTTCACGTAGGCTCGCGTTTCGGTGAACGGGATGTCGGCGGCCTGGAGATCGCCCGGGTGCCCGCCGGCGCCGGCGATCCAGCGGTTCACGTTGGTCTCCCCGCCGTTGTAGGCGGCGACGGCCGCCACTGTCTGCTGGCCGTAGCGGTCCAGCAGGTAGCGCAGGTAGTAGGAGCCGTAGGAGATGTTCACCTGCGGCGTGGCGAGATCCGCCTCGGTGAACGCCGTTCCACCCGAGCGGTGCGCGAGAAAGCTCGCGGTGGCGGGCAGGATCTGCATGAGCCCCTCGGCCCCGGCGGGCGAGGTGCGCGGAACGAACTTCGTCTCCGCGTAGATCACCGCGGCGATCAGCGCGGGATCGAGCCGCTTGGCCTTCGCCTGCTGGCGGATGATGTCGGTGTGCTGGAGGGGCAGCACGATCTTCTGGGCCACCTTGTCGACCGTCGGCGCGATGATCACCACCGCCAGCGCGAGGAGCACGAGCGCGAGGAGCACGAGACCGCGCCGCGGGCGGCGCGAGGCCGGCGACGCCCGGGGCGCGCCCAGCGTTCTCAGGCGCGCCTCGCGGTCGCGCAAGCTCGTGTCGCGGGAGCTCATCCCTCCAGCTTGGCAAGGGTCTGCGACAGCGCCCGCTCGAGCTCGCTCTCCGTCCCGTCGTTGACCACGACCCACGTCGCGCGGCGTACCTTCTCGTCCTGGGGGAGCTGGCGCGAGGTGCGCTCCCCGAGCGCCGCGTGACCCCGGGCACCGGCCCTCTCGGAGCGCACGCCCTCGTCGGCGACCACGGCGAGCGTGGCGTCGAAGTCCTTCTCCATACCGGCCTCGAAGAGCAGGGGCACCTCCACCACCGCGGCGCGCGGCGGGTGCTCGCGGGCCGCCAGCTCCTCCCGCCAGGCGGCGATGCGCTCGCCGACCCGGGGCCAGAGGACCTCCTCGAGCCAGCCGCGGTCCTCCTCGGAGGAAAACGCGCGCCCGGCGACGGCCGAGCGGTCGACCCGGCCGCCCGGCGCCATCTCCTCGCCCCAGCGCGCGACGACGGCGTCGCGCAGCTCGTCGGTCTCGTAGAGCTCGTGCACCACGGTGTCCGTAGAGAGCGTCGCCGCCCCGAGGCGCTCAAGCAACGCCAGCGCGGTCGACTTGCCCGCCCCGAGCCCGCCGGTCAGCCCGATGAAGGGAAGGCGGGCGGCGTCGCTCAGGACTCGGAGGGCTGCGGCTCGGCGGCGCTCTGCGGGTCGGCGGCGCTCTGCGGGTCGGCGGCGCTCTGCGGCTCGGGGCTCTCGGGCTCGGCGGCCACCGCCTCGGCGGCGGCATGGTCGTCGGCGGGCGTTCCCTGATCGGTCACGCTCTCGGCGTCGGCGGCCACGGCCTCGGCCTGCGCCGCGTCGTCGCCGGAGAAGACGTCCTCGGAGAGGCCGAGCTCGGGCACGTGGTCGAGGTCGGAAGCGCCCGGGGTGCCCTCGGCGTCCTCGGCACCGTCGAGGTCGGGCGGCGCCGCGCCCTCGCGCTGGAGTGGGAGCACCTGGTCCTCCACGCGCTTGACCGACAGAGAGAGCCGGCGGCGCTCGGAGTCGATCTCGAGGATCCGCACCCGCACGTCGTCGCCGGGCTGGATGATCTCGCGCGGGTTCTCCACGTGATGCTGAGCGAGCTCGGAGATGTGCACGAGCCCCTCCACCCCGTCGAGGATCTCCACGAACGCCCCGAAGGTGACGACCTTGGTGACCTTGCCCTCGAGCTCGTCGCCCACGCGGTAGGTGGAGACCACCCGCTGCCACGGATCCTCCTGGGTCTGCTTGAGCCCGAGGGAGATGCGCTGGCGGTCGCGGTCGATGTCGAGCACCTTGACGTTGACCGTGGAGCCGATGGAGAGGATCTCGCTCGGGTGGTTGACGTGCGACCACGAGAGCTCGGAGATGTGGATGAGGCCGTCGATGCCGTCGAGATCGACGAAGGCGCCGAAGTCGACGATGTTCGAAATCGTGCCGTCCACGACCTGGCCGGGCTGCAGGCGGTCGAGGATGCGCTCGCGGTCTTCCTTGCGCTGCTCCTCGAGCACCGCGCGGCGGGAGAGCACCACGTTGTTACGCTGACGGTTGAGCTCGATGACCTTGCACTCGATCTGCTGGCTCGTGTACTCGTCGAGGTTCGGCACCCGGCGGATGTCGACGAGCGAGGCGGGCAGGAAGCCGCGCACTCCGAGGTCGATGATGAGCCCACCCTTGACCACCTCGATGACCGTGCCGATCACGGGCTCGCCGGACTCGGCGGCGGCCTCGATGCGGCGCCACGCCTTCTCGAAGCGGGCGCGCTTCTTGGAGAGGATGAGGCGCCCGTCCGGGTCCTCCTTGATGAGGACGAGGGCGTCGACCTCCTCGCCCATCTCGACCTCGTCCTTGGGGTCGACCGACTTGCGGATGGAGAGCTCGTGGGCGGGGATGACCCCCTCGGACTTGTAGCCGATGTCGACGAGGACCTCGTCCTTGTCGATGCGCACGACGTTGCCGGTGACCACGTCGCCCTCCTCGAAGGGGACGAAGGTGGCGTCGTAGTTGGGGACGAGCTGGCCGTCGACCTCGAGGAGAAGGCCGCCGGAGCCCTCGACGACCGTGGCGTTCTGCAGGTCGGAGGGAGGGGCGATGA
>JAABUR0100001479.1_pt1 | contig 41891 bp, 44 predicted proteins | sample 5560091 | NCBI WGS metagenome assembly JAABUR01 (sample SAMN10711879, study PRJNA513375) | rock metagenome | isolation source: Antarctica rocks | place: Antarctica: Victoria Land, University Valley sud | reverse complement strand
GCTCTGCGCCCGGGTCGGGCTGCGGCTACTCGCGCTCGCCGCCGGGCTCTGGCACAACGCCGAGATCGGCCGGCCCGGCCGCAGCTTTGCTGCCTACGGCCATTGATTTGGAATCAACCATCTAGCGCGTTCCGGTCTGGCGCGCCGTCGGGTGGCCGGCGAGGCGGGAGGCGTGCAGTTCCTTGGCGAGCGGCGCGAGAGCCGCGGGCAGCGCGACCGTCACCCGATCGGCGCCGATCGGAAGCCCGGTCGCCTCGGCGACCGCGGCGGCGGCCTGTGGGCTCGAGAGGCGCATCGTCCCCGGCTCGAGGCGGCATCCCATCGCCAGCTCGAGCGGCGAGGAGCCGTCGGCGCCTGCCGAGGGCAGCTGCTCCAGCTCAGGGCAGCTCTGCGCGCTGCGCACGCGGTTGACGAAGTCGAGTACGTACATGGCCTTCCCAGAGTTTCCCGCCTGCCACCTATCGACTCCCAACGCATGCCGGCTTGAGTCGGATCGGCCGGCGATGGACGACTGTCATCATCGTGGAACCCGATTCGAGGAGAGGCCATGACGCAGACCGAGAGCAGCGGCGACGGCGCCCCCACGCCCGAGCACACCGAGAAGGCGACGTTCGGCGCCGGCTGCTTCTGGCAGGTCGAGGCTGCATTCCGCGAGGTCGAGGGAGTGACCGAGACGGCGGTGGGCTACGAGGGCGGCCACGTCGAGGACCCGAGCTACGAGCAGGTCTGCACCGGGCGCACCGGACACGCCGAGGTCTGCCAGGTCAGCTTCGACCCCGACCGCGTCTCCTTCGAGGAGCTGCTGCTCAGGTTCTGGCGGGTCCACGACCCGACCCAGGTCAACCGTCAGGGTCCCGACGTCGGCGATCAGTACCGGACGGTGATCTTCACCCATTCCCCCGAGCAGGTCGCGGCGGCCGAGGCCTCGAAGGCGAAGGAGCAGGAGCGTCATCGCAAGCCGATCGCGACCCTGATCGAGCCGGCGACGGGGTTCTACATGGCCGAGGACTACCACCAGTGCTACCTCGAGCAGCGACGCTCGGGCGGCCTGCTGGCGCAGCTGCTCGGCCGCTGAGGAACGCTGGAGACGAGCGGCGAGGCGACGATGGGGGGCGTGCGCAGGTGTAGGCCTCCTCGCTGCTGCTGACCCGCCCACAGCATCAAGGCGCTCAGCCCTCGCGTCGATATTCAAGTGATGAGCTCTCTACCGACAGGCTGGTCCACGCGGTCCCCAGGCCCCGCGGAGAGCCGGGCCCTGATGGCACGGTGCCTGCTCTACCTGTTCGGAGGCGCCGCGACGCTTGGGCTGGTCTCCGTCCTGTTCTTCGAGCTCGCACCCGGGTCTGACAGGACCGGGCTTCTCGCGACGATCGCCGGTGGCTACCTCGTCGCGGCCATCGTGCTGCTTCTCGCTGAGCGAATGCCCATCTGGGGCTTCCAGGCCGTCATGTTGGCCGGAACGGGGCTGGTCTCGGCGGGGCTCTACTTCAGCGGCGATCCACGAAACGACAATGAGATGTTCTATGCGCTCGTCGTCATCTACGCCTTCTACTTCTTCACCCCGGTTCAGGCCAGCCTCCAGCTGGGCGCCGTTGGGGCCGCCTACGCTGGATCTCTGGCTGCGACGGAAGGGGCGGGGCGCTCAGCCCCCGGGCGATGGCTGATCGCGATGGGCGTGCTCGCGGTTGCCGGGCTCACGGTCAAGCTGCTCAAGCAGCGGGTTGATGGCCTCGTCACTCAGCTCGCCGATGCGGCTCGCAGGGACTCGCTTACCGGGCTGCTCAATCGACGTGGCTTTGACGAGACCTTCGACAAGGAGCTGGAGCGCGTGCGCCGCAGCGGCGGGGAGCTGGGCGTCCTCGTGGTGGATCTCGATCGCTTCAAGGAGATCAACGATGTCTGCGGGCACGCCGAGGGCGATCGTGCCCTTCAACGATTTGCGGCGCTGCTCACCGCCGGCGCTCGCCAGATCGACGTGGCCGCAAGGATCGGCGGCGAGGAGTTCGCTCTTATCGTGCCTGCTACGAGTGCCGAGGCAGCGCTGAATCTCGCCGAGCGCCTGCGACTCGAGGTCCGCGAGACGTTCGCCCGCGACGAGGCTGCGCTGACGGCCAGCTTCGGCGTCGCCGAATATCCCCAGGACGGGGAGACGGTCGAGGATCTCCTGCGGGCCGCCGACCAGGCGCTCTACGCCGCCAAGGCCAAGGGGCGCGACCGGTGCGTGGCCTTCAGCGTCGGAGCGCCCTCGGCTCCCGGCCGAGCTACAGGTTGATCGCGACGTACTTCGTCTCGAGGTACTCGAGGATCCCCTCGTTGCCGCCCTCGCGGCCGACCCCCGAGGCCTTCACCCCGCCGAACGGCGCCCCCGCGTTGGAGACCATCCCCTGGTTGAGGCCGATCATCCCGGTCTCGAGCGCCTCGCAGACGCGCAGCGCGCGCTTCAGGTCCCGCGTGTAGAGGTAGGCGACGAGGCCATACTCGGTGTCGTTGGCCGCGGCGATCGCCTCGTCCTCGCCGGTGAACGTCCGAATCGGGGCCACCGGGCCGAAGATCTCCTCCCCGAGCAGGCGCGCATCGTCCGGGACGCCACTGAGCACGGTCGGCTCGTAGAAGGAGCCGTCGCCATCGACCTTCGAGCCGCCGATCACGGCCTTCGCGCCCTTCTCGACCGCGTCGTCGACGAGCTCGGCGACCTTCGAGCGCTGATCCTCGTCGATCAGCGGGCCCACGTCGACGCCCTCCTCGGTCCCGCGACCGACCTTGAGGGCGCCCATCCGCTCGGCGAGCTTGCCGGCGAACTCCTCCGCCACCGACTCATGGACGTGGAAGCGGTTCGCCGAGGTGCACGCCTCGCCGACGTTGCGCATCTTCGCGATCATCGCCCCCTCGATCGCGGCGTCGAGGTCGGCGTCCTCGAAGACGAGGAAGGGAGCGTTGCCGCCGAGCTCCATCGAGACCTTGAGCACGTTGCCGGCCGACTGCTCGATCAGCTTGCGGCCGACCTCGGTCGAGCCCGTGAACGAGAGCTTGCGCAGGCGCGGGTCCGAGATCAGGGGCTCGGAGACGTCGGCGGAGGAGGAGCTCGTGACGACGTTGAGGACCCCGTCGGGCAGGCCGCACTCCTCGAGCAGCTTCGCCAGCGCCAGCATCGATAGCGGTGTCTTCTGGGCCGGCTTGATCACCATCGTGCAGCCGGCCGCGATCGCCGGGCCGATCTTGCGGGTGCCCATCGCGGTGGGGAAGTTCCAGGGGGTGATGAAGTAGCAGGGGCCGATCGGCTGGCGCATCACGAGGACCCGCCCGGAGCCGTTGCCGGCGGGCTTGTAGTAGCCCGCCGTCCGCAGCGCCTCGCCCGAGTTCCAGCGGAAGAACTCGGCCGCATAGGTGATCTCGGCCTTCGACTCGGCGATCGTCTTGCCCATCTCGAGCGTCATCAGGAGCGCCAGCTCCTCGGCGCGCTCGGCCATCGCCTCGAAGGCGGAGTGAAGGATCTCCGAGCGCTCATTCGGAGCGCTCGCCGCCCATTCGGGCTGAGCCTCCGCCGCGGCGTCCATGGCCGCCTTCGCGTCCTTGGGGGTCGCATCGGCGACCTCGCAGAGCGCCTTGCCGGTGGCTGGGTCGTGGACCGGAAACGTGTCCCCGCCGGAAGCGTCGCGCCACTCGCCCCCGATCAGCAGCCGACCGTCGACCCCCTCGATCACCGACTGCTCCGTGGTGCTGCTCATCGGGCCATCCCGCTTCTCCTGCTCGCTCGCCTCAACGTCGCAGCCACACTACCCACGGGCCCGCGCCGTCATGCGGTGAGATCCCGGCCGCGCGGCCGTCGCCGTCGATGCAACCGGGCTTGCCGCAACTCCGGTGACTAATGCGGTTTGTCCCACGTGTCGAAGAACGAAGGGTGCGCCGGCAGGGCGCGCGATCGCAGTTGATGACGCTTCGCAGGACAAACGGGAGGTGCCGCGCCGGACTCGCCGGGACCCTCGCGGTGCTCGCGCTCCTGCTCGCCCTTCCCTCCGGGGCAGCCGCGGAGACGAGCTTCCGCATCGTCGGCCACGGCTACGGCCACGGGGTGGGGATGAGCCAGTGGGGCGCCTACGGCTACGCCCAGCACGGCAAGAGCTACCGCAAGATCGCCACCCACTACTTCCAGGGGACCAAGATCGGGACCGTGAAGTCCTCGAAGTCGATCCGGGTCCTGCTCGGAACGACCTCGGACGGCGTCTCCTTCAGCCAGGCGAAGCGAGCCTGCGGGCACGACCTGAAGCCCGCGAGGACCTACCGGGCGGGCCTCAGGGGCGGCAAGGTCCGCCTCGAACGCGCCAACGGCGATCGGATCGACGGTTGCGGCGAGAAGCTGGTCGCCAAGGGAGCCGCCGGCCCGATCCAGATCGGTGGGGAGGGCGCCTACCGCGGGGACCTCGTCGCGGCCGCCTCCGGCGGAACGCTGTACGTGGTCAACCAGGTCAGCCTCGACGACTACATCGCCGGCGTGATCCCGAACGAGATGCCGTCCTCGTGGCCGCTTGCCGCGCTGCAGGCGCAGGCGGTCGCCGCGCGCAGCTACGCGCTGGCGACGAACGCGGGTGGCGGCACCTTCGATCAGTACGACGACACGCGGAGCCAGGTCTACGGCGGGCTCTCCACCGAGACGTCCTCGACGAACCAGGCGGTGCGCAAGACCGAGCGGCAGGTGCTCGAATACTCGGGCGAGGTCATCCCGGCTTTCTTCTCCTCGAGCTCGGGCGGGCGGACGGAGAACGTCGAGTTCGGCTTTCCCGGCGCCTCCCCCCAGCCCTATCTGAAGAGCGTCCGCGATCCCTATGACGACGCCTCACCCGATCACCGCTGGAAGGAAACCCGCAGCCGACGCGAGATGCAGAGCATGCTCTCGGGGCTGGTCAAGGGGCGCTTCCAGGGCATCAGGGTGACGAAGCGCGGCGTCTCACCGCGGATCGTCTCGGCGAAGGTGCTCGGCACGAAGGGCTCGACGACGGTCACCGGCTCCGACCTTCGGACCCGGCTCGAGCTGCGCTCGACCTGGGCGAAGTTCAAGCGGATCCAGCGCTAGAGCCGCCCGCCCCTCCCCCGCGGGCCCCCGGCGGCGCCGTGTCAAGCTGACCGGATGCCCAACCGGAGCATCCGAGACCGCTGGCGGGACGCGAGCCCCGCCGCGCGCGGGCTGCTGGCCGCGCTGTCCCTGGTCGCCATCGCCGCGCTGATCGCGCTCGCCGCGCTCGTGATCAGCGGCGCCCTCGAGGACGACGACGCCGACGCGGTTGCCCCGGCCCGGGTCGCCGAGGTCGCCCGGAAGGGCGGCACGGGGGATCCCTTCGCCTACCGGGACGCCGAGCGCAGCGACTTCGAGCGGCGTGGGGCGCTCGGCTACTCCCACGTCCTCTACGAGAAGAGCCCGGGTGGAATCATCGCAAGCGCCCGGCGCACGGCGCGCTGGCGGGACGCGATCGAGCGCGCCGCAGCCGCCCACGGCGCCGACCCGGACCTGATGGAGGCCATGGTGCTGCTCGAGAGCGCCGGGCGCCCCGAGGTGATCGCCGGGGACGATCCCGAGGTCGCCTCGGGGCTCGCCCAGATCGTTGCCTCGACCGGCATCGACCTGCTCGGGATGCGCGTCGATCTCCCCCGCAGCCAGGAGCTGACCCGCCGGATCGGCGCGACCGAGCAGGAGGTGGCGAAGCAGCGCATCCAGGTGACCAGCTCGAAGCGCAAGAAGCGCCTTGCGGCCGAACGCCGGCTGCGCGAGCTCGCCCGGCTGAACCTCGCGCTGCGCCAGGAGCGGCGGCGGATCGACGAGCGCTTCGAGCCCGCTGCCGCCCTCGACGGGATGGGCCGCTACCTGGAGATCGCCGAGGAGCGGTTCGGCCGCACCGATCTCGCGGTGGCCAGCTACCACATGGGAATCGGCAATCTCGAGAGCGTCATCGGCCGCTTCGTCGGTCCGGACGGGGGCTCGGCTCCGGTCGGCAGGTTGGTCGCCGCTGGCGACCTCGACTACGCCCGGCTCTTCTTCGCCTCCTCCCCGCTTCGCCACCGGCGCGCCTGGAACCTGCTGAGCGCCTTCGGCGACGACAGCTCGACCTACCTCTGGCGGGTCCTTGCGGCCGAGCGGATCATGCGCCTCTACCGCGACGACAGGGCTGAGTTGGAGCAGCTCGACCGCCTCAACCGCGCCAAGGCGACGGCGGAGGAGGTCTTCCATCCCGAGTCGGAGACGAAGGTGTACGCCGATTCAGCCGAGATCGAGACGGCGCTCGCCGACGGGGAGCTCGTCGGCATCCCCGGCGACCGGAAGCTCGGCTACGCGCTGGGCAGCCAGCTCGGCGAGCTCGCCAAGGATCTCGACGCCGAGCGGGTGCTCTACCGGTCGCTGCGCCCCGAGGCGCTCGCAACGCTGATCTACCTGAGCGCCCGGGTGCGCGAGATCGCCGGCGGGAGGGGATCGCTGATCGTGACGAGCGCGACGCGGGATGCGGTCTACCAGGACGCGCTCGTCGGGATCAACCTCGAGGCGACCCCGGAGTACTCGCTGCACACCACCGGCTACACCTTCGACATCCTGCGCCGCTACCGCAATGACCGCCAGGCGGAGGCGTTCCAGTTCATGCTCGACCGCCTGCGCGCCCTGGCGGTGATCGACTACGCGGTCGAGCCGGCGGCGATTCACATCACCGTCTCCGACGAGGCCGAGGCGCTTCTGCAGGGGTAAGGGCTAGGTGTGCTTGATGGTGAGCACGTCGCCGTCGCTCATCACGTAGTCGCGGCCCTCGATCCGCAGTAGCCCCCGGTCGCGGGCGGGGACGTAGCCGCCGAGGTCGACGAGGTCCTGCCAGCCGATCACCTCGGCCTTGACGAAGCCGTCCTGGATGTCGCTGTGGATGCGACCGGCGGCGTGCCATGCCGTCTGGCCGCGGCGCAGGCTCCACGCTCGCGCCTCGACCGCTGGCCCCGCGGTGAAGAAGCTGATCAGCTCGAGCAGGTCGTAGGCGGCCCGGACCAGCCGCCCGAGCCCGGACTCCGAGAGGCCGAGCTCCTCGCGCATCATCGCCGCCTCGGCGTCGTCGAGCTCCACCAGCTCCGCCTCGATCTTGGCGCTCAGGGCGATCGCCTCGTCGCCGCCGCGGCGGGCATGCTCGACCAGCGCGGTCGGCGGCTCGTCCTCCCCCTCGTCGACGTTGGCGACGAAGAGCACCGGCTTGGAGGTGAGCGCCTGCAGCTGTTGCGGCCCGCCCCCCCCGACCGCGTCGGGCACCGTGACCGACCGCACCGGCTCGCCGCGCTCGAGGGCGGCGACGACCTCGGCTAGCCAGTCGCGCTCGGCCACTGCGGCCTTGTCGAGCGCCTTGGCCTGCTTGCCCACGCGCTCGAGCCGCCGCGTCGCCGTCTCGAGGTCCGCCAGCAGCAGCTCCGCCTCGACCATCTCGGCGTCCGCGACCGGATCGACCCTCCCGTCGGGGTGCGGCACGCCACCGTCGGAGTGGGCGCGGACGACGTGGCAGATCGCGTCGGTCTCCCGGATCGAGGCGAGGAAGCGGTTGCCGAGTCCCTCGCCCGCATGGGCGCCGCGGACGAGGCCGGCGATGTCATGGACCTCGAGCACCTCGTGGACGATCGGGGTCGACTCGATCGTCGCGGCGACCGCCTCGAGCCGCTCATCGGGGACGGCGGCGATCGCGACGTTGGGCTCGATCGTGGTGAAGGGGTAGCCGGCCGCATCCGCGCCGGCGCGTGTCAGCGCGTTGAAGAGGGTCGACTTGCCCGCGTTGGGCATGCCGACGACCCCGACCTTCAAGAAGCCGCCTCCGCGGGGACTGTGGATGAGCCGTTTCGCGGCGGCACGGCCGCTGCTTGCTGCTTGCTGCTTGCTGCCCGCTCCGCCGGCAGCGGATACACGAGCCCCACCAGCGTTCCCAGCGCCACCCCCGCCAACACGTCGGAGGGGTAGTGCATCCCGAGGTAGGGGCGGCCGGCGCAGATCGCCGCCGCCAGGCCGTAGAGGCCCGGCCGCGCCCGCGGGGAGACGCGTCCGAGCACGATCGCCGCGGCGATCGACGAGGTGGAGTGGGCGGAGGGGAAGGAGAGCTTGCTCGGAGCGCGGGCCAGCGGGGGATGATCCTCGAGCAGCGGCCGCTGGCGCCCGATCGTCAGCTTCACGGAGTAGTTGAGGAGGATCGCGACCGGCGCTGCCGCGGCGGCGGCCGCCCAGCGATTGCGACGCTCCGGCCGCAGGACCGCGCCGCCGATGCCCAGCGCGGCCCAGCCCGATCCCATCTCCCCGAACAGGCCGAGGCCCTGCACGATCCGGTCCCCAAGCTCGGTGTGGCCATGGGTCCGCAGCGCGACGAGCAGCCGTTGATCGGCCCGCCCGATCGCCTGCGTCACCCCACCGAGCGGGCTTCGCTGCGCCTTGATCCGACGCGCCACCCGGCGCCGCTGGACGGCACGCGAGGGGATCCGGAGTCTCTGCGGTCGCTCTCTCACGGCCGCGCAGCATAGGCAGGGAGCGCCGGTAGCACTCCTCAGCCGACGATCAGCTCGAACGCCTCGTGCTCGACCCGGAAGCGGATCGCTTCATCCGTGGTCAGCTCGGCCGCCTCGACGACCTCGCCGTCGACGTTGAGGCAGCCACCCTCGTCGAGGCGCAGCTCGACCGTGGAGCAGCGCAGGTCGATCACCCCCGTTTGCCCCGCCACGCTGCCGATCCGCATGCCGTAGGCGTGCCTGATCAGGTGGATCCTGTTGCTCCCCTCGATCACGACGAGGTCGAGCTGGCCGTCGGTGGCGTCGGCCTCCAGCTCGGCCCCGCCGCCGAAGGCCCCAGTCGACGCCACCGAGACCTGCCATGCCTCGCCCTCGTGGACGAGCTCCCCGTCGCAGACGACGTGGCAGCGGAGAGGGTGCGCGGTGAGCCCCGCCTTGACCGCGCCGATCGGGTAGGCGAGGCTCCCCAGCCTTCCCTTCAGCCCATCGGCATGCTCGGCGGCGTCGGGAGCGAGGCCGAGGCTGGCGACGTTGACGAACGGCCGCTCGTCGACGTAGGCGAGCTCGAGCTTGCGTCGCTCCTGCCCGAGCGCGGCGAGCCTGCATGCCTCCCCGAGGTCGCTCGGGATGGACAGCCCGGCGGCGAAGTCGTTCGCCGTTCCCGTCGCGACCACCGCGATCGGGATCCCCGCCTTCGATGCCGCCGCGGCGGCGGGCCCGATCGAGCCGTCCCCCCCGGCGACCACCAGCCGCTCGGCCCCGGAGTCGGCGGCGGCATCGGGCTCGCGCACGTCGAAGCACTCGACCGAGGCTCCGGCCTCCCCGAGCAGCTCCTCGACGTGCTCGGCCTCCCCCTGCCCCGATTTCGTGTTGACGAGCAGGGCGAGCGAGCGCACCGCCAGGACCCTAGACGCCTGGACGGGAGTACTCCCGGGTACTCCCGGCGGGGGCGAGGTTCAGCCCGGCTTGCGGAGCCGCGCGAAGAACCCGACCCAGGGCCCCGAGCGCTCCTCGAGCCGAAGCCCGGCGCCGCGGCCGAGCCGCTCGACCTCGCCGGGGGAGGTGAAGTGCGGATCGCCGAGGAGCTCGCCGACGACGAGCCTCCCGCCGGGACGAAGGACGCGGGCGATCTCCGCCATCGCCGCCTCGCGGTCGGGGATCTCGCCGAGCACGGCCGTCAGAACGGCGGCGTCCATCGAAGCGTCCTCGTAGGGAAGCTCGGTTGCGTCGCCCTGGGTCGGGACCACCACGTCGGCGAGCCCCCGCTCGCGGGCGCGCCCCATCGCGTGGTCGAGCATCTCCCGCTGGAGGTCGAAGATCTCGACCGTGCCGCGGTCCCCGACCCAGCCGGCGAGGTCCAGCGTGTAGTAGCCGGTGCCCGGCCCGATTTCGAGGATCCGCTCGCCCGGCTGCGGCGCGAGCACCTCCCGCAGGCGCGAGCGGCTGATGATCGGGTGCGGCGCCTCGACCCAGAAGCGCTGGGAGTAGGGGCACGCCGAGGGGTTCTTGCGCCACCAGAGCGCCGCCGCGGCGATGGCGCCGCCGCCGAGCCAAGCCCCGCGCCGGAGCGTCAGAAGCCGACCTTCTGGCCGTCGCCCGCGGTGCGCACGAAGACGAGCTTGTCGAGGTCCACGTCCACCTCGGCTTCGTCGGTCGGGAGGCGGTACCACCCGCCCTGCCCGAGGCTGGTGCGGAAGCCCTCGAGGTCCGCCTCGGCGATCCGGATCGAGATCACCTGCCCGCCGTCGAAGCCGACCTCCACGCGCCTTGGTGACTCAGCCATCTAATGCTCCTCCGCAGGTTGGACGATCTCGGTCAGCACCCCACCGGTCGAGCGGGGGTGCAGGAAGGCGACCCGGCTGTCGCGGATGCCCCTCCGCGGCTCGGAGTCGATCAGCTCGATGCCGCCGTCGGCGAGGGTTCGCAGCGTCTCGTCGATGTCGGCGACGGCGTAGGCGACGTGATGGAGACCCGGCCCCTTGCGGGCGAGGAACTTGCCCACGGGCGTGTCCTCGCCGAGCGGGCTGAGGAGCTCCACGTGGCCCTCACCGACGTCGAGCAGGACCGCCTCGACGCCCTGCTCGGCAACGGTCTCGCGATGCACCTTCGCCATCCCCAGAGCGCCCTCGTAGAGTCGCAGCGCCGCCTCGAGGTCGTCGACGGCGACGCCCACGTGATCGATTCGCTCGAGCATCGGGCGGCAGTCTATTCACCGCGCTGGGCCCGTCCGGAGAATGCCTCGGAGCGGGCTCAGGCCCGGCCGGGTGGGGGCTCGTCTTCGGGCGCTGCGTCCCGGGACTGGGCCGGATCATGGGTGCGCGTCACCACCGCCGGGGTCCCGCGCTCGGGCTCGAAGCGCGGCTCGGGGGCGAGGGCGGTGTCGCGGTGACCGGCCATGATCGAGACGATTTCGTCGTGCTCGATGACCTCGTCGTCGAGCAGCTTGTGCGCGATCTCGTCGAGGAGGTCGCGGTGGTCGGAGATCAGCTGCTGGGCGCCGCGGTAGGCCTCCTCGGCGATCGCGCTGACCTCCTCGTCGCGGCGCTGGCGCATCATCTCGGAGAGGTTCCAGTCGCCCGCCGGCACCTGGTGGGAGCGGATCGAGGTCCCCATGCCGTACTCGTAGACCATCGAGCGGGCGATCATCGTCACCTTGGAGAGATCGTCGGAGGCCCCCGTGGTGACCCGGCCGAAGGTGATCTGCTCGGCGACGCGCCCGCCGAGGAGGACCTTCATGTAGTCGAGCAGCTCCTCGCGCGACTTCAGGTAGCGATCCTCCTGCGGCAGGTTGAGCGTGTAGCCAAGCGCCTTGCCACGCGGCACGATCGAGACCTTCTGCACCTGGTCGACCGTCGGCAGGAGCTCCGAGACGAGCGCGTGCCCGGCCTCGTGCCAGGCGACCACCCGCTTCTCGGAATCGGTGATGACCTTGCGGCTCTGCAGGCCGGCGACGACCCGCTCGAAGGCATTGTCGAAGTCCGCCTGAGCGACGAAGTCGCGCTTGCGACGCCCGGCCTGGATCGCGGCCTCGTTGCAGAGGTTGGCGAGGTCGGCGCCGGTCAGCCCGGCGGTGTGCTGGGCAACGCGGCGGAGCTCGACGTCCTGGCTCAGCGGCTTGTCGCGGGTGTGGACGCCAAGGATCTGCTCGCGCCCGCGCAGGTCGGGCGGGGGGACGAACACCTGCCGGTCGAAGCGCCCCGGTCGCAGCAGCGCGAGGTCGAGCTTCTCGAGCAGGTTCGACGCGGCCATCACGACGATGTTCTCGCTGGCCTCGAAGCCGTCCATCTCGACGAGCAGCTGGTTCAGGGTCTGGTCGCGCTCACCCGAGACGTCGTTGCCGCGAGCGGCTCCCACCGCGTCGAGCTCGTCGATGAACAGGATCGCGGGAGCGTTCTCGCGCGCCTCCTTGAAGAGGCGCCGGATCCGCGCCGCGCCGAGGCCGGCGAACATCTCGACGAACGAGGAGGCCGACTGGCTGTAGAAGTTCGCGCCGGACTCGTGCGCGACCGCCTTGGCTAGCATCGTCTTGCCCGTGCCCGGCGGACCGTGCAGGAGGATTCCCTTCGGCACCTTCGCCCCCAGCGCCTTGAACCGCTTCGGGTCGGAGAGGAAGTCGACGACCTCGCGGAGCTCGTCCTTGGTCCCCTCGACCCCGGCGATGTCGTCCCAGCGGACCCCGCTGCGCTTGGACTTGCGGATCTCCTGCGGCTTCGTCCTCGGCATCACCGAGAGCATCCGGAACATCACGTAGACGAGCAGGCCGATGAAGACCAGCGAGAGCAGCGGGCTCCACCGGGTGATCTCGTCGAGGATCTCGTCGACGTTCAGGAACGCAGCGAGGCTGCCGAGGATGCTCATCGAATTGGCCATCGGCAGCTCAGGGCGCCTCGGTTAGCCGAGCTCGGCCTCGAGCGCCGCGGCGAGTGCGGCCACGCCCACCTCGAGTTGCTCCTCGCTCGGCTCGCGCGTGGCGAAGAGGCGCTGAATCGTGTTGCCGGAGGCGTGAATGGCGCGTCCCAGGGTCGAGTCGGGGTTGCGCTCGGCGTGGACGAACGTCTCGACCGAGAGGGAGAGCCCGCCGACGCTCGAGAGGCTGCGGGCGAGCTTGCCGGGCCTCTCCATCAGCCGGTCGACGAGGATCTGCCCGGCGACCGAGAAGACGATCATGGGCGCGATCAGGTTCGAGCCGCAGCGCTCGTGCTCCTTCGGCACCGTGGCGGGATCGGCGTCCTGCTCGTAGCCGGCGATCGCCTTGTGCTCGACGGCGTGGTAGGCGGCGAGCTCGGTGCCGCTCAGCGCGACGAGCGCCGGCGCCAGCCCCAGGGCCCCGACGATCCCCTCGCGAATCGGTCCGGCTCCCTCGCCGCGCCCCCGGATCGCGGCGCTGAGCAGCGTCGTCGCCACCCCAGCGCCGAGCACTCGCGGGTCCTCGAAGGGCAGCCGTGCCGAAGGCAGCGAGCGGCGCGCGAGGGGGATCACCGCGAACGCCTCCGCCAGCCGCAGCGGTCCGCGCAGGATCGGCACCTTTGCGAAGCGGTTGCCGCCGAAGTCGGGCTTCGGACCCGAGGCCACCTCGATCTCTCCGCCCGGGGTGCGCGCGGCCGCCGCCCAGGAGGTGGGGCCGTGGATCAGCAGGCCGTTGCGCAGGGCCATGCCGCCGAGGCGCAGCTTCTCGGTTGCCGGGCCGCTGCCGTTCGACGAGGCCCCGTTGCTCGAAGCAGCGGTGCTCACGGGCGCGTCGTCGCCATGCTCTCCGATCCCTTCGGCCACCGGCTCAGGTTAGCGCCGACGCCCAGCCGGTCCGGCGGCGTCTGGATACTTGACGGGAGGCTTGCCTTGAGCGACCAGTTGTTCGACAGCGAGGAGGGCGCCGCGGGCGAAGCCGCCGGCGATGCCGCTCCGCTTGCCGTGCGGATGCGCCCCCGGGCCCTCGACGACCTGGTCGGCCAGGAGCACCTGCTCGGCGAGGGCTCGACCCTCCGCACGGCGATCGAGTCGGGCGAGCCGCACTCGATGGTCCTCTACGGCCCCCCGGGCACCGGCAAGACGACCATCGCCCGGATCGTCGCCACCGCCGCCGACGGCGCCTTCGAGGAGGAGTCGGCGGTCAACGCCGGGCGGGCCGAGGTGCGGGCGATGCTCGAGCGCGCCACCGAGCGGCAGCGCAGCGGCCGGCGCACGGTGTTCTTCCTCGACGAGATCCACCGCTTCAACAAGGCCCAGCAGGACGCGCTGCTGCCCGCGGTCGAGGACGGTCTCGTGACGCTGATCGGCGCGACCACGGAGAACCCCTTCTTCGAGGTGAACTCGGCGTTGCTCTCGCGCTCGCAGATCTACGAGCTCCGCGGCCTCGACGACGAGGCGATCACGAAGCTCCTGCGCCGCGCCCTCTCCGATTCCGACCGCGGCCTGGGGGAGCCGCCCGAGGTCGATGACGACGCGCTCGCGATGCTCGCCGCTCGCGCCGGCGGGGATGCGCGGGCGGCGCTGGGGGCGCTCGAGCGGGCGGCCGCGACGGTGGGAGCGGGCGGGCGCGTCGACCTCGCCGCCGCCGAGGACGCGCTGCAGCGTCGCGCCGTCCTCTACGACAAGGGCGGCGATCGCCATTACGACTGCGCCTCCGCCTGGATCAAGGCGACGCGGGGCTCCGACGTCGACGCCTCGATCTACTACCTCGCGGCGATGCTCGAGGGCGGCGAGGACCCGCGCTTCATCGTCCGCCGCATGGTGATCTTCGCCTCCGAGGACATCGGCAACGCGGACCCGCAGGCGCTCCTCGTCGCCACCGCGGCCGGGCAGGCGGTGGACCGCGTGGGGATGCCCGAGTGCCGGCTGAACCTGGCCCAGGCCGCCGTCTATCTGGCGCTCGCCCCGAAGTCCAACGCCTCTTACTCCGCCCTGCTGAGGGCTGAGGAGCACGTGCGCGAGCACGGCGCCGCCGAGCCCCCGGCGCCGGTGCGAAGCGCGGCCTACCCGGGCGCGAAGAAGCTCGGTCGCGGCGTCGGCTACCGCTATCCCCACGACGACTCCGGCGCCGTCAACGATCAGCAGATGCTGCCCGACGCGGTCGTCTCCGAGCGCTTCTACAAGCCCAGCGACCGTGGCTTCGAGGCCGAGCTGGCGGAGCGGCTCGAGCGGCTGCGGGCGATCAGGGACAGGGGGACGGGGAACGGAGAACGGGATTAGGCGATTCACGGGGACGGGTCCCGCCCGCCCGGCGAACCGGGGGTCCCGGGCAGAGCGGCCAATATGCTGCTCCGGGGCATGGGAAGCCTGGACTCGTTCAACCCGGCGACCGGCGAGCTGATCGGCTCCGTCGAGACCGTCGAACCCGCGGAGGTCCAGTCGGTCGTCGACGACGTCGCCGTGGTCCAGCCGTTTTGGGGCGAGCTCTCGCTGAAGGACCGGGGGCGCTACCTGGCGCGCGCGGCCGAGCTGCTCGCAGCCGACGTCGCCGAGGTCGCCAAGCTGGTGAGCTCCGAGCAGGGCAAGCCGATCACCGAGGCCTACACGATGGAGGTCGTGCCGACGATCGATGCGCTGCGGTGGATCGCCGAGGAGGGCCCGTCGATCCTCGACGACCAGGCGATCAGGATGGGCCAGGGGCTCTTCCTCGGCAAGAAGGCGAAGTTCTCCTTCGAGCCGCTCGGCGTCGTCGCGGTGATCGCGCCCTGGAACTACCCCTGGTCGATCCCCTTCGGCGAGGTCGCGATCGCGCTCATGGCCGGCAACGGGGTCGCGCTGAAGCCGGCGAGCCTCACCCCGCTGCTGGGCGAGCGGATCCGGGAGGCGTTCGAGAAGGCGGGGCTTCCCGACGGCCTGATCCGGGTGCTCCACGGCGGCGGCGCGGTCGGGCAGGCGCTCTGCGAGTCGAGCGCCCGCAAGGTCTTCTTCACGGGCTCTGTCGGCGTCGGCTACACCGTCGGCAAGACCTGCGCCGGGCTGATGAAGGGCGCCGTGCTCGAGCTCGGCGGCAAGGACCCGGCGATCGTCTGCCCCGACGCCGAGCTTCCCAACGCGATCAGCGGCATCGTCTGGGGCGGATTCGCCAACGCCGGGCAGACGTGCTCGGGGATCGAGCGCGTCTACGTCGTCGCCGACGTCGCCGATCAGCTCATCGAGGGCGTCCGGCGGGAGGCGGAGAGGCTCGAGGTCGGCGATCCGCAGAGCTGGGACACGGAGGTCGGGCCGATGGTCTCCCAGGAGCAGTACGAGCTCGTCAACGAGCTCGTCGACGACGCGATCTCGAACGGGGCGCAGCGGCTCTGCGGGGGTCCCCGCGAGATCCCCGGCTCCAGCGGCTCCTACATCGCACCGACCGTGCTGGCCGGCGTCACCCACGAGATGCGGATCATGTGCGAGGAGATCTTCGGGCCGGTGCTGCCGATCGTCGTGGTCGCCAACGAGGAGGAGGCGATCGAGCTCGCCAACGACTCCGACTTCGGCCTCGGCGCCTCCGTTTGGACGAGGGACCGCCGCAAGGGCGAACGCATCGCCCGGCGGATCGAGTCGGGGATGGTCTGGATCAACGACCACTCATACACCCACGCCGCCGTCCAGTGTGCGTGGGGCGGGGTCAAGGACTCGGGCCTCGGCCGCTCCCACTCCAAGTTCGGCTTCTACGAGTGCGTCGAGGTCAAGAACGTGAGCTGGAACTCGGCCCGCAGCCGCGACTTCTGGTGGCCCCCCTACGACGCGACGCTCGGCGAGGCGATCCGCACCAGCGCCCACCTCCTCTATGGCGGGGACGGCTCGCGCGTGAAGGTCCTGCGGGAGGGCGGGGGTTCGCTGCTGAAGACGGGGGCGAGGACGCTGCGCAAGGGCCCTGAGGCCTGAGACGAGCTGCGATGGAAGGAGCCGGGCAGGCCGCCGCGGCGGGAGCGCGCCGCTCGCGGCGGACCGAGCAACGCGAGATCGCCCACCGGCGACGACGGGCGGGGGCCGTCCTGGCGGCGCTCGCGGGCCTCTCGCTGATCATCGGCGCGGTCGTCGGTGCCGGAGCGGGAGGCTCGGGCTCGGATGGGGACTCGAGCGGTGCCGCCGCGGCCGAGCCGCCGCCGGCCGAGCTGCCGCGCGGCGGGCTCGAGCTCCTTCCCGCCAATCGCCTCGTCGGCTACTACGGCGCCCCTCAGGACGAGGCACTCGGCGCCCTCGGCATCGGTTCTCCGGCCGAGGCCTCGGCCGAGCTCGCGCGCCAGGCCGCCGACTACGAGGGCGATCGGCCCGTGCTCCCCTTCCTCGAGCTGATCTCCACCGTCGCCAACGCGGACCCCGGAGAGGACGGGGCCTACCGCTTCCAGCAGCCCCGGTCGGTGATCGACGATTACCTCGAGCAGGCGCGGGCCGACCGCAGCCTGCTGGTCCTCGACATCCAGCCCGGGCAGGCCAGCTTCCCCGACGAGGTCGATCGCCTCGAGTCCTACCTGCGCGAGCCCGATGTCGGCCTGGCGCTCGATCCCGAGTGGCACGTCGCGCCCGGCGAGGTCCCCGGGCAGGTGATCGGCTCGGTCGACGCTCGCGTCGTCAACCAGACGGCGAAGCGCCTCTCGGAGATCGTCGAGCAGGAGAACCTGCCGCAGAAGCTCCTGATCATCCATCAGTTCACCGACGACATGATCATCAACAAGGAGCGGTTGCGCACCTATCCGGGCGTCGCGATGGTCCTCAACGTCGACGGCTTCGGCGACCCGCCGAACAAGATCTCGAAGTACGACGAGCTGCATGCGCCGAAGGGGAGCGGGCTCTTCTCGGGCTTCAAGCTCTTCTACGAGGAGGACCTCGACCTGCTCAGTCCGCGCGAGGTGATGAAGCTGAAGCCGGCTCCCGATCTCGTCGTCTACGAGTGAGGGAAGACCTGGAGTGGAGTGCAGGCCGCGAGCCGGTCGAAGCCGGCGTCGGCGTGGAGCAGCGGGATTCCGCGTCGGACGCATGGCGCCGCGATTAAGCAGTCGACGATTCCTCGAACCGTCTGTCCGGTCCGCCGGACCCTGCGGTGCAGGGACGCAGCGAGCAGGAAGTCCTGGGGCGAGCAAAGCTCGAGCGACGGAAAGGCGAGAAGCACATCCCGCACGCGCTTCACCTCTCGCTCCCTGGGCACGCCCGCGAGCACCTCGGCGAGGACGATTTCGCTGATCGCCAGGGGCGCGTCCTCCTCGATCAGGGACCGCAGCAGCAGATCGTGCTTCGAGCCCGTTGCCCGCAGCAGCTCGATCCAGACGCTGCTGTCAACCGAGATCACGGTCGCGCCGCAAGGCGGCAAGGTCCCCGGACCAGCCGATCTTCCCGAGCTCGAGTGCATCGAGACGGCGCCGGCGACTGACCATTTCGCGCAGGGCGCACTCCACGGTCGCGCGCTTCGTTTTCGTCCCGGCGGCCCTCATCGCCGCCCCGAGCAGTTCCTCGTCGATGACGATGTTCGTTCGCACGTGCACGAGGATACACACGATATCGCTACCGAATACACATCGATTGTGACGTTTGCCGCGTCGAAGGCGCAAGCTCAGAGCACGGTGAGCTGCAGCAGCGCGCCGATCGCCCCGCAGGCGCCGACCACGTAGAGCACGGTCAGCTTCGCCTGCCACCGGTACAGGGCCCCGAAGGCGCCGAGGGCCAGAAGCGCCGTGGGGACGTCGACGACGCCCGCCTCGAGGATCTCGATCGTGACCGCGCCGATCAGGCCGATCACGCCCGCCGCCACGCCGAGCAGGAACGGCCGGATTCGCGGGTTGTCGGCGACGGCGACGAGCTGGCGGTGGAAGAAGATCGGCAGGACGAACGCGGGGATGAAGATTCCCAGGGTCATCGCCAGCGCCCCGGCGAGCCCGCCGGCCAGGTAGCCGACGAAGGTGGAGAAGATGATCGCCGGAGCGGGGAGGGCGCCGGCGAGGGCGAGGCCGTCGAGGAACTGCCCGTCGGTGAGCCAGCCCCTGGCCTCGACGGCGCTCTGCTGCAGGAAGGGGATCACCGTGTAGGCGCCGCCGAAGGTCAGCAGCCCCGCCTTGAGGCCCTCGACGAAGATCTCGCCGATCAGGGAAACGGAGACTGCTCCGGCCAGGACCACGACGGCGGTGAGCGGGGCGATCGTGAAGGAGCGCAGCGCCGGCGACGGCCCGCCGCTCGAGCGCCAGAGCCAGTAGAGGAGGCCCGAGCCCAGAAGCACCGGCACGAAGCCGAGGCCCAGGAGGTAGGTGAGCAGGAGGCTGGCGACGGCGAGCACCGCCAGCGGGACGTCGTCGATGAACTTGCGGCTGAGGCGGACGATCGCCATCGCGACCAGCGCCCCGACCGCCGCCTTGAGCCCGTAGAAGATCTCCTCGAGGCGCTCGTCGAGGCCGGCCTCGACGTAGAGGGCCGAGAGGCCGAGCATCAGCAGAAAGCCGGGGAGCATGAAGCCGAGCCCGGCGAGGAAGCCGCCCATCTGCCCGCCGCGCAGGCGCCCGAAGTAGACGCAGAGCTCGTGCGCCTCGGGCCCCGGCAGCACCTGGAAGACGGCGAGCGTCTTCTTGAACGTCTCCTGGCTGACCCAGCCCTCCTCGTCGACGCACTCCTTCGAGATCATCGAGATCTGCGCCGCCGGCCCGCCCCAGGCGAGGAGGCCGAACTTGAGGAAGCGGACGAAGATGCCGGCGAGCGGGTCGTGGGCGCTCGGGCCCGGCTCGGGCACGGCGAGCGGCGTCTCGCCCTCGGAGGCGGCCTCCCTCACCGCGCCGCTCAATCCGATTCGCGCAGGACTGCGAGCGCCTGGCGCTCTCCCGAGAATGTCGGCTCGGGGAACTCGTCCAGAGGGAACCAGCGCCCCTCCTCGGACTCGTCGGATACCTCAAAGTCGCCGCCGACGATCCGACACAGGTAGGCGACGTCGAAGATCGCTATCGCCTCCTCCCCAAAGCCGTACCGCGAGGGGAAGATCCCGATCACGGACTCCGGCTCGATCAGGAGGCCGGTCTCCTCCCGCACCTCCCGCACAATCGCCTCGGGCCCGCCCTCACCCGCTTCGACGAACCCGCCTGGCATGTTCCACTCGCCCTTCTGCGGCTCTCCGGCGCGGCGCAGTGCGAGGTAGGAGCCGCCGCGATCGATCCACGCCTGCACGGTCGGCGTGGGGTTGCCGTAGTGGACGAAGCCGCAGCTCGGGCAGGTGGGCCGATCCGGATCGGGGCCCTGGGCGGCGCGCACCTCCAGCTCGGTGGCGCAGCGCGGGCAGTAGCGAAAGTGGCTCACGGCGCGAACCTATCGAGGGAGCGCCGCCGGATGCCGATAGGGCGAATAAGGTCCCCCGCGAGCAGCGATTCTGCTCACCCTCTGAATGAAGGAGTCCCCATGCTGATTGGCGGAATCATCGCCGTCTGCGTCGTCCTGCTCGTGCTCGCGTTCGTCGTCCCGCGCCTCTCCCAGGGCCCTCAGCGCGGGGTGGACAAGTCCCTCGGCGTCGGCCAGCGCGCCGGCGGCTCAGCGCCCGGCAAGCTCGGCGAGTGGCTGCAGAAGCCCTTCTCCAGCTCGCGCAAGGCGACGAACAAGAGCGCTTCGAAGGGCCGCGAGGGCCGCGGAAAGCTGCCCTTCTAGGACGAAAAGGCTAGGGGGCTGCGGAGGCCGGCAGCCGGAAATGGAGATGGTCGTCGTGGTGGTCGAGAGGGACGACGATCCCGCTCGGTCCCGTGAGGGGCAGATTCGGGCCGACGAAGACCTGCTCGGCGCCGGCGGCGACGAAGCCGTCGACGAGCTCCTGCGCGAGGTGGTCGTCGACCTGCTCGGATAGGCGCGCGGGCCACTCGCGGCCATCGAGCCGCGGGTAATAGACGTCGACGTCGAGGCCGTTCTGGTGGGAGGCGTGGCCGATCGATCCGAACTGCGGCCCGAAGTCGCCGCCGTGGGGCCGGCTCATGTCGCCGATCAGGATCCGCGACGCGTGCGGGTGATCGGCCGCATACGAGCGAACGACGCCGAGCGTGGTCCGAACCAGGTCGTCGGTTCCCCAGCGCCGCCACCAGCGGTTCGGCTTGTCCCGCTCGACCGGGTCCCAGCTCACCCAGGTCCGGCCCTCGCTCGGCAGCATCACCCCTCGCTCCAGCGAGCCCGAGTAGGTAAGGCCAACGGCGCGAGACTGGCGCCACTCGATCTCGTGCGGCCGCGGTCGGGCCAGGGGCTCGCGCGGGGCGGGCTCGGGCGTGGCGGGCGCCGGTCGAGGAGGCTCGAGGGTCACGACCGCCGCCGGGCGCGCGGCGGCGGCATGGGGAGCGGGCGTCGAGGTCGAGGAGCCGAGGCTGGGAGCGAGGGCGAGGGCGAGGGCGATCAGCCCCGCCGCAACGATTGCGATGGCGGACCGGGACGGGGCGAGGCGGAGCGGTCGCATCTTCATCCATACGTGGATTCGCCTCTCCGCGGTCCCCGTCGCGGTCCCGAGCCCCGGCTCGCGAGCACCCCGCTAGCGTCCGCGCCGTGACCGAAGAGGACACCGCGCGCGGCGCGCCCACCGCGGCCGAAGGCATCGGCCCCGCCGTGATCGCTGAGGATCTCTCGCTCGCCTACGGGGATCGGTGGGTCCTGCGCGACCTCGCGCTCGCGCTTCCCGCCGGCAGGACGCTGGCGGTGATCGGCCCCAACGGCGCGGGCAAGTCGACGCTTCTGCGGATCCTCGCGACCCTGCTCCGCCCCACCGCGGGAAGGGTCTCCGTCCTCGGCTCCTCGCTTCCCCGCCAGGCCTGGAGGCTGCGTGGCCGGATCGGCTACGTCGGCCACTCGGCGCTCCTCTACCGCGACCTCGAGGCCGCGGAGAACCTGCGCTTCCACGCCCGCCTCTTCGGGCTGCCCGACGGGGGCGCGGAGCGGATCGCCGAGTTGCTCGAGCGCGTCGGGCTCGCCCACCGGGCCGGGACCCGGGTGGGAGAGATGTCGGCCGGGATGGTGCAGCGGCTCGCCGTCTGCCGCGCGATCCTCCACGAGCCGGACCTGCTCGTCCTCGACGAGCCGCTCGCCAACCTCGACCCCGCGGCCGCCGAGATGCTCACGCCGCTGATCGGGCCGGCCCCGGGCCGGACGCGCATCCTCGTCACCCACGACGTGGATGCCGCGCTCGCGGGAGCGGATCGGGTGCTCGCCCTGGCGCGCGACGGCAGCGTCGCATTCGAGGCCGACGCCGCCGCGGTCGATCCGGAGAGGGCGCGATCGATCTACGCGGATGCGCCCCGGGTGGGGGCATGAAGTCCACCCCTCCGTCCACCCGCTCGACGATCGGAGCGATCCTCGCCAAGGACCTGCGGGTCGAGTTGCGGACGCTCCAGTCGGTGCCGGCGATGGTCCTCTTCTCGACGACGATCTATCTGATCTTCCGCTTCGGCCTCGACCGCACCCGGCTGGAGGGGAGCCTCGCGGCCGGGGTCCTGCTCGTCACGATTCTGTTCGCCGCGCTCCTGGCGATCAACCGGCTCTTCGTCGCCGAGCGCGAGCAGGGCGGCTTCGAGGCGATCCGCCTCGCCCCGGTCGACGCCACCGCGCTCTTCTTCGCCAAGGCGGCCGCGCTCGTCGTCTACCTGCTCGCCCTCGAGCTCGTTGCGCTGCCGGTCTTCTGGCTCTTCTTCCTGGCCGACGGCTCCGGACTACTGCCGTTGCTCCCGGTTCTTGTGCTCCTTGATGTGGCGCTCGCGGTCACCGGCGCCCTGATCTCGCCGATGGCGACGAACTCGCGCGCTCGCGACCTGATCGGCCCCCTGATCCTGCTGCCGCTGTTGGTCCCGCCGATGATCGCGGCGAGCGCGGCGGGCGAGCGCCTGCTGGCCGCAGGAGAGCCTTCCTACGACCGCTACGGAACCTGGCTGGGGACGCTCGGCTTGTACGATTTGATCTTCCTGCTGATCGGTTGGGCCGTGTTCGACTTCCTTCTCGAGGACTGATCCGCGGGCCTCTCATCTCCCGCATGGGAACCGGATGAAGACACCAAGCCTCAGGACACTCGCAATCGTCTGTGCCGCGCTGATCGGCGCCGGCTTCGCGCTCGTCTTCTTCTACGCCCCCAACGAGGCCGACCAGGGCTTCATCCAGAAGATCTTCTACCTGCACGTGCCCCTCGCGATCGTCGCGCTCGTCGGGTTCGTCGTCGCCGCGATCCACGCGATTCGCCACCTGCGCTCCGGCGATCCCGTCCACGATGCGCGCGCCTACGTCTCGATCCACACCTCGGTCATCTTCGGCGTCGCGGTCCTGATCACCGGCGCGATCTGGGCGAAGGCGTCGTGGGGCCGCTGGTGGGTCTGGGACGAGCCGACGTTGGTCTCCTTCCTGATCGTCTTCCTGCTCTATTCGACCTACTACCCGCTGCGCTACGCGATCCCCGACCGCGAGCGGCAGGCGCGCTACGCCTCCGTGTTCGCGATCACCGCCGGAGCCTTCGTTCCGCTCAACTTCATGGCCGTGCGAGCGGCTCAGTCGCTCGTCCATCCCCGCACCTTCGCGACCGCCGAGGGGGGACTGCCGCCGACGATGTGGCTCACGTTCGGCATCTGCTTCGCCGGGATCGCGGCGCTCTGGATCGTGCTCGTCCGCTTCGAGCTGACCGCGAAGCGGACCTCGGCCCAGATCTCGCGCCTGCGGCGGGCGATCGACGGATCGCCTTCTCCGGGCGGCGTCGGCGCCCGGATCGCGCCCGGCGCGGCGGGAACCCCGGGCTGATGCCCGCCCTGCCCCTCGAGGAGGCCGGAAAGTACGTCGCCGGGGCCTATGTCGTCTTCGTCCTGCTGCTCGTGGTCTACCTCGGGATCATGGCGGCGAAGCTCGCGCGCATCTCGCGGGAGCTGGAGGAGCTCGCCGAGGTCGCGGAGCGTCAAGGCCAAGCACGCGAGGAAGCAAGCAGCAAGCAGGAAGCAGCTGAGCCCGCGGGCGTGGAGGAGGCTCGAGCGTGAGCGACCTCTTCGCGCTTGGGATCTCCCACAAGACCGCGCCGCTCGAGCTGCGCGAGCGGCTCGCCCTGACCGAGGGCCGCGCCGCCGGGGTCCTCAGCGACCTGCGCTCCTCCGATCAGGTCAGCGAGGCAGCGGCGATCTCGACCTGCAACCGGACCGAGCTCTACCTCGTCGTCTCCGATCCCGTCGAGGCCGAGACCGTTGCGCTCGGCGCGCTCTCCCGCCAGGCGGGAATCCGCCCGACCGAGCTGGTCGAGAGCCTCTACTCCCACCGTGGGATCGAAGCCGCGCGCCATCTCTTCCGCGTCGCCGCCGGGCTGGATTCGATGATCCTCGGCGAGGCAGAGATCCAGGGCCAGGTCAAGCGAGCCTACGAGCTCGCCCTGGTCGAGGGCGCGACCGGCGCGATCCTCAACCGCCTCTTCCGCGGCGCGCTCGCCGCCGGCAAGCGCGTCCGCTCCGAAACCCGCATCGGAGCGGGCGGGATCAGCGTCTCCTCCGCGGCCGTCGAGCTCGCCACCAGGACGCTCGGTGAGCTCAGGGATCGTCGGGTGCTCCTGATCGGCGCCGGCGAGACCGCCGAGCTGACGGCGCGCGCTCTCGCCGCCCGCGGGGTCGAGGCCGTCTTCGTCGCCAACCGCCGCTACGACCGCGCGATCGGGCTCGCCGAGCGCTTCGGCGGCAGCGCGGTGCGCTTCGACGACCTGCCGGCGCAGCTCGAGCGCGCCGACATCGTGGTCTCCTCGACGAACTCCCCCCATCACATCGTCGAGCGCGAGGAGCTGGAGCTGGTCGCGACGGCCCGGGAGCACCGCCCGCTGCTGCTGATCGACCTGGCCGTCCCGCGCGACATCGATCCCTCCTGCCGCGACGTGACCGGCGTCGTCGTCCGCGACGTCGACGACGTGCAGACGATCGCCGACCGCAACCTCGGTGGCCGCGAGGTCGAGTCGCGCCGCGCCGAGGTCCTCGTCGCCGCCGAGCTGGCCCGGTTCGAGAGCTGGCTCGGCTCCCTCGAAGTGCTGCCGACCGTCTCCTCCCTGCGCGGCCGCGCCGACGAGATCGTCCGCCGGGTCCTGACCGAGAACGAGGGCCGGTTCTCGGAGCTGAGCCCCGAGGATCGGACCAGGGTGGAAGCGATGGCGCGAGCGGTCGCCAGCCGGATCCTGCACGAGCCGACGCTGCGGTTGAAGCGCGCCGCCGAGGAGGCCGACGCCTACCAGCAGGTGGCCGCGCTGCGCGATCTCTTCGGCCTCGACTCCTCGACGGAGCCTGAGGGGACGGGCGCCGACATCCGGCCGCTGCGCCGCCGCGAAGGACACGCGGACTGAGGTGCTTCGGATCGGCACCCGCGGCAGCGCTCTGGCGCTGACGCAGGCCCGCGGCGTGGCGGAGGCGATCGGGGGCGCCGAGCTCGTCCCGATCAAGACCTCCGGCGACGAGGGCGGCGCGGCCGCGGCGCTCGTCGGGGACAAGTCCCGCTTCGTGCGCGAGATCGAGCGGGCGCTGCTCGCGGGAGAGGTCGAGCTCGCCGTGCACAGCGCCAAGGACCTGCCGGGCGAGCTGCCGGAAGGGCTCGAGCTCGTCGGGGTCCCGGCGCGGGAGGATCCCGCCGACGCCTGGGTGGGCGCCGCCGCGTCCCTCGAGGAGGTTCCGCCCGGGGCCCGGATCGGGACCTCGAGCCTGCGCCGCCGCTCCGAGCTCCTCGCCCTGCGCCCCGACCTGGAGATCGTCCCGCTGCGCGGCAACGTCGACACCCGCCTGCGCTTGCTGGTCGAGCGGGAGCTCGACGGCATCGTCCTCGCCGCCGCCGGCCTGCGCCGCCTGGGGCGCGAGGGGGAGATCGCGTTCACGCTCGGGATCGAGGAGATGACCCCGGCCCCGGGCCAGGGCTCGCTCGCGCTCGAGGCACGGGGCGGCGACCCCGGGGCGGCGGAGGCCGCCGCGGCGCTCACCGACCGCGAGGCGCTGATCGAGCTGATCGCCGAGCGCGCCGCGGTGAGCGGGCTCGACGCGAGCTGCGAGACGCCGGTCGGGGTCTGCGCCCGCCACCGCGACGGCCAGCTGGTCTTGCATGGGTTCGCCGGTATGCCGGACGGCTCCGAGCACATCCGCGAGCGCGTCGAGGGCGATCCGGCTCAGCCGGTCGCGCTCGGCGAGGCGCTGGTCGAGCGGATGGTTGGGGCCGGCGCGCAGGAGCTGCTCGCCCGCGCCGCGGAGGTCTCCTCGTGAGTCGTGGCAGCACCGGGTCGACGCGCCCTGGCGCCCGTGCCGGCGTCGTCTACCTGGTCGGCGCCGGACCTGGGGATCCGGGGTTGATGACGGCCCGGGCCCTCGAGCTGATCGCCACCGCCGACGCGATCTTCCACGACCGCCTGATCCCCGAGGGCGCCCTCGACGGCGCTCGGCCCGACGCCGAGCTGATCTACGTCGGCAAGGCCCCCGGCGCGGTTGCGATGGAGCAGGCCGAGACCGAGCGCCGGATGGCGGAGATCGCGCTCGCGGGCCGCTCGGTCGTCCGACTCAAGGGTGGCGATCCGTTCGTCTTCGGCCGCGGAGGCGAGGAGGCGGAGACCCTTCTCGACGCGGGGGTCCCCTTCGAGGTCGTCCCCGGGGTGACGGCGGGGATCGCCGCCCCCGCCTACGCGGGAATTCCCGTCACCCACCGCGACGACGCCTCGGCCGTCGCCTTCGTCACCGGCCACGAGGACCCCGGCAAGGACGCCTCGGCGATCGACTGGCCGGCGCTTGCCGCCTTCCCGGGAACGCTCTGCCTCTACATGGGCGTCAGGAACCTGCCGCGGATCTCGGAAGAGCTGATCGCGGCGGGGCGAAGCGGCGATCAGCCGGCGGCGGCGATCGAGCGCGGCACCCAGGCCGGCCAGCGCACCGTGCTCGCGACGACCGCGACGCTTCCGGCCGCGGTGGCCGAGGCGGAGCTGAGGGCCCCGGCGATGCTCGTCTTCGGTGAGGTCGCCGCTCGCCGCGAGCGGCTCGCCTGGCTCGAGCGCCGGCCCCTGCACGGCAGGCGAGTCGTCGTCACACGCGCGCGCGCGCAGGCGAGCGAGCTGGCCGCGACGCTGCGCGGACTCGGTGCCGAGGTGATCGAGCTGCCCGCGATCCGGATCGAGCCACGCCTCGAGACCCCCGAGGTCGAGGCGATGATCGAGGGGCTCCACACCTATGCGCTCGTCTGCATGACGAGCCCCAACGGCGCTGAGCTTCTCTTCCGTGCGATGGCCGACCGGGGCCTCGACGCCCGGGCGCTTGCCAGCGCGACCGTTGCGGCAATCGGGCCTGGCACCGCCCGCAGGCTCCGCGAGCTCGGGGTGATCGCCGACATCGTCTCGCCCCGCTCGATCGCCGAGTCGCTCGTCGAGGCGCTGCGCGAGGTCGAGGTGCACGAGCGGCCCGTGCTGGTTGCGCGCGCCGTCGAGGCGCGCGACGTCCTGCCGGATGCGCTGCGCGAGCGCGGTGCCCGCGTGGACGTAGTGCCGCTGTACGAGACGCTGCGCGGAGGGGCCCCGCCTGAGGCGATCGCGCGGGCGCGGGACGCCGACTACCTCACGTTCACGTCCTCCTCGACGGTGCGCTACTTCGCCGAGGCCGTCGGTGAGAGCTTCCCCGCGCGTGCCCGGATCGTCTCGATCGGGCCCGTGACGAGCGAGACGGTCCGCGAGCTCGGCCACGCGGTCGACGTCGAGGCCGAGCGGCACGATCCCGAGGGGCTCGTGGACGCGCTGATGCGCGACGCGAGCGGCGAGCGCGGATAGGCTGCCCGCGGCCATGGGCCTGCCGATCACGTTCCTCTCCGACTACGGCGTCGCCGACGACTTCGCCGGGATCTGCCGGGCGCTGATCGTGCGGATTGCCCCCGGCACCCAGGTGATCGACATCACCCACGGAATTGGGCGCCATGACGTCCGCGAGGGAGCGTCGGTGCTGGCCGGAGCCGTCGCCTATGCACCCGTGGGGGTCCACCTCGCCGTCGTCGATCCGGGGGTCGGCGGGCCGCGCCGGGCGGTTGCGGTGCGCACGGCCGGCGAGGGGCACCTGCTCGTCGGCCCCGACAACGGCCTGCTGCCGCCCGCGATCGACTGCCTCGGCGGCGCCGCGGAGGCGGTCGACATCAGCGACTCTCCCTTTCGCCTCGAGGATGCCTCGCCGACGTTCCACGGGCGGGATCTGTTCGCTCCCGTCGCCGCGCATCTCGCCTCCGGCGCCGAGCTGGTCGAGGCGGGTGAGCCGATGGACCCGGCGCTGCTCGAGCGCCAGCCGGTCTCCCGCCCGCGGCTCGAGCAGCTGCGCGCCTTCGCCCACGCCGACCGGATCGACGGCTTCGGCAACATCTCGCTCGACCTCGAGCCCACGGACCTCGCCGGCCACCCCCTCGCCGGCTCGGGGCGCGTGTCGGTGGGGTCGCGCTCGCGCCGGCGCACGGCCGTCCGCGCGGTCGCCTTCGACGACGTCGCCGAGGGCGCCTTCCTCTTCTACGAGGATTCCGCCGGGAAGATGGCGGTCGCCGTCAACCGCGGCGACGCGAGCGAGGTCCTCGGCGTCCGCCCCGGCGACGTGATCGAGCTGGAGCCTGCGCCTTGACCCGAGCGGGGACGTCCTTTGGGGCCCCCCACCACCATCTGCAGAGGACCGACTCCACCAACCTCCGGGCCCGCGAGCTCGCCGAGGGGGAAGCGCCCTCGGGGACCGTCGTGACGGCCGACGAGCAGTCGGCCGGACGCGGCCGGGGCGGGCGGGTTTGGTCCGCGCCGGCCGGAGCGGCGCTCCTCTACTCGGCGATCCTCCGCCCGCTCGATCTCTCGGACCTGTTGCTGCCGCTCGCCGTTCCCCTCGCGGTCTGCGCGGCGTGCGAGGAGCTGGCCCCGGTGCGCTGCGAGGTCAAGTGGCCCAACGACGTCTGGCTCGAGGGGCGCAAGCTCGCCGGCGTGCTGATCGAGGCGCGGCCGCCCGAGTGGGCGGTGATCGGCATCGGCGTCAACCTCTCGATCGCCGAGGACGAGTTTCCGGACGACCTGCGCTGGCCGGCGATCTCGCTCGGCCACGGGGTGGAGCCGGAGGAGCTGCGGCCGCCGCTCGACCGCTCCCTCGGCGAGTGGGTGACGGCCGACGCCGACCGCGTGCGGAGCGAGTTCAACGCTCGCGACGCGCTGCGTGGTCGCGCGATCTCCTGGGAGGGTGGGCCGCAGGAGGGGTCGAGCGCGGGGGTCGCCGAGGGCGTCGACGAGCGTGGCAATCTGCTCGTCCGCGGGGATGACGGCGAGCTCGTCGCGCTGGGCTCGGGCGAGGTCAGCCTGAAGCTCGACTGAGCCCGGCGGCGGCCACCGACCACGCGCCCCCGAGGTGGCAGAGAAATTGCCCGCTATACGGGCCAGATGTCTGCCACCTCGCGCTGCGGCACCCTGAACCCGAAGAAAAGCGGCTTGGGAGCTCGTGCGACAGGGCTCGGCACGCTCGGGAAGGGCCGACGCGGCCCGGAGACGGGGTCGCTAAGCCGCGCGACCGGCCGGCCGGTCGTCGTCCTCGGCCAGCTCGTGCTCGCTGCCGGGAGCGGGCGCCGCCTCGAGCTCGTCGAGGTCGATCGTGGCACCTTCCGCCTCGTCCCCGGCCTCATCGAGGTCGGCGTCGACGTCCTCGTCGTCGAGCGCGTCATCTGGGAGGAGCTCCGCCTCGGACTCCGCCTCGCCGCCGGGGCGCTGGGCCTCGCCGCCATCGCGCGAGCGCTTCGAGCGCCGCTTTCGCTTCTTGCCGCCCTTCGGCAGGTTGCGCAGGAGCTCGCGGGCGACCGCCGAGGGCTTGCGCGCCATCCGCATGCGGGCTCCGCGCAGGACCTCCTCGGCCTCGGGCGTGTGGGCGACGGCGGCGGCGAGCAGCGCGACGGCGAGCCGCCGGTCCTGCCCGCGAGCGGCCTGCACGAGGCGCCTCGCGTTCTTGCCGTGCGCCCGTCCCGATGAGTTGACGAAGAGGCCGAGCAGCCGCTTCGTCTCCGGCCAGCGCGCGACCGCGTACTCCTCGTGGGAATCGCGGGTGAACTCGGCCAGCCTCCAGACCCAGGCCTGGGCCTGGTCGCGGCGACCGATCCGGTTCTCGGCGAGCGCCTGCAGCAGCGCCCGGACCCCGGCCCGGCGCTGGTCGCGCTGCCAGGTGCCGACCATGTCGATCGCCTCGTCGAAGGCGTCGGCGTCACGGGTCAGCGCCAGCTCACCGAGCGCCTTCAGCTTGAGCTGGGTGTTCCGGTTGCGCTGGATGCACGTCAGAAGGAAGCGGCGCCGCAGCTCCTTGGCCTGGTCGTGCTGGAGCATCGCCTTCGCCTTCCGCCAGGAGTTGGCCTGCACGCGGGCCCCGGCGAGCGCCGCCCAGACGTGCTGCTCGGAGTAGTCGAGCCGCTCGACCGCCGTCCGCCACATCTCCCGCTCGAGGACCTGCATGCGCCGCTCCGGATCGGCGGAGACGGGAATCACGCGCTTTTCGACCCGCACCCGCCGCCCGCGCCCGCGCCGCACCGGCCCGACGACGATCGCGCCGCCCCGGTAGACGTCGCGATCGAGCAGGCTGTGGAGGGTGACGATCGTCTCGTCGTGGCGGGTGGCGGGGTGGACCAGATCGATCACCAGGCCCGCCTCCTTGCCGGGGTTGCGGCGGGTCACGCGGCCCACCCTCTGCTGGTAGATCCGTCGCGAGGCGGTCGGCGCGAGGTGCATGCAGATCGTTGCGCGGGGGGAGTTCCAGCCCTCGGCCAACAGCATCGCGTTGCAGAGGACGTCGACGTCACCGCGCTCGAAGCCGGCGAGGATCTCGGCGAGCTCGCGCTTCGGCGTCTCGCCGGAGACCGCGCGGGCGTTGATCTCGAACTCGCGCATCGCCGCCGCGACGTTGTTGGCGTGCTTGACCCCGGCGGTGTAGATCACTCCCGGCACCCGTTTGAAGCGGGAGTGGTAGAGGTCGGCGATCGCGACGTTGAAGGGCCCCTGATCGAGCAGCTCGGCGAGCTGCTCCTGGTCGAAGTCCTGATCGACCTCGCCGCGGCGGAGCGGCACGTTCGCGAGCGTCCGCACGCCCGGCCCCGGCGGGATCCGGATGCAGCGCAGCGGCGCGATCACCCCGCGGCGGGCGGCTTGGGCGAGGTCGAAGCGGGAGGTCTGGGTCGGGAAGAGGTCGGCGACGTGGCGGGCGATCAGGGCGCCGGTCGCGGTCATCCCGATGAACACGGGCCCCTGCCAGCGGCGGATGCAGGCGCTCGTCTTCTCGCCGAGCGCGGTGTGGGCCTCGTCGCAGATCACGATCGAGTAGGCGTTGGAGATCGAGCCCGCATTGCGGACGAACCACTGATACGTCTCGACCGTGACCGGGCCGTAGGCGTTGTCCTTGCCCTTGAGCAGGGGAGGCGAGAGGCGGTCGCCGTAGCCCCGGTCGGAGATCTCGCCGATGAACTGGTCGACGAGGTTGCGCCGGTGGGTGAGGATCAGGATGCCGCCGGTCCGGGAGGCCTCGACGAAGCCGACCGCGGCGACCGTCTTGCCGGCGCCGGTCGCGTGCTCGAACCAGAAGCGGCGAGATGCGCCCGGGTCATCGGGCGCCTCGGCGACGACCTCCTCCTCCTCCTCAGCCTCGTCGACGGGCTCGTCCCAGTCCTGCGGCTCCTCGTCCTCGCCGAGGGCGTCCTCGTCCTCGGCGGCGCCGTTGACGCCGGCGCCGTTGGCGTTGCCGTTCGTGCCGGAGGCGTTCGAGCCGGGCCTCTCGATCTCGGAGATGATCGCCGCGAGCGTGCCCGAGAGCGCATCGACCTGGTGCTCGGAGAGCTCGGCGCCATCGCGGAGCAGCGGGACGTCCTCGGCGAGGACGCGCTCGAGGCCCAGGAGCAACGAGAAGTTGCCGCGCCAGTCCGGTGATGGCTCCTCGAGCCCGGCCTCAATCTCCCCCAGCGCGGCCTCGAGCGCGAGGCGGCGCGCGGTGCCGGGCGCGAGGTCGGCGAGCTTTTCGCCCTCGAGCAGCAGGGGCTCGCGCGTGAACGCCTGAACGCGCTCGAGATCGGCGCCGCTTGGCGCGTCGGCCGCTGTCGCGGCGGGTGCGGTGGTTTCTGCCATGAGAAGGCTGGGGCTACGCAACTGATCCAGGAACGGATGGGCGTGCGCAGTACTCTCGTGAGGCGAGGCGGTCCGGCTGTATTTCCCTCCGGCCGCGGCCCCGGCGGCCCAAAGTCCCCTCGGACCGCATGACCATTAAAGCAGGGGCGCAAACGTAATGGAGAACCACGAGAGCCACGCCGCAAGGCGCGTCGCAACCGCGGCGGCCATTCTCGCGACGCTGATCCTTGGGGCGTGCGGCTCCGAGGACTCGGCGGGCGTCGATCCGGGAAGCGCCGCCGAAGCGCCGAGCTTCGACCAGGCGCTGGCCAGCGCGCCGCCGAAGCTCGACGCGCTCTACGCCGACGGGGGCCAGGTCCTCCCGGGGGGCACCGATGCGTTCGACGCCAGGCTCGCCGAGCTCCGGGGCTATCCGGTCGTCGTCAACGTCTGGGCCTCGTGGTGTGGACCGTGCCGCGCCGAGCTGCCCTACCTGCAGAGCCAGGCTGCCCAGCACCTGGACGAGATCGCGTTCGTGGGCGTCAACAGCAACGACAGCGACGAGGCCGCCGCGACCTTCCTGAGCGACCACCCGATGCCCTATCCGAGCTTCTCCGATCCCGACTACGACGTCGCCGGCTCGATCGACCCGCGGGTGATCGCCCAGCCGGACACGATCTTCCTCGACCGCGATGGAAAGGTCGTGCACGTGCAGACGGGCGGCTATTCGTCCGAGGATGAGCTCGCCGCCGACATCGAGCAGTACGCGCTGAGCTCCTAGCGTCGTGGCCACCGAGGGTGGAGGTTCGAGCGTGGACCGTCCTGGAGGTTGGCCACGTGGGCGCTTGCTCTTGGCGTGGCTCCTGCTGATCGGCGGCGCGGTGTTCCTGGGGAGCTTTCTGGCGGCGCTGTTCCTGGGGCTCCTACTCGATTTCCGGTTCGGTCTGCGGACGGGCGGACTCGTCTCGCCGCCGGGTCGGGCCAAGCTCATAGTCGACCTCGATGATCCCGAGCGTGCCGTCATCTACGCCTACACCTAAGCCGCGGGGGACTGTCCCCTTCGCAGGCGCGGATAATCGATCCATGACCCGGCGCCCCTTCAGCGCTCTGCTCGTCGTCGTCGTCCTGTGCGGCCTGGCGATCGTCCCGCTCGCCGCGGCCCAGACCGACGACGACCGCATCGTGCCGTCGATCGAGCTCAGCGGGGAGATCTCGCCGGCCACCGCGGCGTGGAGCGCCCACGCGCTCGATGAGGCGGCGGACGAGGGGGCGCCGCTCGCCGTGATCCGGCTCGACACCCCGGGCGGCCTCGATTCCTCGCTGCGGGAGATCGTCAAGGACATCATCGCCGCACCGATGCCGGTCGTCGTCTACGTCTCCCCGAGCGGCGCGCGCGCCGCCTCGGCCGGCGTCTTCATCACCGAGGCGGCCGACGTCGCGGCGATGGCTCCCGAGACAAACATCGGCTCGGCCTCGCCGATCTTGGCCACCGGCGAGGATCTGGAGGAGACGCTCGGCCGCAAGATCACCAACGATGCGGCCGCCTTCGTCCGGGCCCTGGCGACGAGCCATGGCCGCAACCCCGACCTCGCCGAGCAGATGGTGCGCGAGGCGACCAACGTCACCGCTGAGGAGGCGCTCGAGGCGGAGCTGATCGACCTCGTGGCGACGGACGAGGAAGATCTGCTCGCCCAGGTCGACGGCTTCGAGGTGCAGGGCAACAAGGCCGGGACGATCGACGCCGAGGGGCTCCAGCTCGACGAGCGCGACCTGCCGGTCCAGTACGACGTGCTGCAGTTCCTCGTCAACCCGAACATCGCCTTCCTGCTGTTGCTGGTCGGCATGGTCGGGATCGCCCTCGAGATCTTCTCGCCCGGCGCGATCGTGCCCGGCGCGATCGGCGCGCTCTCGCTGCTCCTTGGATTGGTAGGGGCGATCCAGCTCCCGATCGAGGCGATCGGCGTGGTCCTGCTCGTCGCCGGCTTCGCCCTGATCATCGCCGAGGCACACCTGCCCACCGGCGGGCTGCTCGGGGTTGCGGGAATCGCCGCCCTGATCGGGGGCGGCCTGCTGCTCTTCGACGCCGACGAGGGGACCTCGATCAGCCCGGTCGTGGTCGTGGTCGTGGCGGTGGTGCTCGGCGGGGCCGCGGTCGCGGTCGGTCAGCGCGCGCTCGCCGCGCGCCGACGTCCCGTCGCCACCGGGGAGGAGGACCTGATCGGTTCGACCGGCGAGGTCCGCAGCGCGCTCGATCCGATCGGGCAGGTCTTCGTCGCCGGCGCGCTCTGGCGCGCTCGCTCGAGCGCCGAGGGCACGATCGAAGTCGGGTATAGAGTCAGGGTCGAGGCGATCGACGGGTTGACGCTGTGGGTTTCGCCTCTCGAGGACGGAGCCGGCGTGGCCCGCTCCGTCGCAAGCCAACCGGAAGGAAGCTGATCGATGGGCGTCGGACTCGCAATCGTCGGGGCACTCGTCATCCTCGCCCTGCTGATCGCCTCCTCCGCGGTCCGGATCCTGCGCGAGTACGAGCGCGGCGTGCTCTTCCGGCTGGGACGGTTGATCGCGCTGAAGGGTCCCGGGCTGCGCTTCCTGATCCCGGTGATCGACCAGATGGTGCGGGTCGACCTGCGGACGGTGACGCTCAACATCCCCCCACAGGAGGTGATTACGAAGGACAACGTGACCGCCCGGGTGAACGCGGTCGCCTACTTCCGGGTCGTCGACCCCGACAAGGCGATCACCGAGGTCGAGAACTTCCTCGTCGCCACCTCCCAGATCGCCCAGACCACGCTGCGCTCGGTGCTCGGCAAGGCCGAGCTTGACGCGCTGCTGGCCGAGCGCGAGCGGCTCAACCAGGACCTCCAGACGATCATCGACGAGCAGACCGAGCCCTGGGGGATCAAGGTCTCCACGGTCGAGGTCAAGGACGTCGAGCTGCCGGCCGAGATGCAGCGCGCGATCGCTCGCCAGGCCGAGGCCGAGCGCGAGCGGCGCGCGAAGATCATCGCTGCCGAGGGCGAGTTCCAGGCCGCGCAGAAGCTCGCCGACGCGGCCGAGATCATCAGCCAGAATCCGGCGACGCTTCAGCTCCGCTACCTGCAGACGCTGCTCGAGATGGGCGTCAACCAGAACACGACGATCGTCTTCCCGCTGCCGATCGAGCTGATGAACGCGTTCACGAAGCTGACCTCGGGCGGAGATGACGCGGAGCGGCCCAAGCCGGTCGTCCCGCCGCCGCCTCCGGGACCTTCGACCGGCGGCCCGACGGTCTGAGCCCGCGAGCGCGATGAGCGCTCCCGAGCTGAGAATCGACCAGCTCACGGGTCTGCGCACCCTGCTGGCGCCGGGCCGGGCCGAGCGTCCCGACGCCTTCGTGGCGCAGGCGCCGGAGCCGAGCCGCGGAGCCCGGGAGAGCTGCCCGTTCTGCGAGGGGCGGGAGAAGCGGACGCCGCCGGAGGTCTGGGCCGATCGCCCCGGGGGCGGCCCGCCCGACTCGCCAGGGTGGAGGCAGCGCTCGGTGCCGAACCTCTATCCCGCCCTCGAGGATCCCGCTGGGGGCCCCGGAGGCTCCGCCCCCGTCGGAGCGCGCGAGTCGGGACTCAGCTCGGCCGCCGATCCGCTGCGGACGTCGTCGCGAACGAGCGAGCCCGACCTCTTCAGAGCGGCGCCCGCGCGCGGGGCCCACGAGGTGATCGTCAGCTCCCCGCGGCACGCGACCTCCCTGGCCGAGCTCGACCCCGGCGAGCTCGCGGGGGTGCTGGCGGCGTGGCGGGCTCGCATCGCCGCGCACGCGGGGGAGGCCTCGCTCGTCCACACGATCGTCAACGAGGGCCCCGGCGCTGGCGCCTCCCTCGAGCACAGCCACGCCCAGCTCTACGCGCTTCCCTTCGTGCCCGCCGAGGTCGCCCGCGAGCGCGAGCGTTTCACGGCCTACCACGAGCGCACGATGGGCAGCCACCTGCTCGAGGACGTGATGGTCGAGGAGGTGCGCCGCCGCGAGCGGCTCGTCGCCATCGACGCCGAGGCGGCGCTCTTCTGCCCCTGGGCCTCGCGCTCGCCGTTCGAGCTGCGCCTCGTCCCCCGCAGCCCCGAGGCGCGCTTCGAGGGCGGCGAGGGCGGCGCGGCGCTCCTGCACAGGGGGCTGCGCGCGCTCGTCGAGCTCTTCGGCGATGCGGTCCAGCTCAACCTCTGGGTGCGCACCGCCCCCCGCGGGAGCGAGGAGTTCCACTGGCACATCGACCTCGTGCCGCGGCTCGCGGTCAAGGCCGGGTTCGAGCTCGGCACCGGGGTCGATATCAACGTCTACCCGCCGGAGCGGGCCGCGGCCGACCTGCGCGGGGTTCTCGCGGCTCCCGAGGGCGGCTGATCGCCGCCGATGACTCTCCGGTCGCCCGACGGTCAGAGGCGGAGAGGGCCTAAACCAACCGAGGGGAGAACCCATGAGAAAGCTGATCGTGTCCGAGTTCGTGTCGCTGGACGGAGTTGCGGAGGCCCCGGGGGGCGAGGCGGGCCATCCCCACTCCGGCTGGGTTTTCGACTTCATGGGCCCTGAGCAGGAGCAGTTCAAGCTCGCCGAGACCCTCGAGTCCGAGGCGCTGCTCCTCGGTCGGGTGACCTACGAGGGCTTCGCCGCCGCTTGGCCGGAGCGCGGCGGCGAGTTCGCGGACAAGATGAACGCGATGCCGAAGCACGTGGCATCGACGACCCTGACGAAGCTCGAATGGAGCAACTCCACGCTGATCGAAGGGGAAGTCCCCGAGGGCGTCGCGGAGCTCAAGCAGGGGGAGGGCGGCCCGATCCTCGCCGCCGGCAGCATGACCCTCGTCCACGCGCTGATGGAGCACGATCTGGTCGACGAGTTTCGGCTGATGATCTTCCCGGTCGTGCTGGGGAGCGGGAAGCGGCTCTTCCCGGAGACCCCCGAGAAGACCGTGTTGACGCTCGCGGCGACCCGGGCGTTCGACTCCGGCGTGGTGATCCAGACCTACGCGCGCGCGACCTGAGCGGCGCGCCCGTCGATCGAATGGGCCGCGGCCGATCTGCGCGAGCTGCTCCCCGAGTAGCCTCGGGGCCCGATGAGCCCGCCCCTCGCCCGCCCGTTTCCCCGCTTCATCTCCGACTCCGCCCAGGACTCCCGCCCCTATGGGCGCTGGGAGGAGCGGCTGCGCGAGTCGTTCGCGCGCGCCTGCGAGCCGTTCGCCGGGGACGCGGGCACCTCGCTCGACCCCGAGAGCGTCCGCTTCTTCCCCGAGCGGACCTGGGGGAGGCGGACCTTCATTCCCGCCGTCGGTCGCGGCGCCAAGGAGGTCGGAGGCGTCGTCCCGGAGTTCTTCGGCCACCTCTCCTTCGAGCGAGCCGAGGAGGGAGAGCCAGGCGAGCTCGTCGCCGAGGTGGACTTCACCGACGTCACGGCGGCCGAGAACCCCGATTGGGACGTCGACCTCAACGACGACGTCGTCGGGAGCTGGCGGGCCGATGGCGGCCGCGGCGGTGACGTCACGCTGATCTGGGGCACTCCGCTCGTCCGCGGAGCGCTGGCGGCGACGGCCGAGCTCGGCGAGGAGGTGCTCGACCAGGCTGCGGTCAACGACGGGCGCTTCACCCTGCTCGCCGTGGACGCCGTCCACGGCTTCGGGGACGAGCTCTTCCTCGACGTGAAGCTCTGGGACCGGCGCATGCGCGTGATCGCCGCCGAGAGCCTCTACGCGGAGGAGGACGACGGCGACGCTATGGAGGAGGACAACTCCGAAGCCGAGGAGGAAGAGGCTCAGCCGCGGTGATACCAGGGAGGCTCGCGCAGGGCCTCCTCGAGACCGGCCCGCCCGCCCTCGATCAGCGAGGGGCCGTGGGTGAGCAGGAGACGGTCGAAGTCGAGCTCGAGCAGGGGCTCCAGCGTCGGCACGAATCGATCGGCGAAGAAGGCCAGCTTCGCGTCGTCCAGCGGCTCCGAGCTCCAGACCCGTGGCCCCTCGGCGGTCCCGACGACGGCGTCGCCGAGGACGAGGGCGCCGTGGGAGGGGAGATGGAGGGGCGTCTCGAACCGGGTGGGGCTGCCGATCGCATGCGCGCTGACGCCAGCCGGAAGCGCATCTCCCGCGGAGAACGCCTCGAAGTGCTCGGTCGAGTCGAGCTTTGCGGCCACGGCCGGGTGGCCGTGGATTGAGACCTCGGTCCGGCCGCGGTAGCGCTCGCGAACCGACTCGGCGCTCCGCACGTGGTAGGGGATCGAGATCAGAACGCGCAGGCGACCGCCCGGATCGGCATCGATCGGCTCCCACGCCGGGTCGTCGGGCCCTTCGAGCAGCGGGTCGACCAGCAGCACCTCCGAGTCGGCGCGGGCGAGGAAGCTGACCACCTCGCTGCCGAACTCGCCCGGGTGCCAGTCGGGGTGGCGGCGCGCCCAGCTCCAGAGGCCAGGCGCAAGCTCCCGAGGCGGCTCGAGCGGGGGGGTCATGGCCGATGATCCAAGCTGCATCCGCGTCCGTAGCTCATGGCGGAGAATGTACGTCTTCCGAAGGCGGGCCCCGCCGGGGGTGGAGCGAACGATATGGAGGGGACGATGCTGGAAACGATCTTGGGCCTGCTGACGATCGGCGAGGTCAGCGGCAACAGCTTCATCGTCCTGGGGGTGATGGTCATCCTGGTCTTCGCGATCGCCTACGGCCTCTACACCCGGAAGGGAAGCGGGATCGACCAGCACCCGGGCCCGGACGCCCAGGACACGGTCGTCGGCGACCAGACGAAGCGCAAGAACGAGGACCTGCAGGAGAACGAGCGTCCCGGCGTCGATCGGACCGAGAGCGGCGAGATGGACCAGCGCGGCACCCAGTAGCCGCATCCGCCGCGCCGGCCGCCGCTACGATCGACCCCGCGCTCGCGCGTCGGGCGCTCCGGCCCCGGTAGCTCAGCTGGATAGAGCGACTCCCTCCTAAGGAGTCCATCTCCTCGCAATTATGGCTTGAACAAGGGGTGTAAGTCGGGCGCCGGGCCTCCTGCGACCCTGGATGTCCCGCTCTTGGGACATGACATGGGACAGGGAGGTGGGCCTGAATGGAACGGCCCTCCCTTCACGGTGAGCGCCTCCCACCGAGAGACCCGCTCTGCATGGAAGCGAAACTCTGGGATCCTCACGTGCGTGAGGGTTTGGATCGCCTCGGCGCTCGCCGTGGCATTCGCGTTGTCCGCCTGCGGAGGCGCCTCCAGCAACGCCCTACCGTCAGACGGGACAACCTGGGAGGTCGACCAAAGCGCGCCGCCGCCCCGGGCCACGAGCCAAAGGATTCCAGTTCTCGTTTACGCGACCCACTGCGCCAGCGGGAAGCCTCCAAGCGCAAACCGCGTCCACGAGCCCACCGTCGCCTATCAGGACGATGCGATCACGGCTACGTACTTGGTCGACGCGCCGCCCGGCCTCCATACATGTCCAGGCAGCCCGCCAGCTCGAACCGAGCTCATCCTGAACGAACCTCTCGGTGACCGCGTGCTCATCGACGGAGCGCGACCGGAGGGTCGCCAGCAAGTTTGGCCGCCTGAGAAGTAGTCGCCTCGGACGAGAAGCGGACTCGCGCAGGGCCCCGGGGACCGACGCGGGGGGCCCTGGCCGTGGAACTGCTACTCCTCGGCGTCAGCTCCCAGCCCACTCACGCCGCAGTCGCGGTTGAGGTTCTTGGCAGGGTTGCACCGAGGATCGACGCCAGGGGCTTGGTGTTGCTCGCCGTCGCTCGTGCCAAGGGGAGTGAACACCCAGGCGATGGCCTGTCCAGCGCCTTCGCAGAGGATCGGCCATCCGCCGAGAGAAGCGCTGTAGGTGTCCAACGCACAGGCGAACCCGGCGACTGGGGCCTCGAAGGGCCCGATGGCCTTAGCTCGATTTTCAAACTCTTCCAGGTCGCTCGAGGGCTTTGGGACAAGAGCCTCCTCTGCGAAGAACTCGATGAACTCGCCTTCGATCAGCGCGCCAGCATCGGCGCAACTGATGCCCGCGACCTTGCCTCTCCATTGAGCGGCTGAGGCCGAGTCTCCGAAGCCGGACTGCTTCGCGACGCACGTCTGCAGGTCGGCGGTCTGGACAGCTCCGCCGTCGTCACCTCCGCATCCGGCGAGGAGGGCAAGGGCTGCGAGTAATGCGAGTGGGACTCTCATGCTTCTGAGATCAGCCGGATCAGCTCCTCGCGATGGTATCCCTGTTCCCGGGCGTAGCCGACAAGCTCCTCGACGCGCTGAACCATCGCGCTCTGCTCTGAAGTGCCGATGACCCGAACTCCTCTGCCTCGCTGAAACTCGAGCAACCCTTCGGAGCGGAGAATTCGCAGGGCTCGCAAAACGGTGTTCTTGTTGACCCCGGCCACCGCCGCCAGGTCCTTTGCTGGCGGAAGGCGGTCCCCGGCCCTCGCCTCCCCCTCCGCGATCGCCCGCCGGATTTGACCGGCCACCTGCAGATGCAGTTCCGGGCCTTCCTCGCGATTCACCTTGACTTCCAGCATGGTGCTAGTCATCATAGCTCCATCACGGACTTCAGCCAAATCGCTTCGCCCGTGCCACGCCCTCGGCGCCTCACGGCCATCATCGAAGAAGCGCGTCGGCGCGCTCGCCAGCGCAGGCTCGTGCTCGCATCGCTTGCCCTCCTCATCACCGCAGGTGGGGTTGTTCTGACAACTGGCTGGCTTGGCAACGACAGCGGCGCTTCGCCGACGCCATCAGCAACGCCCGGCCCAGAGCCCGCCGTCGCAGGCAACGACGTGATCACGATTAGCTTCCACACGATTCTCGTCCGGGGCTTCGAGCATCCGGTGACCCACGATCCGATTACTTGCTCCGACGGGAGCCTCCTGAAGCAGACGCTTCGAGGGCGAGAGGTCAGAGGCCCGGCATTTGGCCCTGTGGCCTGCCCCGACGGTTCGACGCCCGCTGCGTTCGCGAACGTGAAGGCGCATTGGCGCTCGCTCGAATCACGCCTTACGAATGCCCCCTTTGGCCAGCCCACCCCGAACGCTAATGACTTGAGCTTTGTGATCAGGAATCGGAGTGCCAGGCCGGACGAGTTGAGCGCAGGGGCCAAGCCCTAGGTGGTCGAGTCGTCAGCAGCACAACCCGTCAGCGGTCAGATCGCGCGTCCTCAGAAGTCGGAGGCGATCATCGAAGACGCGCGCCAGCGAGCCCGCAGGCGGCGGATAGCCGCGGCTCTAGTACTAGCTGCCAGCCTTGTCGTAGCAGCCGTAATCGCAGTCTCTGGCATCCCTGGCGACTCGTCGCCGGGCCCCGTATCTTCGGAGACTGGTGCTGGGTCTGCATCTGGAGGCCAGCATTGCCTTCGGGCACTGGGGCTGACCCAGGCAGATAGCTCGACGATTCCCGCGGGCGTGGACCCGTGCGAGGTGAGGCCAGTCGCCGAGCCCAATTACCTGGGTGGCTTCCTCAAGCGCCCAGAATGTGCCGATCCGACGCTCGACAGGAGACCTACGACTACGAGCCCCCTCCTTTGCCGCGTCGTGAAGGCGCAAGAACTTGGCCTAGTCGTACCCGGGGAATCACTGAGTAACGCGGAGCTTCGGGATGTGGTCAGTAGAGCGGTAAGCAACAAGGGCCTGAGCGTCAGAGCGCTCTCAGCGGGCCCGCTACTCGAAGCGTGTCTCCACAAGCTCGGCAGCGAGAAGCCCACGCTGCCGTCGTGCGAATGGGCCCTCGCGCACGCGGCGAGCATTCAGCAAGCCCTGCGATAGACCCGCTTAGGACGAGAAGCGGTTCTCTGCGTCCCGCTAGGCCGACCTTCCTATGGACGGATTCTCAATCCGGCCTCGTAGCTGGCTGACTCAGCTCCGTAGTCCACCGTGATCGTCAGTGTCGACACGTCCCTGAACCGCTTTCGCGGTACCGAGAACTTCCAATGCTCATCGTCCGACCTCGTGGTCGTAGCCTGCCCAGACTTCACGAAAATAGGCTCGGTCCCATCTGCGCTCGGACGTTCGACCTGAACTCGCACCGATCGAGCTGGCAGATTCGTCTGGATGTGAATCGTCTTCCCGGCGTTTACTGCTAGCCGGGGTCTCAGGTGGGGGCGGTAGCGCGACCCCCCGCAGCCCGCACCATCAGGGCACACGTTTCCCTTGCTCGTCATAACCCCGTCGCGGTGGCTGCGCAACTCAAGCGGCTGAGCCGCCCCGCGAACTCGACTCTCGCCACTCGCACCCTGGCCCCCATCGACGCCCACCCCTAGTGCTACGCCAAGCATGAGGACCGGGGCAATGGCTATGAGAGCGGATCGCCGGATGGAACAAGCATACGGACCGAGCGCCTGAAGAGAGCCGCTTTGGACTGCCATGAAGAAGTGCCTCCCCGGTGACACGATCGTCGTGTTCACCGAAAACCGAGCACCAAGGAGGCCGCTCACATGTTGCACGCTGGACTCGACCTCAGTCGCAAGAAGATC